>Ga0272441_10015200_pt1 | contig 10803 bp, 21 predicted proteins | sample SSMProp6N_FD_193582 | JGI IMG/M metagenome (GOLD analysis project Ga0272441, IMG submission 193582) | Marine sediment archaeal communities from Little Sippewissett salt marsh, Falmouth, MA, United States - SSM-Prop-6N | ecosystem: Environmental > Aquatic > Marine > Wetlands > Sediment ...
CCCTCGGCAACATCTTTTAAGGCTTTGTCATATCCGATAGCCATTGCATACTTCAGGTATTGGTCAATGATCTCAATAAGATCGAACCTGTTGCTCTTTTCCAAATCGAGCTTTTTCACCAATTCAGTTTTGAGTTTTACGAACTTGCTATGAAGAGTCGTTGCCATTTTCAGACCTCCTTCCTTTTGGTTCGTACTCTCCGGCCTCCACAGCTTTCCGGTACTCGACCAGTCCGGCAAGTAATTCCCTTGCCTGTTCATGTAAAGGCCACGGTTCAATTTCCTTCTTTTCAAAAGGCTGAGTCCTCACCTGCTGATAAAGAACCCAGTTTGCCAATAGAGGATAGGTTACCCGGAAATTTCCGTAGGCTCCCTGTTTCGTATATCCGTTATGAATTGTCCTGTAGAACAGATCCTGCGTAACCCCCGGCCACCTGCTTTTAAGCAAATTGTACAGCTTATCGGCAAGTTTCTCAATTATTCCCGGTTGCGGGATCTGTTGCAGATTCAATTGCATAAGTTCAAGGATCACCCCTGCGATAAATTCAACCCATCGATTTGGATCCATCTCCTTCAGCTTTCCATGGTAGAAAGCAGTCTGAAATTCAGACGTTACTGGAACGTCACTTTTCGATTTTCCTATCTCTTTCATTTTACACCATGTTTTTTAAGTACATCGTCCGACCATTTAGCCATCATTTGCTCGTATTGCTCATTTCCCTTGAATGACTGCTTTAGTTCGAATAATCCCCTCCACCCATTAGCCATGGACTGTTCGATTATTGCAACAGCTTTCTTAACTGATCCACCGGAAAGCTCACCGATTGATTTCAAAGCTGCCTGTTCGCCCTTATGCCTGTAAGTAAAACGGAATTGTTCTTTTTTATATTCCTTCCAAGCTTCCCACCTGTTCAGGAATAATTCGTCAGTAAAAGGAAATGTTAATGGCGGTGCCGGTTCTTTTTTTATCAGTTTTCCTTTTTCAGTTTTCCCCTTTTCAATATCATTATCGTTATCATTATCATTATCATTATCCATATGTGAACCCATATGTGGCTCCATATGAGAACCCTTCAGATTTGATTTTCTTGATTTTATGTAGGTTTCTCTTTTATGCAGAATGTCCCGCATCCGCACATTAAAGTAACCATTCAGATCAAGCTCAAACTTCCGCTTGATTTCTTCCCCGGGATTCAATTTATCCCAGATCCGATGCGGAATACTTCCGGTTGGGCTGTCTGCCTGTTCACATAAAAGATAAAGATAGTCGTATGTTTCCTCTTTGGTCATATGCCTTACAGCGTGCCAAAAATCACGATAATAAAAGGGAAACTGAGGCGTTTTCTGGTTCGTCATAACATCTCAGAATAAAGTAGGATTATTTGAATAAATACTAGGATGAAGCACCCAAATGTGTTCCGGTTTTCCATAATGCCCCGGTTTCATCTTGACCGTTTTCAACAGCTTTTTTTCTGTCGTCAGATCAGTCATTGCCCTGCGGACAGAAGTCAATACCCACCGCTTGCCTGTCCTCAACGTCAATAACTCCCACACATCCGATGGAGACATCCCTTTTTTTCCTGCATGACGAAACAGGTAAAAGATAGCTTCCTGTTGAGTTTTAGCCGTTCCTATGGCTTCCAACAAGTCGCTACCTTTCAGCCTGTTCGTATTGTAATATGTCATTTACCCGAATGTTACACGAACATAGGTTGTGGCTTTTCTGAACGGTGGGTGCCTCAGTACGCCATTGACCTCAGTAGGTTGTTTAAGTGCTTTAAGGATTTCCTCTTCCGATTTCCTTTGCTCTGCTATCTCTTTTTCCTGATCCTTCAAGCCCTGCCAGATTTCATCGTCAGAATAATCCCATTGTGCAGACTCTGCTTTCGTGAACTTCACGTTATTATGCTCAAAGGTTTTTTCAGCATAGGTGTCTGCCTGATCAAGCACCGCATCCTTGAACGATTGGTCGTCCTTGATCTCCTTTATGATTTTCTCAATGGCATCCACCTTGGATCGTACATCCAGAGGATCAACGTCACCGCTCATAACACTGGTGACAATTGCTTCAGCGAACATTTTTATCCCTGCTTTATTTGAGGGAATTTCCTGAAAGATTCTAATTGCTCTGTTCATTTCGATTTTCGTTTATTGGATTCCGCAATCCAGTTTTCCAAAGTTTGACCGGGTTGAAGGATGGCACAAAGAGCCATTCCGGTCCCCTTATAATCGGGATCACTCATGCCCTGCGATCTGGACGGTATAGGTTTGACCACATGGACACGACCCGAAACCTCCAATGTTTTGTATTTCATTGGTCTGATCCTTCCTCGTAATCAGGTGGAAATTCCCTTCCTGATTGCTGATCGAAGTTAAGGTTCGGCTGATTAGGCTCGGCCTCAATTACATCAGGTTCTTCGTAACTGATAGCCTCGTTGAGTAACTTTTCCTCATTCGCCTTGCTGATCCTGTATTTGGCTTTTACCTGTTCAATCGTACCGTCCTTTGCCAAAAACCGAATAGCCTTAACCCATGCGTGGTTCGTCTGTCCATTGATTTTTGGATTCAGCCACGGCTTTTCTTTTGTTGCCGTTTCAGGCTTACCCGTTTCAGATCTTGGGTATGATCGCTTTTCCTTTCCCTGAGCATCGTTATCGTCTTCCTCTGCCACAATGCCAAGGATAGCCATTAAAGCATATCTGCGATAATAAGTGATCACAGAACCCTTCGACTGGATCTTATTCATCTGGTCAAACTCAAACTCAGGCAGAAGCATCTTACTTTCGATCTTTTCCCCTGATTCCACATGATAGAGGGTTGTATAGATAAACTCGTTGCCATCCCTGAACACAATGGGTTGGGTAAAAGTCAAGCCTGCTTTCTTCATGTGCGGTTTTATTTCCTCAAGCACATGGGGCAGACTGCCATACTTGTAAGTGAATTTGGTTCCCTTTGCCGTGCTGTCCTTTTTGATAGCAGGGCAGGCTTGCTGAAATTCAGACAATGCCTTAACAATCCCCTTGACGGGGCTTTCCTTCATTTCGTCCATAATACAAATTGATTTAAAGGTTTAACGAATCGTTTTTAATATCTCAATCGTGCCACGCTCAAGAACCTTTTCGTAGGTTTCCTGCATGGTTACTTTGCGGTTGCTCTTTGACTGAAGCAACCCCTGAACCCGCACGATCTTATCGTACAAGTCCTGCTCGACATTGAATCTAAGATTCCTTTCCGTTGCCATCTCTTTTATTGAATATTTCGGTTATTAGGTTCTTCAGTTCTTCCGGCATCTCCTTTGCACAATGAACCTCGTCCCTAACCTTGCACGAATCCCGGATGTCCGGAGGACAATTGTCACAATCCAACGGCTCCCAGTCATTATTAGCAAGATCTCTCAAAAAACTCATAAAGTCACCAAACAGATCATCGTCCTTTTGATGAACCTTATAAGCCGTATTTACAAGCAACTCAAATCGGCTATCGACCTTCATTGCCTGTAACAGAAGTTTTGTCAGCTTTACGGGTCGTCCCTGTAAGCTGAACACCTGAGCATCTCCCAATTCAGTGATCAGAAGCATTTCCTTTTTATTTTTCAGTGCGTTCGTGATTGCCGAAATCAGGATTTGAAGTTGTTCATTTTCATTGAGCCTGTCGCTCATTTCATATCGTTTATCCATAATGCAATTTTTATAAAAATGGAGCCGGGGGGCAGAGGCAGGGTAGCGTGCCCCGTTGTCCATTATTTGGTCTGCCGGCTCAAAAGTTTATACTAAGTCACAATTTTTTGCGAAATTATTTCCCATTTCCTGCCGTTTTTCCATTTGCTCACGGTCTTGACAATAACGGCAGCCCCATAATCGGGAGCGCTTTCTCTGGCTTCTTCAAGGGTTTCGCAAACCTCAAAGCAGATAGCAGCGTCCTCGTCAGTATAGAACCTCTCGTCATACAGGAAATAATCGACCATGGTTTTCATTTCACATATTCATTAATCAGTCCGGAAGCAATATCCTGAAGGTCACGCTTCCGTTCTTCGTTCTCAACCTTATTAGCTACAGCAGTCAGACCCTGTGCCATTTTCCAGAGTGTGTTCTTGCCCTGCAGACCGTCTTCCGGATTGTTTTCCATCAAAGTCTTGGTAAGCAATCCGACCTCTCCCTGATTTACTCCCATTTTTGGCAACCGTTTGATTGTTTCGGGAAAATCAAGCTCGATATCGCTTGCCTCGATAATACGCTCCCTTTCACGGGTAAGGTTCTCAACCGAATACAGGCTGTCCATTATGTCCCGGACTGCCAGAGCCCTCGCTTTTGTGTCAGCATTCATCGTTTCTTCCGTGAACGTGATATGTCCGGTTTCTTCGATCTTGCTCCCAAGGTGAACGTCCGAGATCATCTGCTTGGAAACCATTCCATTTAAACAGACCACATTCATCTGGTATAGCCTCAACTCAAGTTTCGATGCACCGAAATCGCTGTTCCTGATCTGTGCGCCAAAAACTGTATGGATCACACCATTTTTTTCGGTTGGGATCTCCACAATCTCAGGGTGGATAACCTCAAGAAAATCCCTGAGATCGCCATGAGTAGCATCGACAAGTGTAGAACCTGCTTTCTGGGCAGCAGTCAAAAATGAAAGGAAAATCATTGCCGTGTTCAGCCTCCGGTAACGGTCGCTCAGGATCGCTTTCGCATCCGGCCCGACCTTTCTCACCAACAGGTTCCTGCCCTGTGATTCGGTTGCATAAGCATTGAGCCTGTTAGTAAATACTTCCCGCTCCCATTTCTTCCCGGTTGCCTCTCTTTGCAAATCCTTTGCATTGATTCCGAACCGTGTTGCCAGTTGATAAATCGCATTGGGATGTAATCCCATCGACTGATCCTGAAAACCCATAGAAACCTTGCCGTTGTTGTCGAACCACAGCTTTTTAGAAGGTACAAGGAAGTCATCAAGCATCTCGCCTGTTTCTTCAATGTGTTGGATCGCTTTTACAATGTCTTTCGACCTGTTTCTCAGCTCTGAATCGAGCTTGTTCCGTAAAATACTCTCTTTTGTTGTCATAATACAATTTGAATTTAGTGAAAAATATTGCACCGAAGTGCGATTATTTGCGGGGTGCTGGGCATCGATCCCAGAAAAGCCCATCGGTACCAACCGACCGCTTCACCCCCGGCCTATTACTAGGCACTGGTTTTTTACCAGATCTTGATACAAGGATGGCCCTTCATATCTTTGCGTTCGCCCCAGTCCTCTTGGATGCGAATAATGCTTAATAGCTCCATTCCTTTGCTGATACATCCAACCCAATCGGCATAGAACAGCATTTCATCAGGCCGGTATTCTATGGCTTCAATTCCATCGATAACCTGTTTACGCCTGCTTAATTCAAAGACATAAACGTGCCAGATTGGCTTCCTGCTACCGGATTTGGATTCTTTTTCAGTACGAATATCAAACTTGCGATATTCATCGTTTTTCCGAATTAACATCTGCACAAGCAGATTTTTTTCCTCAGTTGTCATAATTACAGATTTAAAAGTTAAGATAAAAACGGTTCAGCATAGGTTCTGCTATTCAAGATCTCATATTCAAGTTCGCCAAACTGATCAAAAACAGATTCGGTCAGCTCGTCAATGTCATCTGCTTTAATAAGCACGATATGTTCCTGCATTTCGCCAAACATATCCTCGGTTAAGACCCTCACTTGGAAGGTCGTTTTAAAGATGATTGTCATAATACATTTATTTACTGGTTGATTTAAGTGTTCGATATTCGCCATTCGGCATTTTACAGAGTATTGAGAATTTATCTCCCGGCATCCTTTGCCTCCAATATTCCAGAGCAAGTTCACGGGTTAAATTGTCAAGCATTATTCCGTTGGAGCATATAGCCCCCTGAACGGAAACTGTTACAGCATAATTTTTCATGGCTTTTGATTTGAAGGTTGGTAACCCACGCAGGACTCGAACCTGCATACATCCAATTGGGTTACGGGGTACTTGCCAAGGCAGTCGGTCACTCTGCAAAACAGCCGGTCACTGTTGCGCCTTCATCCCTGAACCTGTTCCCCCTTTGATCCTCACCACTGTTGCAGGATCTGCCAGAGCATGATCTGTCCTGCGGGGTGATTCTCTCACATCTGAAAACTGACCCTCCGGCTCCCCACACCTGCCCCCCTACATTCACAAATAATTGCTTTTCGGTTCCCAGGCGACTTTACGGCTTATGCCTCCGTCCGGTCAATTTCAGCGTGTCAATGAACCCTTTAATCCTTTATACTGCGTTCACTCTCAAAGTGTTACACAAATGTTCACTTTTTTTCACACGAAGGCAAATGTTGTAGAACACGTTAATTATTGAACAGGCACACACGCTCACACGCAGGCACCTGCCCACGCGCGTAGAGAAATTTCAGTGAGATAATGAGTAAATGCAGAACCTTCGAGGACTTCGAGATCCTGCGAGGACTGTTTCAGACCCCCCGTGCAAGTGCTATCATATTACTCGTCTTGAGATCAGCCAATTCATTGGAAGTCAATCCGTTAGAACCGTTAGAAAAATACCTGTTAGTCTTTTATTCAGACATAAAAAAACCCCCCAGAACACGTCCAGGGGGCGACCAACTATGAGGGAAACTAATCAGCTCGCTTGAGCTGTCTTTCTTTCTTCCTCTTATCCCTCCTTTCCCTCCAAGTCAGTTTCTTATGGTCGATCTGGACATCCTGAACCAGATCCATTTCACCGCCTCCCTTGATTTTAGGTTTATGGATCGTAACATTGGAAACAAATTCATCCGTCAGCTGATCCTTCAGAATATAACCCGCCCAACCGGAGGCAACGCATAAGATCACAATCCAGTACCAAGCCATCACCCCTTAACGATAGAAACGAATCCGGCAATGTTTACAATGCCCTCCAAAAGCATCTCGATAGCCTGTTCCTTTTTGTCGTCAGGCAGATCAAAATGATCTACAAACTTTTGCAGACTGGCTTCCCTTTCCTCCGGTGTCCAGTCCTTCAATTCATCGACCAGTTGTTTGTGGCTCGTAATTACTGCAATCAGATCCCCACCCTCTTCGATGATGTTTCCGGCAGCTTCCATCAGGCTGATTTTTTCATCGTCCTGATAGTCCTCAACGAATGCCATTACCAGATCGCCAACGGTTTCGATGGCTTTGTCGATTTTTTCTGTTCCTAAGCTCATAATTGATTGGTTTTTTAAGTTATTAATTGAGCCGAAGCCCGTTGCTTTGTTTGTTGTCCTTGATCCTTATAAATAGCTTTCTCTGTTTCAGAACCGAACCGATCAAAGCATCGATGCTCAGCCCCGCTGTGAAAGCCAATTTAGCATTTATTGGAACACCATAAAAGGATTCGAACCAAATAGTTGCGACACATATCACAACTACAACGCCAATGAACCGCATCAGGTTATCCTTTACCATAAACCAGAAATTGAATTTTTTAGGGGTATGCTGATCTCTGGCTTGGCTCTGTTTAACATCCAGTCCGAAATAAACAATCGCCCCGGCACCCATCAGGCTCGCATGCGCGAGAAAGTGAGTAAATTCCATGCCTCCAAGAACGATGTTCCAATATTCAGACCAAGTTACGCCCATCCCTTTAAGTATTCCGGCCTCAGTTCCCTGTAGCCAAGCAATCTGTCAGCCTTATACGGTGAGATCTTAATTTTGTTGTCCTGATTCCCACCAAGCACATAAATCAGATCGCTGTCCTTCCTGACAAAAAGCCCTACGTGACCCCACTGGCTATAAGGATCAGTGCGCCAAAAAATCGCAAGATGACCTCTTTTCGGGATCTGGATATTGTTTCCAATAGACAGAAAATCCCTTGCCAGTAAGCTGTTCGTGTGTTCAAGCCTCAAACTCCACGCCAACCAGTTGATCAGGCACGCACACCATCCGGTTTCGTCACCCTGAACCCAATCGTGCCCAAGATCACGAAACATCTGCATAATTACAGGGTTATTTTCTGGGCCAGGGATCTCTTCAAGACCGTATAAGTCCATGGCACGCTCGTACATTTCTATTCTCGTTTCCATTGCTTTAAATAAAAAGGGGGTCATCAGCTACCCAACGACCCCCGATCCTTCAAATCTTTGTATTATGACGAAACTAATTTACGACATTTTTCCGCATGAAAGCCAACATGGAGTCACGAATCTGCCTCAACCGACAAGATGTTCTCACCTGGATCATTCCGATCCGTCCCACACTGTCGCCCCTGCGGAGATTCCATTCATCGACAAGCCTTTTCTTGTCTGCCTCTGTCCATTGCTTGAGCATAAGCAACTCCAACAGTTCGCCATCGGTCATTTCCCCTCGTAATGCTCCCTGAGCTTTCGCCACATTCCGAAGAATACGGCAGGCTGAACCCTGTGGGTATTCCACTTCGTTCCGAATTTCTCATTGTGATCAGCAACCAGATCACGGTAGTCCTGAGTCCCCACAATATGCTCGTTCGGTAATTTCTTGATGAATGAAGGAAGCTCATTGGTCTTTTTTGTAGCCGAATCCTTTTTTACAGCAGTCTTTTTTGCCGTTTTCTTGGTTGCCTTGGGCTTAGCCTCCGTCTTAGGTGCTGAAGCCGTTTTTTTCTTTTCTGTCATATCAAGATTTTAGTTGATTGCTTCAAGTGTTGAGTGCCAAACATCAAACGATCCCGCAGCCGAACTCATGTCCATCAGCACGTCAAGCTGACTTCCTGCGCCATGCGCCCCGGTAGTATCTATGGCTACATAATGCCCACCCTGAGCCGAAAAACTGCAAACCGCCTTAGAGTTTGTGGGACTTGTTGGGCCAAATATAATCTCGGCACGATACCCTCCCGCAAAAGCATTTGGGATTGATAACACATTGAAAATCGTAGCCCCAAGCCTGATATGGAAATCGAGGTTTCCTGATCCGCCCCACGACCCAGAGATTACCCACCGGTAGACCCTTTTTGCTTTCAGATATTCTGAGTTGGTAACTTTTGTACTGGACAGAATCAATTGAGGTGTCGTTGCTGACGATCCCGTTATAATGGCTTGCCCTGAATCCAATACGGTAATGCCATTATCAGCAAAAGATCCCAAGTTAATATCACTATTAAAAGTCTTTTTTCCTCCAATTATCTGATCACCAAAAAGCCCTACAAACAAAGTGTCGAGGCTTGCCGCATCAAATTTCTCAGCATTGGATAAAGCGGCTCCATCCATTATAAAGAACTTTCCAGTCCTTACAGCCGAGGTTACAAGTTCATAGATCCTTTTGTCTGCCATGTCAGTTATAGTCTAATTTGTTACCAAAATTGTCGATCAATATATTATCAAGGCCAACATTCTGAAGAATCAGCCCCGGAGCATTGTCATATCTTGGCATAACCTCAACCCCTGCCATATTGTCGAAAGGATATGTGGTGAAGTCCTCCAAAAAATGTGCGTATTCGTCCTGAATACCTTCAAAGACGAGATTTGAATACAGGTTGTCGCCAGACTTTGTTCCTGAAGGAATAGCACCGCCCACCTGTTTCATGGCATTCATTTCACCGTAAAGCTTGATCTTGTCATGGTAATCGAGGCAGAACACCGCCCACCGACCCTTCCGGATCAAATCAATTACTTTTCGAAACTCAGGATCAATATAGAACATCGTCATGTCGATCTGTTGCTTAATGAAGCTCGATTCTTCACCCTGCCCCTGTTGCAATTCCTCCAATGCCGAACCGTGGTTATTGTCCTGATCAAATCGGTACAGATAACCGCTTCCGATGCTCGTTATCTCTCCGTCCACATTATAAACCACATCAAGGTTAGTGTGCCGGAAGAAAAATACCGTTTTTATCCCCGCCTGACCCTGTAAACATTCAGGCTGAAGCAATCCGTCATTAATTTCGCAGTCTGTTGCCATTAGTCAAGCCATCCTCGTAAGTAATCATAGACAGTGATCCCTGTCCTTTTCTTCGTGTAAGTCTCCAAATTGAGACCGCCTGAGTAGTTGATTTTCTCCGATCCAATTTCTCCGGATTTGTTACTGCTGTATTCAGGGAACAGTTTGTTATTGGCGCAAAGATACTCGATAAGCCTCTGCTTATAAAATTCAGCCTGACCCCTGCACTGTTCAGCCAGTTTGTCGATATCATTGAACCCGATTGTCGTACCGTCATCGACAATCCTTTGCATGATCCCAGAATTTACGACCTTGATTCCCCAGAATGGAAATCCCATGTAACAGGTGAACCACACAGTCGTCCGTGCTACATAGTCCTCGACAAGATCCTGATAATTACCAGATAGACTGGCTGCTTTTATATCTGTCATCAGCTTTTCGTAAAGCTTCTGTCCAAGTGCTGGCTGAATCCATTTATCAGATGCCGCCAGTATGATCGGCCAGATATACTCCCAATCAAGATCACCGCTTACAGGACTTAATGCCCTGAACAGTTCTTCGCTTATGATTAACGCTTCATCCCTTGCCATTACAGATCTTTGTTTACAGTTGTAGCATTATGATCGTCAGGGATCACCTCAGCCGGGGTTTCGCTTGGGCTTACGGTCTTATCATTTTCAAGACCTTCATTTGGCATGAACTGTCCCCGTGGGTTCCTTTTCCTGAAAAATACAAGGCGGTGCCAACGGTGGCGACAACCGTATGAGCCTTTATAATCCCAGATAGAGTAATACCCGAACTCAGGATTTGCCCCGTTGGAAGTCATCGTATCAATATCCTCCTTTCGGTAGATGAGGTTTAAATCAAGAACGGCAGCACAAAAATCCCTGTTTTTGTCATCTCTGGGCCCACGATAT
>Ga0272441_10015201_pt1 | contig 10803 bp, 14 predicted proteins | sample SSMProp6N_FD_193582 | JGI IMG/M metagenome (GOLD analysis project Ga0272441, IMG submission 193582) | Marine sediment archaeal communities from Little Sippewissett salt marsh, Falmouth, MA, United States - SSM-Prop-6N | ecosystem: Environmental > Aquatic > Marine > Wetlands > Sediment ...
ATATATAATTGCTCATTTATTATTTTTTCCATTAAGCTAAACAAAAAATTAATTTTTTTATTATTTGTTTCAATTTGCCTATCAACATCATTTAAAGTCATTTTAGAACACATGCTAGAAGAAACATCCCAAAATTTATTATAATTTTTCATAGGGTATCTATAATTATATAAAACAACCACGGCCAAATCATCTCCAAAACTCTTATCTAATATAGATTCAATTTGATAAATATTTCTAGATTGGTTACCCACAATAACATTCCCAATTTGAAACTCATCTTCTTTTGTTATGTTATAATCTATAATTTTTTGGCCCATTTCAAAAAAATGATTATTAGCTTCGTTAAGAAGTTCAATTTCTTTTTCTATATAATCAAAAGTTAACAATTCAAAAGAACTTTTTAAACAAAACTCTATATAATCATAACCCAAAATAACTTTTCTTATGTTATCATACAATTTAATACAAGTAAATTTTTCGCCATTAGCGACACGATAAATATGTCCTAAATCTTTATGAATAACAACATCATCTTTTTTATAAAAAACATTAATTATTTCATGCTCATTTTGCATCTTCAAACTCCTGATTAATTACATCATCCATAATACTTAATAGAAAATTAATTTTTTCATTATTTTTTTTAATGTGTTCATCAACGCAACTTAAGGTCGCCTTATTACAAACCCTAGAAGAAACATGGCGAAAACTTTTTCTACTTTTTTCTAAAAAATCATACAAAACATTTACTTTAATATCATTCAAAGACTTGTTTTCTGTAACATCCACAACTTGATAAATAAATCTAGAACTTAAACCTATAAGAACATTTCCTTTTTCTATTTTTTGTTTGCTTTCTTTATTACAATCAATAATATCTTGTCCAATTTTCAAAAGACAATCATTCAATATATTAAGATTTTTAATTTCATTTTCTATATATTGAAAAGTCAATAATGAAATTGACGATTTAATTAAACTTCTGTTACAAAAACATTTCTTGTTTACAACCATATGATCAACTCCATCATATAATAAAATACCTTTAACATAACGGCTTGGAGCTAGAATTTTATTATCGCTTATTCGCGCAATACGATAAATATCTTCACTATGTTCCTCAATAACAACGTCACCTTCTTTAAAGTTGTATTGGTCCATCTTTTGCTATTCCCAAAACTTCCAACATTCTTTGTTTTTTTTCTTCAAGAACTTTAATTTCTTTATCAAAAAAAGACATTCTTTTTTCAAAACGACCTTCTAAACTTTCCATTGTTATTATGCTTTTTAAATAACTGACATGAGTTTTTCCCTGCTTGTCATCTTTCTTTAAATCTTTATCAAATTTTAAATGAGCAAACCCATCATTTTCAACAACAAAAATTGCACCCCCACGATTTACACAAACATCCCCTTCTTGAAAGATTTCTTTTTTTTCTCCTAATCCAAATCCATCAATATTTTCATCAATAAAATTTATTACATTTTCTATAAGTTCTTCTTTCCGCTTAATCCAATATTCTATATTTTTATCAATAGCACCCAAATCAGAAACAATTGTTTCTTCACTAATTGGTTTACAAAACTGTTTTCCTCTTTGCTCAACATATTCTTTTTCATTTAAATTCCTTAACATAACGCAACACTTACAAGAACATTCTTTTTCAACCACACACAAATTACCTTCGTAATCATAAACTAAAGTTCCATTTTCCATATTAAACATTTTCCTTTCTCATTTTTGAAACAACCAATATACAATCACTTCAATTAGTGACACGATATTGAAAGAAGTCCTTCTTCACTGTGAATTTCAATCCATTCTTTTATAGTCTTTGTTTCCCATTGCCCTAACTCATCCATTATTTTTAAATTTTCACTTAAAGGCATTTCAGAAATTAAAACCTCATCTTCTCCACCCATTTCATTATTAAAAAACCCTTGGCCAAAAATACTATCAACTAATGAACCTAAATCTTTTTTGCTTTTGCAAATCCAAAAACTAATCTCACAACCATCATCAAGTTTAAAAATTTTGTAATTTCCACCATTACATGTTGGACAATCTATTCCATGAAACCCAACAAATGCAGCAGACCCACACTTTGGACAAACATGAGGATATTCTTTCATTACCTTCTCCTTATTTTTTTGCATTCAGAACAAGATTCGAACTTGAACTGAACGTACAACTTCACTATTCTTTTGGCATGTCTTTAAGTTTGTATTTCATTTCTTGCAAAAACTCAATTGCCTTATCGATAAAATCTCCATCACCTCTAAGCCACATTGAAACATTACAATATCCGAAAAACCCTGTTGAAATTTCAACACTTCCATATTTGTCTACTTCTATAGTATGTCCTCCATTGTCAATATGATGATGATACATTCCAATTCTGTCTGATTTTTCCATTATTCAATTTCCTCTCCAGAAACTCCATTTAAAGTTTCTTCACATGTTAGAGTTAAATCTACTGGCAAACACATGTCAGGCAGACCAACAAAAAGATATTCACAATTAAATCCTTCAGGGCAAGGATTCTCTTCTGAACAAAAGGTTGCACAAAACTGATCACCATTTTCTTCATTCAAAAGGCATTCTCCAATACCATCACAACCATTTTCCATATCACACCAACGACATAACACATCACTGGGATCTACCTCTACCAAATCCTCTTCTCTCTTTTCACCAACAAAAGCCTCATCACATGTCATTTCAAGATCTGGTGGCAAACAAAGATAACCAGAAAACATAACATATTCACAGACCATAGACCCAGGACAATCAAAAGCATCAACACAATTCGTAGTACAAAATTCTTCTAAACTAATATTATTGGTAATACAAATCCCATCACCAGGACACTCAAAGAAAGGAGCATCTCCACACTCTTCACACACAGGATAAAATTCACCAACTGGAATGTCTTCTTCAGTATCTTCATCTACATCACTGTCTGTGTCCACATCAATATCCACATCACTATCTACATCTACATCACTATCCACATCAATACTATCATTTTGATCTAAATCCGAATCGTCGTTTCCAACACCACAACCAACAACAAAACCAAAAACCAAACAAAGACAAGCCAACATTTTTTTCATTTTTTTCTCCTTAATTATTTGAAAAAATTATTTTTTAATCCATTTAAAATTGATTGCAATTTTCTATAAATAAAAGACTTTTGTAACTTACTCTCAACTTTAAAACCAAATTCCTTCAAGACCACCAACCACTTAGGATCCTCAACGACAATTCCCTTTTTCCTTGCAACCATTAAGAAAATAGAGCGCTCTCTAATTCCAAAATAAATTAGCACTAAGAAAACAAAAGCCATCCAAAAATCATCAAAACAAATTGAAACAATCATTAAGATAGTACAGACTACAAAAGAAACATAAGAAGCAATACGATGTGCTTTTGTTATAACAAAAAATTTAGACAAAATAGCATGGAAAACTCTCCCACCATCCATAGGAAATAACGGAAGTAAATTAAACACAAACAAAATTAAGTTAATAAAAAACAACGAACCAAACACATATGGAAAATTAAAAACCATTGTTCCAACAAAACCAACAGCAGTTAAAATAAGAGAACCTAATGGTCCTGCCAAACTTACCCACAAAGATGCCCTTCGATCTAACAATAATCGCTCACCATCTATTCTGGCCATTCCTCCTAAAATCATCAACTTAATATCTTGCACATAAACATCTTGACTCCTGGCTTCCCAAATATGAAAATATTCATGGAACAAAACTGAACCAAAAATAACAACATAATACCAAATTCCAAGCAAAGAATTCTGCCAATAAGTAGAATAAGGACCATAGGAAACTCCCTGCCAAATAAAAAATGGCAACAACAAAAACATTGACCAATGGAATTTTAAAGGAGTTTTAATTGTATTGACAAACTCACTTCGTTTTAACTTCATTTTCTTTCCTTTCTAATAGTTCTAAAGACTTAATGGCATTTTTAAATTCTGCAACCTTGCCATCCACCTGACACATAGCAGCATAAGGATGTCCTCCTCCACCATATTCTTCTGCAATTTTAGATAAATCAATATCTATATTCGTTCTTAATTTTACCTTACTGTCTTTGCCATAAATAAAACAAACTGATTCATTTAATTTCATTAACACTTGCATCAAGGATTCCAACACATCTGGTGAAAACTCTTCTTCAACCTCAATAATTACAAAACCATTTTTACATCTCTGCAGCTGTAAATCCTGAAGAATATCCCATAACTTCTTATCTGAATTTGCATTTAACTTGCCAATGTATTGCTCCAAAACTTCTTCTGACAATCCAAGTTGGTCAAGAAAATGAAACACTTCATAAATTCTTTTAGTAAAAGATGTATCAGTATATACCCCAACCGCTAAAATATCTTCTCTTAAGCCAAAACGAGTAAATAAAGTGCTAGCTGTACTACATGCATCTATTACATGAATTCCATTATCAGGATCATTTTCTTCAATTCTATACATGTGATGGTCAATATTATATATTGGCAAAGCTGGAAGCTCCCAACCAATTCTATCTTTAATTGGCGCACAATCTAAAACAAAAATCATTTGCGCCCATTCAGGAACTTTCTTTACCACTTCAATATTTTCTAACATCCATGACAAATTTCTAGAAACATTTCCACTAATTCTAATTGCAGCTTTCTTTTCATTTTTAGTAATAAAATTATACAACGCTACCATAGATGCCAAGGCATCTCCATCAGGATTTTCATGAGCTGTAATAAGACAATTGCAAACAGGAAGACTAAACCAATTGGTATATCTCTCCATAATGTTCCTAATATTTTTAGAAGAGTTTATTTTGCAATAGAAAAAATTAGCCCTCTTATAAAAGCTAATCTTTTCCAATAACTCTTCACTTAGTCCCTCTCCAATTTCCTCCACTTCCAACCACACATTTGCTCCATTGATTAAAGTAACAATAAAATCACACACCCAATGCTTTCCAAATGTTACAATCTGTTCACGTTTATAATCTAATATCTTCCCTTCATTTTTTAAAATTGCCAATTCGTTAGCAATAGACCCTTCCGTTTGAGATGAATATAAGTTTCCATCTTCAGACAAAAAAGGTTTACTCCATCCCTTATTTTTCTTAACCTCTTCATAATTTATGCCAGAAGCAGCTACAGCTTCGCCCCAAGAATCAAAAAACTTTTCAGCCCTTTTTCTTAGATCAGGATGATGTTCATTAATGAATTTAAAATTTAACGGAACATTATTTAAATGAAACATTTGAATAGTAGAAATAACACGATCTCTTGTCCATAAAACATTCAAAGGAGTTTTAGATTTTATTTCTTTGTATTGAAATCCAGAAGCTTCAACCGCCTCTTTCCAACCTCCAAAATTCTTTTGAGCATGGTAAAGAACACGAGAGTATTTTTTCTTAATATATGTAATGTTAAGGGGCTTGTTCTCATTATGGCGATCTTGAATGAACTTAATTATTTCTTCTTTATCCATTTTTCCCCTAAAAAAAAGCACCCCTCTTTGCAGAAGGGCGCCATAAAAATTTATTTTTTTAATTAATTATTCTGAAAGAAATTCCCTTATTCTTTCAGCACTTACCTTTCCAAACAAAGTACGAACAATTTTTCCATCCTTCTCCAAAATGAGAGCAGGAATAGAACGGATTTTATATTGAACAGCTTTATCAGGATCTTGATCTACATTGACATCAACAAAATTAATGCCATCCATTTCTTTCAAAACTTTATCCATTTCGGGCTTCATGGCCTGACAGGGACCACACCAATCCGCACCAAACTTAATTAAAGTAATATTCGAAATACTATCCATAATTACCTCCACAAGAAAAATAATCTCCAACCTAGTACCAAATTATTAATAGAATGCTTATATTTTTTTCTCAATGATTTCAAGCACTTATAAAAAAGTTTTTAAATATTTTTTTTACTCAGAAACATAAGTTTTTCCTATATTTGGTACAGGTTCTTTCTTTCTTTTATCTACATGAGGTGTGTTATTTTTGTTGCGAAACTTTTTCTTTTTTCTTGCTTTTTTCTTCTCCCCACGCAACTCACAATTAGCACAATGACCCATGTCCCTCTCACCAGGAACCAAAGGACACTCTGCATAAATCATACCATGATGCCACATAATTGTAGGAGCAAGAGGACAATAAAAATCTGGACGCTTTACCCAATATTTTGGAGGCTTAGATTTTTTTACCTCTTTTTCTTCTGATGTTGTTGCTGCCATTTCATTCATAGACAAAGTTTTCTTTTTACCCATTGTTTCCTCTCTTTTCTAAACATCACTTTCCGTGACACTTTTTAAACTTTTTTCCACTACCACAAAAACAAGGGTCGTTCCGACCAGGCTGATTACTCAAATCTCTATCCGTAATAAGTATCTGATCAAGGTGATCTATTTCATGCTGAGAAACTACAGCAATCATATCAACCAAAACTAAACCTGCCGGATGTAAATCATCTTTAACTAAAATTTCTTTAAATCTTCTAGTATTAACCTTCTTACCTGGAACAGATAAACAACCCTCACCATTTAAAATGAATCCATGTTTTTTTTCTATAATATGCGGATTAATTAAATTCAATTTCTCATTTCCTAATCTAATAATTGCAACCCTTTTATGTATTCCAATTTGTGGAGCCGCCAATCCAACTCCTGGAACCTCTGAAGATTTTAAAGATAATTCCAATTGTTCAATAATTTCCTCAGCTTCTTCCAATGTCACTTCATCATTTTCTTTTTTTAACTCAACAATGTCAGTAATGATTTTACGTATACTCATGTTTGTACCTTTAACATCATAGAAACAGAATGCCCATCTTCATTTGTATTATCTACACTATAAGGAACAGTTATCATTTCTAAAAATTTTCTCAACACTTCCTGACCAGTATCTAACATGTGAGCCTTTTCTCTACCCTTAAAACGAACAACAAGCTTTACTCTATGTCCTTTAGAAAGAAACCTATCAACATTTTTAGCTCTATGTTGGAGATCATTTTTACCAATGTTTGGTCTAAACTGAACCTCTTTGATTTCTATCTTTCCGACTTTCTTTTTCTTCTGTCTTTTAGATTGCTCAAACTTCCATTTACTATAATCAATAATTTTGCAAACCGGCACTCCCCTATTGCTAACTTCAACCAAATCCAAACCGTCTTGATACGCCTGACTTAGTGCGTCTCGAAAAGATATCTTTCCAAGATTGTTTCCATCTTTATCAATTAACAAAACTTCTTGCGCTCTAATCTGCTTATTCACTCTTGTCATTCTCTGCAAAGAAAACCTCCATTATACATACTTTTTATTAAGATTGAAAATCAATGGCATTGTTTCTACAATGTCAGTATCATCTATTTTTCTAAAATTCTTTTGTAAAAATTTGTCCACATTAGAACATACTTTTTTAGCCAATTCAAGTTTTTCATCCGACACAACAGTTGGTGGGTTGCAATGAACAGAATAAAATCCTTCTTCATAGGGCCTATATACAAAAATTAAATCTCTGTTTTCATTATTGACTCTACCCAAAGATCTTCTAATTTCTGCCACAAGAGTTTCTGATAACAAAAGAAAACCTATGTTAGAATGAGAAAAGGCTTTCGAACCTATAATACCAGGTAACAAAAATAACTTTATATTTGATTTTTCATCAACTACTATTTCATCACCAACCCACGAAGCATTAAACCATATTGGCAAACCTACAAACCGAAAAACAATAGGCTCTTTAGATAATAAAAACAAAGATGGTTCTATTTCTGGCACCTCTAAACTATTACCTAAAACCAAAGTAAATAAATTTTCTTTATCTCTTGCACTTAAATTTTCTAAAATGTCTTTACACTTTTCAATATTGTAACTGTTATCTGGCCTTATAATAATGTTCCCGTCAGCAACCGTTACTCTCATTTTTTTATCTAAAAAGTCATACTGCTTTAAAATTCCCATTGGAATCCTAATGCGACCTTCTCCCAATTTCAAAGACCTTATTAAAGATAGGTGCATTTCTTTTTTTCTAGAAATAAAAAGGCCACCAGGGATTTCAAAAATAAAAACTTTAGAACATTCATTTAATCCAACACTTTTAACAATATTTTGTGTAATTTCCAATCTACCATCTTTTTTTGGAGACAGTAATGTCCCATATTTTGTGTCCAATAAATCTAATATTACATTCATCATATTGCCATCCTAACTAAAAATGCCCGGACGAGCCGGGCACATTTAATTGTTTAACCTCTTTCGGGCAATTCTTCGTCAGGATCATCGGCAATCATTGCTTCGGTTGTAATTAACATAGAAGAAACACTTGCAGCATTTTGTAACGCGCAGCGCACCACCTTCTTGGGATCTACAACACCAGCACTCACAAGATCCTCAAACTGATCGGTTGCAGCATTATAACCAAAATTATAATCCTCTTGTTTTAAGATCTCAATTTCAACAACATCTGGCTTTCCACCAGCATTAGAAACAATCATTCTCAACGGCTCCCTAATTGCATTTAGAATAATTCTAGCTCCTGCCTTTTCTCCTTCATCACTTGCAGGCATACTGTCCATAAGTTTTTCAATATCTTTTGAACATCTAACCAAAGCAATCCCACCACCAGGAACAATTCCTTCTTCAACTGCCGCTCTAGTAGCATGAACCGCGTCTTCTACACGATCTTTCTTTTCTTTCATTTCAGCTTCTGTAGCAGCACCAACACGAATAATGGCAACACCACCAATGAGTTTTGCTAAACGCTCTTCCATTTTCTTTCTATCATAATCAGATTCACAATTTTTCATATCATCGCGAATCTGATTAGCACGCGCCTCAATGTCTTCAGCAGTTCCAAGACCATCAATAATTGTAGTACTAGTTCTTGAAATGATAACCTTTTTAGCACCACCCAAATGAGAAAGCTCTACTTGTTTTAAACTCAACCCAACCTCTTCAGTAATTAAAGTAGCCCTAGTCAATGTAGCCAAGTCTTTTAAAATCTCTTTTCGTCTTTCGCCAAATCCAGGAGCCTTAACGGCACAGCTAATTAAAGAGCCACGAATTTTATTTTGAACCAAAGTGGTTAAAACAGAAGGGCCAAACTCCTCAGCAATAATAAGAAGATTAATCCCATTTTGTGCAACTGCCTGTAAAAGAGGCTCAACCTCTCTTACATTATCCATTACGCCATCATATATTAAAATACTAACTTCTCTTAAATCAACAATTGTTTTGTCAACATTGGTGATAAAATAAGGAGAAGTATATCCACGATCAAATTCCATGCCGTCAGAAATATCCAAATGTGTTTCCAAATTACTTGACTCATCAATGGTAATGATTCCATCGCGGCCAACCTTTTGCATAGCATCAGAAATAAGCTGACCTATTTCTACATCATTGGCAGAAATTTTACCAACTTGAGCAATCTCTTCAGGATCATTTGTTGTCTTAGCATTATCATTAAGATTTTCTACTGCCACCTTAACTGCTTTATCAATCCCTTTCTTAAGTTCCATTGGATCATAACCAGCCGTTAAAAGTTTTAAGCCCTCTTTATAAATTGCTTGCGCCAAAACAGTAGCAGTTGTCGTGCCATCACCGGCCTCATCACATGTCTTTTCGGCCGCAGATTTAACCATCTGAGCACCCATATCTTCAAACTGATCGTTCAAAAATATTTCTTTTGCAATGGTAACACCATCCTTAGTAATTTGAGGAACAGTATATTGTCTACGCAACAACACATTTCTTCCTTTTGGACCAAGAGTAACTTTGACAGCATTGGCCAATTTATCTACTCCAACTTTAATTTTCTTTCTTGCCTCTTCATTATACCTAACAATTTTATTAACCATTAATTACCTCCAGTGTTTCATTGATTAATTTAATTACAAAAGACTTTTTGTCAAGATTTTTTCTTCAAAATAAAACGATCTTTTTCCATATGTATTGTTTTCCAACCACCAAACAAAGATCTAATATCTTTCATATTATATGGAACACCCTGTTTGGCTTCATACATTTCTAAAATCAAATAAGTTCCAGGCTTAGAAGTTCTATCTATTTCTTTCGATAAATGCTTACGTTCCTGATCAGTTAAAAAACACATGACATAATTGCATAGAATTAAGTCCACCTTTTCCTTTATTGGAATGGTTTCTTTTCCTAAATCAAGTTTCATTCCATAATCGCCACCCTTATCAAATGGCCATACAGTATAACCCAATGATTCAGCAAACCTAGTGTTTCTTAAATTACCACATCCCAAGTCCAAAGCCACACCCTCTACTTCAATTTTTGGCAAATGTTTTCTTACATATGGCGTTGGATCATAATTGTTACATCTTACTGGTCTAAACATTTTCTTTCTCCATGAAAAAAAAAGGAGAGCGCAAACCCTCCTTTTAAATTTTTTTTGTTGTTGTATCTACATAGTAATGAATTCTTTAATAGTTTCCAAGCTTGCTCCCGACCCACTACCAGGGACGAGAATTAAATCAGGATTAATGCCACTGCCCATGTTTAAGAAATTTCCATTTGTAAGAATCCCAATTAACTCACCGTCTTCATTGAACATTCCTCCTCCAGAATTCCCAAAAATAACATCTGCATCTGTCCTATATCTTATACCGTATTGTCCCAGATTTATAATTTTACTCAAAATGCCCTGAGATACATTACGAATATGTCCCATTGGATTGCCTATAACTATAATTTTATCTCCCACTACAGGATAATCTTCTGCTATCT
>Ga0272441_10015202_pt1 | contig 10802 bp, 11 predicted proteins | sample SSMProp6N_FD_193582 | JGI IMG/M metagenome (GOLD analysis project Ga0272441, IMG submission 193582) | Marine sediment archaeal communities from Little Sippewissett salt marsh, Falmouth, MA, United States - SSM-Prop-6N | ecosystem: Environmental > Aquatic > Marine > Wetlands > Sediment ...
AAAGGAAGGACATTCTTAGGTCAATCGCCCTGGTCGTCGATGACGTAGGGATGTCCTTTGAAAACCTGGTCTTTGTACGACAGGCTTTGAAGGAGTTTGTGGCTGAGCAGATCTACTCTTCAGACCTTATTGCAATCTCATTGACAGGTAGCAGGACCGGAGCCCTGTCGCAATTCACTACCAATAAGGATTTGCTGAATGCCGCAGTAGATCGGATTCGTTGGGGGTCGGTCCACAGAGCCCTTCCTTATGACAGGACCTCCTTCGACCGACAGTTTTCAGACCAGAAGAGGGGAGAAACGATTGAGGAGCGTAGTCTTGCAGTAGGCACGCTCCAATCCCTCAGGCACACCATCAGTAGCATGGAAGATTTACCCGGTCGAAAGTCAGTGATTCTTGTATCCGAAGGCTTTCGACTTTGGTACGAAGAGCTGGAAGGTGTCGGTGGTAGTACAAATTACATGGTCGAGTCTCTTAGAGAAGTCATGCACGCAGCTCACCGAGCTGGAGCAGTTATTTACGCGGTCGATCCGCGTGGCGGAGAATCTCTTGGGCTTCACCCCCGGGATGACCTTTCTGGGGTCGTAAGCCTTGCGCAGGAGGTCTACGAGGAAGTAAAGACTCTGATGGATAGCGTCCCGAATTCTTCTATAGGATGGTCCCTGATAGAGCAGGGGGCTGCTAGTGGTCGAAGACTCCAGACGATGGATATCGAGGATATCAAGAAACTGCTTGATCCAGAGGCTTTTGCGAAAATCAGTGCCACTCGATTGAATCAGTTCTATCAAACGCAACAAGGTCTGAACTATCTCCCGGTGGCGACTGGTGGGCTCTACTTCAAGTACAATAACGACATCAATGCGAATCTGGGTCATGTGCTGGATGATCAGCAGGGATACTATCTGATCGGTTATGCACCAGAGGCGGAGAGCATTCGCTCCAAAGGTGGTCGCCGCTTCCCAAGAATCAGCGTCAAAGTCAGTCGCGATGGTCTAAAGGTTCGTGGGCGTGCAACCTTCATGGGAACATTGGATAGTGATGATCGGGATTCCGAGCCGACCCCAGAAGAGCGCATGCATCAATATATGACTTCGCCCTTTGCATCGGGTCAAATTGGTTTGAAGTTGACCTCTCTTTATGAGAATGACCCCAAGGAAGGTGCCTTTGTCAGTTCATGGCTTCACGTCGATTCGAAGGGCCTCGTTTTTGCGGACGAAGAGCAGGGTTGGAAGAAAGCGGAGATCGAGGTCTGGGCAGCTGCGTTTGGCGAAAAGCCTGAACCTAAACAGGAAAAGAGAGAAGTCTTTTCTGTCCGCGTTCGAGGCAAGTCATTTGAAAAAGTTCTTCGCGACGGGCTGGTTTGTAAACTCAGATTGCCCGCTGAGAAGCCTGGACCATACCAACTGCGAGTCGTAGTGCATGATAGAGATTCGGGGCGGATTGGCACCGCTAACCGCTTCCTTCAGATTCCAGATATCCAAGCAGGTCGATTGGCGCTCTCAGGAATTGTCGTCCGAGGAAGCGAGCCGGATTCGAAACCGCCGGAAACTGACGACATGGCACTGCGTAGATTCCGTCCGGGTACTCTTTTGAATTATGCGCTCTACATCTATAACGCGCAGTTGGATCAAGCCACTCGGAATCCTCAGTTAGAGACCCAGGTCAGACTGTTCCGAGAAGGTCAGGAAATCTATTCAGGTAGTAGGAAAGCATTTGATTTGAATGGAAAGATTGAAGATAGCGTGCTGATGGGAAGTGGCTATCTGCAACTGGGTTCAGAAATGCGCTCGGGTCACTATGCAATGCAGTACACTGTTACAGACAGGCTTGCCGACGACGGTGACGGGACCGTAAGCCAGTGGATCGATTTTCAAGTTCTAGAGTAGCTTCCAACCACCACTCCAGTCGAAATCCTGGAGGCAGCGCAGTCCTGTTTCTGATTGTCGTCTTGCTCCTATTGGGAGTTGTCCGGGGTCTTGGGTCTGAGCAGGTCCCATGGATTTCGAAAGAGCCCGACCTTTGGACGCTGCAGGATGCGGAGCGAATACTCTGGGAGTCTCCTTGGGTTCAGGAGCAGCGCTTCCGTTTTTACAACTCCAGACGAAGAGTTCGTCAAATCACTTATTTTGTTCGTCTTCAATCGGCTCGGCCGGTGCGCTTAGCCCTGGCAAAAGCCTTCCTCTCCCAACCGGAGGATTATGTCGTTAGTGTAAACCGAACGGATCCGCAGAAGATGCATGAGCTTTCTGAAAGCTTCAAGCTGGAAGATGAGCTCGTGCTCTCTCTGATCATGTCTCCTCGATTCGTCCATACTCGTTTGAATAACCACTCACTGGAGAGTTGGAATATTAGTTACTTCGCGAGAGGGGAGTGTTCTTAATGAGTACCAAATTATCTCGAAGGCATTTGTTCCAGGCCGCCGGACTTCTCGCCGCTTGTCCGTCCTCACTGATGTCAAGACCGAACGACTGGGGTCCTGAGAAGACAGCGGCTCTTCCGAGACTGTGTTTGGGTATTCGCTCAAATGCAGATGAAGCACAGATGCGGAAATTCAAACAAATCGGTGTCGACAGCGTTCTCATGGGAGGCCCTCGTATTCCATGGGAAGAGCCTGAGCTTGAGGCTTGCATGGAGCGCTTCCGGACCGGGGGATTGACAGTTGTCAATATGATGATCGGTGGATTTCCGAATACCATTTATGGACGAACTGGTCGGGATGAGGAGATCGAGAAGGTCTGCCAGTCGATTCGCGCGGCCGGGAAGGTGGGGCTGCCCGTTGTGGAGTACAACTTCTATGCGCACAGGCTGACGGAAGGTTACTACGAAAAAAAGGGACGAGGTGGTGCCGGTTTGACAGCATATGATTACGACCGGTCGAAGGAGTTGCCTCCGCTGCCTGACAAGGGTTCGTATGATCAGCGGCAGCTGTGGGCCAACCTCACCTATTTCCTTGAGGCCGTGGTTCCTGTAGCGGAAAAGTCCGGTGTGCGACTGGCTCTCCATCCGAATGATCCTCCGGTTCCGGTGAGTCGAGGTTCAGAACAGATTATGGCCACTTTAGCCAACTGGAAACGGCTGATCGAGACTGTTCAGAGTCCATCGAACGGAATCACTTATGATTGCGGCGTGACACGTGAGCTCGGCGAAGATCCGGTGGCAGTGTGTCGCTATTTTGGCGAGCGCGACCGTATCAATCATGTTCACTACCGAAATGTACTGGTGAGCAAACCCTATGTAGATTACACAGAGGTGTTCCCCGACGAGGGTCAAGTTGACATGTTTGCCGTTATGAAGGAACTGGTTCGTTTAGGGTACTCAAGGGCACTCTATCCTGAGCATCCGCGAGCGCTTGACGCCGACCGGGAACTCTCTGGCTTCGATCCACATTATCCAGGCGGCGGTGGATATACCGGTCTCGTCTACAACGTTGCGTACACCAAAGCAATGCTCCAGGCAGCCCAATCAACCTGACCATTTTGTTGGTCTGACTTCACCAGCAAAAGGACTGGGCTATGAGTGTCCTCTGATGTGGTGGGGTACGTAGGATTCGGTGAGTGAGTTCAGCTCTTCCTCTTCCAGCTTGAGTTCTACTGCCACGGCAGCTTCCTCAAGATGCTCGAGCCTTGTCGCGCCGATGACCGGCGCCACAACAGCTGGCTGGTGAAGCAGCCAGGATAACGCAACTTGAGCTGAGCTAAGGCCACGTCCCTCGGCAACTTTCAAGACAGAGTCAACAATCTTCAGGTCGCTCGATTCATAAAGCTGATGAATGAAATCATCGGTTCTAGAGCGGATCGTATCCCCTTTCAAGTCATCTTTACGTTTACCGGCGAGCAGACCGCGCGCAAGTGGACTCCAGGGAATCACACCAATCCCCTCCTCCGTGCACAAGGGCATCATCTCCCTTTCCTCTTCCCGATAAAGCAGATTGTAGTGATTCTGCATCGACACAAATCGAGTCCAGCCGAACCGATCAGCCAGATAGAGGCTTTTGGCAAACTGCCAGGCAAACATCGAAGATGCGCCTATATACAACGCCTTACCAGCCTTCACTATGTCATGCAGGGCCTCCAGGGTCTCTTCAATGGGCGTGGAATGATCCCAGCGATGGATCTGATAAAGATCCACATAGTCAGTGCGTAGGCGTTTCAGGGAATGATCGATGCTGGCAAAAATGTGCTTGCGTGACAGACCTTGACCATTCGGGTCATCGGTCAGAGGGTGGAATACCTTGGTGGCAATCACGAATTCCTCCCGTCTGCCATGCTCCTCTAACAAACGTCCCGTCACTTTTTCACTGACACCATAGGAGTACATGTCGGCTGTGTCGAAGAAATTAATGCCCAGCTCAACCGCTCGGCGTACAAACGGACGAGTCTGCTCTTCTGGAAGCACCCATTCGCGCCATTTTGGATCACCATATGTCATCATACCGAGGCAGATTCTGGATACTTTCAGTCCACTTTTCCCAAGGTTTTGGAACTCCATTGTCAACTCCCTGTTGAGATCCACTCCATTCTAAGCGCCGATCCCGGCCAATCGGCGCCCTACCAAATCCCACACATCCGGATCCAATCCCATTCCCGTCTGGGTTGATCCGACCTCAAGGTGTATGACTAGATGAGACCCGACTTGGTCCACTCGTTCAGAATCTTCCTGACTTCTTCAGCTTCGTTTTCGGGAGGGCCCGTCTTGAGAAAGCGCTGAAATTGTTCGGCAGCGGCGGCGTATTCACCTCGCTCTGAATAGATGCTTCCGAGCAGACGATGAGATGCAGGATACCGCTCAGCCTCGCTACTTTCCTGGACTCTCTGAATAGACTGTTCGGCTTTACCTGTTTCTCCAAGGTAGTACTGAGCAATCGCATGCAGGTATTGACTCCCGACATCAAAGGGATTCAATTCAATGGCGCGGCCTGTCAGTTGCGCAGCTTCCTCAATGTGATTGGCTCGAAGCTCCAACTCTCCCAGAGTGGCATAAGGAGGGAGGTAACGGGGATCAGCCTCAATTGCACGTCGGAAAGCGTCCCGAGCCTCGGTTTCCTTTTCCTCCATGAGACGGGTTTCACCTAGAAACTGCCAGGCCTCTGCGAACTCAGGATAGATCTCCAGGGCTTTCTGAAGATTCTTTGCCACCTTGGAATAATCCACTTTCTCCTTGGTAAGCTCTTTCTGGGCTTTCTTGAAGGCATCCATCGCCTTCTTCGGGGCCTTAGCTATGTTGGCACTGATCGTAGTCCCCTTGACACTCCCGATTGGAAATAGGTGGATGACGCCTACATCCGGATTATCGAATCGACTCCGAACTCCAAGACGCACTGGGTTACTCTCGTACCCAGCCAGTGAGGCCTCGCATTGGCACTGACTTAGATCCGTTCGCCGAAAAGCTACGTTTCCCGGATTGGTCGGCAACGGGATAGATGGTCCTCCAACGCTTGCATCAAACCCTCCTGCACTCCCTTTGAAAGTGAACCGACCGTTTGGTCCCGTCATGACCGACTGGACAACTGACCCACGACATTTCAGCTGGACTCGAACGGGGACCCCAACGGGTGATCCGTCCGCCAGAGCTACTGTGCCGGTAATGTCTGTCTGGCCATGAACCCAAGCTGATCCAGCAAAGAAAGAAAAAAGCAGAAGGATTGTTGAGCTACGCTGTCTCATATTCACTCCCTCCGATAGCCCCGGTTGTAGACCCATAATCAGGGTAGCTGAATCTGCTGCAAGCACTAAGTGCCCTCCACTTGGGCTCAACACTCAACATTGCCCTGAGAGATTCAGCTGCCTTGTCAAAGAGCCTTTTCGAAGCACAAGACCTTTCCAACCCCCATTGAGACGAAATCCTCACCGTAAGCTTTTTTGAAGCGCTCAATCTGCTGGTCCCCCGTGCAATGAGTGGGACCGCATTTCTTGACGCCAAGTTTCCGAAACCGCTCAATGATCTCACCCACCACCTCATCGGATTGGTGCCGCAAGTGGAAGCCTCCGACAACCATGTAGATATCCTCGTCAAGGATCGCTTTCGTCTTTTCCATTCCCTCTACGAAGCAGGAGAATCCCCAATCGGACTCTACGCCGCCCACGGCACAGGTGTTGTCATAAAGAATAGTGATCTGCACCTTTGCCTTCTGTTCGAGTGCGTCTACAAAGGTGGTCTCACATGCCAGGAGTAGTACAGCTGTGAGCAAAAGAGTTGTCTTCATATCAACCCCTCACTGTAATTTTAGGCCATGGGTGATTTGCAGACAACCTGTCGCTCAGCCTTGGCGAAATATGTCGCTTCTTTCGTCTCGAGTATCCTACTAGCCCCTCCACGTGTCGTCGGCATATTCGGTCCAAACGGGGCAGGGAAGACGACTCTTTTGAAGCTTCTCTCCAGACAGATTCTTCCCCAGAGCGGTTCGATCGAGATTCTGGGACAGACTTTCGAGAAGAATGAAAAAGGTCTAAAGAACCTAATAGGTTACGTCCCTCAGGAACCCATTTTCTAATGGAACAAATCCGTTTCCTGAACGGCGCGATTCGTCTCCAACTTCTACGACCAGTGGGACGGTGCTAAATTCCATCAATTTCTTGACTACTTCAGAATCAGCCCCCTCAAGAAGGTACAGAACCTCTCCCGCGGCCAGAAGACACTGCTTTCGATCGCGATTGCCTTTTCACACGCCGCAAGACTTCTGATTCTCGACGAACCGACGGCCGGTCTGGACATGATGATCCGACGGGATCTTCTTTCTCATATCCGTAGATTCTCTGCTGAACAGGAATGCGGAGCGATCATTGCATCTCACTTCACGGATGGCCTGGACGATATCTGCGACTACATCAACTTTATGAGCCGTGGAGAATTTGTCTTACAGGATGGCAAAGATGACCTGCTGGATCGATGGAATTGGATCCATTTCAAAGAGGGTTCCCTGTCCGGCTCCTTAGAGGAGCAGTTGGTCGGAATCGAGAAGCACCCGTTTCACAATTCCGGTCTTACCAGGGATTTCGCTGAGATCCGCGGCCAACTGGCCACGAGAATCTCCAGTGGAGACATTCGGGTAGAAAACGCCAATCTGGATGACATTCTCATCGCTTTGCTGAAAGGAGAGACAAATGATTGGCCTGCTTAGGAAATCGTCTTTCTTTTACATCTCTCATCTCGTCACATTCTCCTGGATTGGAGTGGTCCCGTCATTGGAGGGTAAGTATGATTGGATTGTCGTCGCGTCGGCCATCGTACCGTTGTGGATGAGCAGCTCCGTCCTCTGGGCCGAGCAATCTGAAAAGTACCGATTCCTTCGTATCCTGCCAATTCACAGCTCAGAGATTGTGGCAGTTAAACTGTCACTGATTCTGGCAACCGTTGGGCATCACGAATGCTTATCTTTGCATTCAGGAGAATATTCCTGCCAATCAGGCTCATATAACCGACGGATCTCGGCAGGATTTGACCTTTCGACCGAGAGCATCTCACGACAGCATCATTTTTGGCCTAGCTGTGACCAAAGGGCAGGTCAGGTACCATATCAAGCATTTGAAGACTTGCGTTTCCGATCTTAACGAGAATGTAATGGCTGTCGTATCCAGCCATATAGAAGATCAGCGAAAGCAGGACCATGTGATGAAGGTCCTGTTGATGCTTCTGGTGGCTTGGGGGTTTGTAATCCTGATCGTGGTTTTGACGAAGATTGCAGGCTAGTCAGTTTAGGAAACGCACCTTGCTAAGAAGACGAGCGCGTGTTCAAAACAAACCGGTACTGACTCTCTGCAAAGGAGGCCGAATGGATGTCAAAGAGACAGTTCCTTTAACTCGATGTCGCCAGTCTGATGGCATTTTTCAGTTGCGGGAGATCCGACTTTGACCACGGTGCAATGAAAGAGCATGCAGACCGATTGAAAGAAACAGACTCGCATAGCTATCGGAATCGATCGAACGCTTGCCATCATCTGGACAAGAACTTGACCTGTAAGTAGAGTGGTCACCATGCCAATACTACAAATCTCTCTCTGCCTGATTCTCACTACAAGTTTTGCTGGAGCCGCTACCAAGATTTTCCTGATTACCGACGCGGAAGGTGTCGCTGGTGTCTGTCGGCAGGAACAAACCGATCCGACCAACGGGGAAATGCGGGCGCTGCTTGTCGGTGAAGTCAACGCCGCCGTTCGCGGATTCCTGGCTGCGGGCGCAGATGAGGTCTACGTTTGGGACGCGCACGACGGTAGCCGTTCGCTTTCCGCCGGTACCATTCATCCAGAAGCTAAGCTGATCATGGGGTCACCCGGCCCCACGTATTTGATGAATCGGGACTTTTCAGCTTTGGCATTCATCGGCCAGCATGCTCGAGCCAACAGCAGTGCTGCGGTCATGGCTCACAGTTACAGCTCGCTGGGTATCCAACGGATCCTCATGAATGGAAAGGAAGTGGGAGAAATCGAAACCGCTGCGGCTGTAGCTGGTTGGTTTGATGTTCCGGTAATCCTCTTGACAGGAGACCAGGGCGCCGCAAAGGATTTGCTGGCAATTGTGCCTGAGGCCGAAACAGCTGTTGTCAAAGAAAGCCTCGGCTATTACTCGTGCATTTCACTTTCTGCAGAAGCAGCGAGGAGCCTCATAGAAGCGAAGGCGAAGGCCGCTTTCAGCAAAATCGGGAAGATCCAGCCCTACAAGCTAAGGGGACCGGTTACGATTGAGATTGAACGGACCACCCGCAGTACACCTTCTCCGAGTGAACATCTGCCTCCCGGGATTGAGCGTGTTGATCCCAGGACACTGCGCTACCACGGCAAGGATTTCATGGAAGCATGGTTGCTCTGGAGAGGTAGATAACGGTGCAAAGCCCCTTCTACTTTGGGCTCACCCCTTTTGGGGTTCTGCTCAGAGCTGGCCGAAACCCAAAGCGCTTCGTCGTCTCACACAATCCAGGTGAACGAGTTAGCGGAGGTACCAGGTGAAGATTGAAAAGGATTTGCTTTATGTTCTGACCTCTTCGGGAATCGGTGATGGGGAACCCGACCTGGGAGCAAAGCTGGTAGAAAGCTTCTTTACCGTCTTGTTACAGGCGGATTCGGTCCCTGCCAAGATCATCTTTATGAATTCGGGTGTCTTTTTGACGACGCACGGGTCTCCCGTAGGAGACCAGCTGAGAGAACTTGAGACTCGGGGCACCGAAATCGTGTCCTGTACGACTTGCTTGAATTACTTTGACAGGTTAGACAAGCTTCTAGTTGGCAGGCCTGGCGATATGAGGGATACGGTAAGCTCCTTGGCAGCTTACCGGAGGGTTGTAAACCTCTGATCCTGAACACCCTTTTCGACAACGGGCGAGAAAGCACTATCCACCTTTGGTGCCTCTGTGTCACCTACTGGATATCCGAGTACTCTGTCGGACTGAAAAAAGAGGAGTGGATACTTGAGACTGTGTCAAGCCATCTGGGGTCGTCCTTGATTCGGTTCCAGTCCTTATTCCGGCTGAAGCGTTGCCATCCCCTTGCTCGATCCTCCATATCCTCGAAAGCCAGCATGTAGGTCATTTGTGGCAGACCGGTGCCAAAGAGTCCTTCTCCAAGGAAAACTAAATGCATGCCACAATCCTTGAAGATCTTGATCTCCTCCAAATTAAACATCTCGATCTTTGCAGCTGATTGCACAGCATTTTTGGACTCATAGATCCTCAGTTCAAAAAGCTTCCTCTTCTCAGAAGCCGGTGGCAGTTCTATAGAAGGGTAAGCAGAGAACGCTTTGAGCAGGGTGGATTCATATCGAATATAGGGTAGCGGTCCAGACTCGAACTCCTTCCAGGCTTTGGAGAATCCACTTGTTGCAGCATCCAAGTCCGTGTTGGCTTTTACCTGTGCCAATGAGTCATATTGAAGGAGCAACAGCAGAGAAGGACTTGGCTGACCTGTAACGACGTTGAAACAGCCAATCGGACCGAGTCCCTGTCGTCTCATCTCCGGCAAGTAGTCCTTTTCGAAAAACTGATTAATTCGTGCGACGTCTATGTCCCTGCGGAGCAAGTAGTTTCGAAGTTCGAAGAAATTCTGAGCTTTCTCAGAATTGGAGAGAACTTCCGAAGATGACCCGATTGCGGCAGCAATGCCCATCGTTCCAAATTGGCGGCGATCCATGATTATCTCCTAACCCTTAAGCTGTATAAACTTGTCATTGTGCGGAAGTCTATTTTGCACCCGCTGAATCGTCAAGCTGGTTCCTTTCCTAAATCGATGAAATGTGGAATCCTGTTTCGCAGCAAGGGGTCTTCAACTTAGGGAGATGGAGAAGTGAAAACAAAAATGATTGGGCCTGGAATCCTAATCTTCTTCTGGTCAGCTGCTGTTGGGATGCAGGTTTATAGTTACGAGGCCCACATTGAAATCAGGAACCCCTCGCGGGAAGTGAAGAGGGATTGGCCTGTTATACTGTCGGTCTACCAGTTGTTCGGGCGCAACCTGCCAAAGGACGCGATAAGCTCGGAGGGCTTTCATGTCTATGACCATTTAGGACGTGAGGTCGGCTGGACGCTGGAACAGGTTCCTCCTTACGACACCGTGGGAAACAATGAGCTCATTTTTGAGGTTTCAGAGCTTCAACCAGACGAGACTTTGTCATACCGAATCACCAATCAGTTGGACTCAATCGGCAGACTTTGCGAAATTGATCTGGTCAACCATCCGATGAATCTGCTTCGCAATGGCGGTTTTGAGGCACCTGGAAAACCTTGTGCCGAATGGAGCGGACAAGGGGCGCGCGATACCCAGGTGAAACGTACAGGATCGGCTTCGCTTCGGCTCAGGGGCACAAATGAACAGCGTGTT
>Ga0272441_10015203_pt1 | contig 10801 bp, 7 predicted proteins | sample SSMProp6N_FD_193582 | JGI IMG/M metagenome (GOLD analysis project Ga0272441, IMG submission 193582) | Marine sediment archaeal communities from Little Sippewissett salt marsh, Falmouth, MA, United States - SSM-Prop-6N | ecosystem: Environmental > Aquatic > Marine > Wetlands > Sediment ...
CACATTCAGTGCAGAGAGGAAATGGTTTCATGGTGGTAGTGGGGCGGTCATAGGGAAGATTTGTGATGATGGTATACCGTGGTCCACAATTTGTACAAGTGGTGAAAAAATAATTATATCGCCTGTTGGATTTGTCTTCAAGCTCCTGGATACATGTATCACAGATTGATACATCGGGGGGGATAGTTGATTTGTCTCCTGTTTTTTCTGTTATACTTTTTTTGATGACAAAAGATTTATGGACGGGTTTTTTTGGATTCCATTGGACATCCATGGTTTCTATCTGTGCTAAGGTGGGTTTTTTTTCTTTAATTTTTTTGAGAAAATCACTGATGTTTTTTTTGTTTCCTTCTGCAACTATTTTTACACCGGCGTCGCCCACATTTACTACATAACCTGTCAGGCCATTTTCTATGGCGAGATTATAAATAAAAGGACGGAAGCCAACCCCTTGGACAATTCCCTTTACATGTACTGTGGCTTTCATTTTTTTTTATCCAAATAAGAAGCACCGTGCTTAATATTTTTCTGTTAGGCTTTTTATTATCTTCAAGATACCCTGGGGTGTTTCTGAAATGACACGTATCATAGGCTCTTTTCCAGGTGATCCTGCATCCCAAATAAGGTCGGGTACTTTTCCCTGGGACTGGATGACAGTTTCTGTTCCCCAATCCATGGTTCTTCTGTTTGGTGGCTCTTCTATCCTGTCAAAACTCCCGATTTTCCATCCTTTTTTTTCGGCATCTGTCACTATCCTGGGGGAATAGGCAATGTTCATGGCTGATCTTTTACATGGATTTTGCCGCATACAGGTGATGATTATCGAGGCGATATGTCTTGATCCATCTAAGTGAATTTCTCCTGCTTGAAAAGGTCTTTTATTTTGTTTTATGATTCTGCCAGATATCCCCAAGACATCTTTTGTCTGTGTAGCAGCGGGGAGAGCATAGACAAAATTTATTCCCACCTCTGGTATAAATTCCAAAGGAAGAAAAGATACAAGATGATCAATTGCGTCCTGGAGTTTTATCCAATGTGGCACATCATCAGGTCTTAGGGATGGCGGGTAATGAGGCGTATTCTGATTTATGACATCATTTCTTTTTTTAGATCTATATCTATAATAAAGCATCGCCCATGTGCATCTTTTTGCTTTCTCAACAGCATCTAATACCTTAAATCCCTGTGCCACATAGGCTGTGATAAGAGCAGAAAAAGCACATCCGGCACCGTGGGCATTACTTTGTATCCGGGGTAAAGAAAACAGGGTGTATTTTTTTCCATCATACAGGACATCTCTTGCATATTTTCCATTAGGATGCCCTCCTGTAATCAAGACAAAACGTGCTCCCATTTCCTTAATCATTTTACAGGCCTTCTTTATTGTTTTCAGATCATCTATTTTTGTTTGTGTAAGAGATGAGGCTTCATTTATATCAGGTGTTACCAAAAAGGATTGAGGAATCAGATCATTGATGAGTGCATTTAGAATATTTTTTTGGTTATCTTTATGGTCTTTTGGTACAGTCATTACCGGATTGACAATTGTTTTTAATCCATAATCCTGAATTTTTTCTGATAAGAGTTGAATGATTTTCGGGCTACACAATATCCCTGTTTTTGTGGCTGCAATAGATACATCAGTCATGAGGCTGTCAAGTTGTTTTTCAATTATTTTTAAATCAAGAGGATATATTGCGGGAATACCGCGTGTGTTTTGTGTTGCAATACAGGTTATAATTGATGCACCATGGATCTTGGCAAAGGAAAAAGTTTTCAAATCCGATTGAATTCCGGATTCTCCACATGGGTCAGAGGCAGTTATTGTGAGAGCAGTTTTTATCGCCATAATTTTTATGTAGTGTTATACTGATTTAAACATATTTGGTCCACATTATTTTCTTACTTTATTGGGACATATATATCGTCAGTAAAGTAAGATAATTAACGATAACTGATACTTATTGTGAATTTTTTTTGTTAATTTATGCCCGTTTATATTCCAAAAAAGGATAATCTGCTCGGTTGGCAAAATATTTTTTTCAGTATATTTTTTTCTGTACCCCTAATATTTTTTTTTTACATTCAATTATTTTGGCAGTACCACCAGATATTTTTTCTTATGGTTATCGATAATACTGATTATCGACTTCTTTTTTCTTTTTTTCTTCTTTTTTTGACTTTATAATATCAATGGAGAGAATCATCATCAGAGGTATAATCCGAATTTTATTTATCATATCCCCATGAGACTTATCCAATTTTATGCATATGCCCCCATCTCCTTTGCCAATGGATGCATAACCAACAAATTCGCCTTGTGTAACCAGCATTTCATCCTTGCCACCTATGGAACGAATTAAATATTTCGATCCCTCCATTAATTTTTCCATTATTGTGCCTCCACCAATTTTTGAAGATGGTTTACAGTTTCACCATAATTATTCATGGCTAACTCCACATTTGCCTCCACAAAATTCCAGGCTTTTTTAAGATTCCCGTATCGTAGCTTATATGTCTTTTTTGCTTTTTTCCCTTCCTCAATTTTTCCCTCCTCAAGGATGTCCAAGGCCTTGATTTTGTTAAGATGACGATACACAGTAGCCTTGGTGGTTTTCAACTCGATTGTTAATTCGTCAACCATCCATTCCTTTTGAGGATGAAATAAAAAACAAGCGAATAATCGAAAAGGAATAGAGGTCACTTTTTCACCATTAGACAGATAACCAATTAATTTAAGAAATGTTTCAGCAGCTAGTTTTAAATCGGTCTCGCCAGTTAGCGGAGTATTTTTTTTCACCCGTAATTCAAAAGACATGTAAAGCCATAATGGTATACTGATTTTAATTTTTTTGTTTACATTGTATAGTATCATCCAAAAAAAAAACGATACCTTTTATATGTCTATTTAAGATTTAGCATTCAGTTATGAAAATACTGGGGGAAAAATTTTCGCTATGTAAACTGGTGATTTCCTGTATCCTATTTTGTAGTATTAGTTCTGCCCAGGGTATTACCCCTCCCCTGGAAACAATCCATACATTTCAACCTGATTTTATATCTGGGAATTGTTTACCACAGGGGCATACCGCCTCTCTTCTTAATACTTCAAGAGATACCCTGCAAGACACGAATGAGGTCACACATTGTTTTCAAAATAACTATATACACTCATCCCTGTCCTGGATAAATGTCACACCTCTTTCTCAAACCGTTTCAGAAAACTCATTTTTTACCATCAAAATTTCTGTAGTACCCGGTGAATTCATTGCTGGTGTCCAAATGGAGTTAATTTTCAACCCCAACCTTATCCTGGTGGACAGTATTCTCGAGGGTGATTTATTCCAGGAATATTCTAATTATTTTAACCCGGGAATCATTGATAATATTAATGGCTCCATCAAGAATGTCTTTAATGTTATTCTGTCCCCCCACAATGGTGTATCCACACCAGGAACATTTGCAACCATTAGATTAAAAAGTAAAAACAGTAATGGAATCTCCTCTCTAAATTTATCAAATATTATGCTTGGCAATCCTTCAGCTCTTCCAGTTCCCACACGTGTCACAAATGGTTCGGTGATTGTAAGTGCCCAAGACTCCTGCAACCCTGAAATATCCAATATTTCCATATATCATACAAAAGGAAACAATATTGTCAATATCACCTGTACAGCAACAGATAACCAGGGTATTAAAACAGTAAATGCATCTATTATCACTCCCTCTAACACACGTATCCATTATTCCATGACTCGTTATGGGAAGACTGATATTTATTACCTCAATCTAAGCTATCCCAACTGTGGTGCTTATTATTTCTCAGTAATAGCTGAGGATCTATCTGGCAACACACAGCAATCACATGTAAGAACCATTTATCGCTTCTGTTTATCTCAAGGATGGAATTTAATTACCATTCCCCTGCAAAGTAACTACACAGCCTCCTCTCTTTCCCGGGAAATTGGAAAAACCTGTGATTCTATCGTTGAATGGAATCCGCTAACACAAGCATATAGTTCTCATCCCGCAGGTACTTTCATTGATGATTTTCCCATACTGCCTCAACAGGGGTTCTTTATTCATGTGTGGAACAACACTCACTTTATTCTTAGCGGTCATCTTCTTCAATCCCAAACTCTCTCATTAACCAAAGGCTATAACCTCATAGGATGGTATACACAAAGCACTATAACAGCTGGTTCCCTGCTTGACAGCATTACAGGATGTGATTCCGTTTCAACATGGAACCCCTTAACTGGTGCCTATCGTACCTATCTAGACAATAATTCATCAGATCCATTTACTATTACAAGTGGTGATGGAGTATTTATCCATCTCCAACAAGACACCACGTGGCAACAAGGTCAATAACCAGTATAAATCATATTTTTTCTCTATTTTAAGAGGTGTTATCGGAAACATACAAACCACTGGTTAAGACATTTAATGATATTCTCCGTCAAGGCTATACCTATCATAAAACACTGTGCCTGCCGTAAATGGTCATCCTCCCATCTTATCTAAATCCTCCTTAAAATCCTCCATCAATGATTTATTTATATATCCATACAAAAACAAATATATACACATATATCATAATCTTTTAGAGGCGGAAAAATGAAAAAAATATTACTCGTTACCCTACTTTGTATTTTACTAGCTGATGTGTATGGAACCATTATTATCTCTGGAACCGGCCCCCAGGGTATGGATAAGACCTATCACCTATCAGTTCCCTCTCTTTTGATAAATGAATACGATGAGTATTATCATGATCTTTCTTTTGAAAATTCGTCTTTATTTATCATGACACCCGGAGAGCCCATGTTGCCAAAAATTGTTACGACATTTGAGCTTCCCTTCGGTATCCACAATATTAAAGTTGAGGTGGAACCTGGACATATACAGGAGACAGTCATTGAAAAAGAAATTCGGTTTGCTCCAGCTCCTGTGTCTCTTTTTCCGGGAGGGGGAGGAAGTAGTTCACAGGATAAAAACAAGGATGTCTACTCAAGCAATGACCTGTATCCATCCTCTTGGTATCACTATGATGTTGGATGCGGCTTGAATTCACATAATCAACATGTTACCTATCTAAACCTAGAGTTCTTCCCGGTACGTTATCGGCCACTCCAGGATGCCTTGTATGTTGCCCAGGAGGCCAATATTGTTGTCACCTATGATAAGCCGTCAGGCAATCCTTTTCCTGCCACATCTACCTATGATCTGGTGATCATAACCCCGCCTGATTTTTCCGATTCCCTGCAATCCCTGGTGGATCATAAGAATGCTCATGATATGCAAACACTCCTAAAAACAACAGAGGACATCTATGCTGAATATACAGGGGTGGATAATCCAGAAAAAATAAAATATTTCATCAAGGATGCAATAGAGGAATGGGGAATCACATATGTTTTATTGGTGGGTGGTTTAAAATCACCTCTATGGGCAAGGCCACGAGATGACCCAAATCAAGGGACACGGGACTGGTATGTTCCAGTAAGATACAATAACCTATTTGACAATCCGGAGCATCCTTTAAGTGAGGATACGATCCATGACCCGGGAGTTATCAGTGATCTTTATTATGCTGATATATACAAAGAAGGCGGCCTCTTTGAGGATTGGGATCCCAATGGGGATGGCATTTTTGCAGCATGGAGTCGCCCTGGTACAGAAAATGACACTGGTCTTGATTTATATCCCGATGTCTATCTAGGAAGACTCGCCTGTCGAAACAGACGTGAGGTAGAAAACCTGGTTGAAAAAATCATTACTTATGAAAGCCAGCCCGCTGATCCTTCATGGTTTAATAAAATCGTTGTCATATCTGGCGATGGATTCCTTGATCAAGACGATCTCGATATCCAATGGGATATACAGGGTCTCTCTTCTGGTAAATATACAATTTATGCTCAAAGTATAGACGGGGCGGGTATGCCAGGACCACTTGATATCGTACAAGTAACCGTTGACCAATCACAGGACACCTCTGTATCATTTAACCATGATGATTACCTTAAAGTCACGGAATATCCCTTCCCTGCCATTGCCGAGATAACTTCTCCTTCAGATGGGGATATACTGGGTAATACAGATTATTTCTACCAGCCAACAGAAGCAGAGGCCTATGGCAATGCATTTACAGGATGGGCTGACGTGAATTACACCAATGGCATTATGCATATTCGTGGAAAATCCTATGATCCCAAGCCCTATGGCAATATCACAGACATCCATGTATGGATTGAAAACAGTGATGGCAATCTTGTTTTTTCGGAATGGAGAAACGGCACAGAGATGTACTATGAAGGAGAATGGGTTACAGGAGGGGAATGCCTCCAGGGGCAAGGCGGGGCCCTGTACTATATGCCTAATGATTTTGAAAAGATTATCCTTTGGGCATCAAATGGAAAATTAACCGGCCAATCAGATGTGATTGAGACACTGAACGAGGGCTGTGGGTTTGCATTTTTTTCAGGTCACGGAAGCCCCGGGTCATGGGGTGATCATTATCCCGGTGTGCCGGGTAATCGTCAGCATGGAAGCTTTACAGGCCTGGTTAACCTGGCATTTTTCCCACCAGTTTTTCCCATGGATACATTGACAAATACTGATAAACCCTTTATTTGTGTGGTGGGAGGCTGTCATAACAGCCAGTTCAATGTGTCACTTGCATGGTCCATGTTGGATCTCTTTAATATAAAATCTATGTGGACATTTGGTATGCCTACACCCGAATGTTGGAGCTGGTGGCTAACCCGTCTGCCTGAACGAGGGGCTATTGCCACTATCGGCAATACCGGTCTTGGATATGGCATCCTTGGGAAAGATTGCACCATCGGTGGTTTCGACGGCTGGATATCAAAGGAGTTTTTCAGGCAGTATGCAGAAGAGAACCATACCATACTAGGGGATGCCTATGGCCAGACCCTCATTAGCTATGTTACAACCTATGATTTAGAGGAAGACGATCACGTAAAATCAGTGGAACAATGGGTTCTCCTGGGTGATCCAAGTCTCAAGATAGGGGGATATACAGAATAAAAAAAAACGCTATCGTTTCCTCCTTGATATATACCGATATTGACCACAATACTATCTGATATACTTTGAAACATAGGGTATGCCAATTCTTCTTTTATCAGCTATCTCCTAATACAGAAAAGATCCAGTAAATACTGTATTTTTGGCACAACAAACCTTTTATATCCCTTCTTAATTGCCCCCATTGGTGAAAGATAATGAGTGAAAACAGTATGCCCCTGATTGGAGACCCATTCCCTGAAATGACAGTGAATACTACACGGGGAAAAATCAAGCTCCCCAGTGATTACAAAGGCAAATGGTTTATCCTTTTTAGCCATCCCGCAGATTTTACACCTGTATGCACAACAGAATTTGTTGCTTTCCAAAAAAGATACAAGAAATTTAAGGATCTTAACTGTGAATTAATCGGTCTCAGCATCGACCAAGTGTTTGCCCATTTAAAATGGGAGGAATGGATAAAAGAAAACGTAGGTGTGGAAATCCAGTTCCCTATCATTGCAGACAATGCCGGTCAAGTCGGTCGTTCACTTGGCATGCTTCACACCCAAGCAGGAGGAACACAAACAGTGCGGGCAATATTTATTGTTGACCCTAAAAATATTGTGAGAGCCATTCTGTATTACCCCCTAGAACTGGGAAGGAACATGGATGAAATAGTAAGAATGATAGAGGCCCTTCAGGTGGCGGATAAGGGATATGCAATGCCGGCGAATTGGCCCAATAACGAGATAATGAAGGACCATGTCATAGTGCCCCCTGCAAACACAGTTGATATGATCAAAAAGAGGAAACAACAGGAAGAAAAAGGGGAAATTGAATGTCTTGATTGGTGGCTTTGCCATACAAAAAAATAAACGGTATCTTCAACCCCTCTGAAATAAAAAAGTTCTCTTCCCTCCCCCTTTTTTTTTTATCCTTCACCAGTCCAGGTGCTGTCACTTGTGGCATAGATAAACAGTCCCATACCCTGGGTGACCGGGAAATTGTCATGGGGTGAGCCTACCACATGAGACAGAAATGTCTGGGTGGATCCATTAAACATGGATACAATGCTACAATCTATAATATGGCTCCCCAGGGACTCCGCGGTGGTGGCAGAGTCATGATACCATCCAATCAGATCCCACCCGGTATAAATGGGCACATTTACAGTGGTGATGGGAAGATTGGTCATATTTAGATAACTATCATGACCCAGATAGATGAAATACCCCACGCCATCCAGAATAGGGAAATCATCATGAGGTGATCCTACCACGTGGGATACAAAGATCTGGGTGGATCCCTCAAACATACTTACCACACTGCAGCCACTAATATTCTTCCCCAGCGTCTCCGCAGTCCATTCAGTATCCCGGGGCACTGTGATAAGGTTCCATTCCCCATAGAGAGGTGCTGTAAAAAAGGTGGTGATATTCATCAATAAGGATTCAGACCAGCTGCTTTCAGCACCATAATTATCTTTTGCTTTTGCTTTTACTGTATATGTCCCGGGATTCAACCATGTATGTGATACATTACAGGGTACACCTTGTGTAAAAGGCCCTAGCCATACACCAGGGGTTCCATCCCCCCACTCTATATAATAATAAAGATCGTCAGTGTCTGCATCGGTTGCCACAACTGTATAATTATAAAGTACGCCTGGTGCCCCCTGTATTGGTCCTGTAAGAATTGGTGCAGTTGGAGGAGTATTAAGGGAAGCATTTAGTCCACCTGAAAAACAAGTAACCAATCCATCTCTTCCGCCTGCCACCATCTCCATGGATCCATCATTAGTAACATCGGGGATAGCTGAGATTGCATCAACTGCCTCTCCATAATAAATCACTTCTAATTCATTACCATTTGTGCCATTTAAAAAATAGCAATAATTATTTGTAAAAAGGGTACCCACGAGTATATCATTTATTCCGTCACCACTAATGTCCTCAATTCTATCCACAACAGAAGGTTTGTCATACACCGGGTGTTCCCAGATAAATTGTCCTGTCTGACCATCGATTACTTTTACCCCTACGCTTCCGCTACCTAAATGGGCAGGAACAATATCAGGATGACCGTCTCCATTCACATCATTAATTTTTTCAAATCTTACAATGATAAGGGCAGAGGAACCAACGCTATTGCTATAGATAACACTACCATCCGTGCTGTCAAGTCCATAAATATTTCCATAATAATCCCCAATTATCACATCCTTGATACCATCATTTGTGATATCATCAATCTGTTCCAACGCCCAGACAGAGGGACCCGGGGGAATATAGACCCATTCTATAGCTCCACTTGCTCCATTGATGCCATAGGCATACCCTGTAGTCTGGGCCCCATTTGTTGTGCCTGCAACAGCATCCGGATATCCATCACCCGTAAAATCCTCGATTCCCATCACGGAGAAAACCGCCCCTCCGATAAAGCACTCCCAGATGGACCCTCCTGTTAGAGCATCCAGGCAATACACTCTCCTAGGACCAGTATTTGTTCCATCATTTCCTGTTGCTGCCAAGACATCCTTAATGCCATCATCATTATAGTCATACATACAATTAACCTGGTAGACCCAGCCTCCATCTCCATATTCATGGGTGTCATGGGTCCATATGGCACTCCCATTCCCACCAGAGAGAGTGCGAATCATTCGTCCATTATAGGTACCGCCACTAGTACCAATGATAACCTCTGGGCATCCATCATTATCAATATCCTCCATGATGGACAATCCATTTTGGCAATAAACATCTGCCTCGGCATTATGTTCCCAGAGAACATTTCCCGTGCCAATAGCACTGCCATCAAAACATCGCACATGTTCTTCCTCTGAGCAAACAATTACATCATCAACCCCATCACTGTTTATATCGGATATGGGTGCAATTGCTTTGGGGCTGTTATCCCAGCCGCCAGTAATGGTATACTGCCAGAGTATTTCACCAATTTCATAATCCCTTGACGGATTTATGCAATACAGATTTTGCAAGCTCCCTTTTGCATCATTGTAATCTTGATCAGTCGCTTGGGGATTTGATGAGGTGAAAATACCCGTTTCTATAATACCGATTGATAAAATAAGAGTGATAAACACTACATTTATTTTTTTCATAGCTTTTACTCTCCCTTTACATATTTATTATGCAATAGGTATTTTTAAATATAAAGGTCTAAGCGAGAGAATGAAAACAAAGGATCAAAAGTAAAAAAAGTAAATGTGTAAAATAACACATTATACCATTTTTTTTATGATATGAACAACAGACTATTAAATAGAGGCTTTCCAGATGTACCGTAATCCCTAGCAGTTCTTTTTTTTTGGGGGGATTGTTTTAGGGGAAGCAGCATACTAGCTGGGTAAACATTAAACTTTATATTCAGGTAACTTATTGTATATACATATTGGAGGCAAGATATATGAAAAAAATACACACCATATTAGCATGTTTAATTATCATAACTTTTTTAGGATCCTCAACTCTTGGAGCCTTCTCATCTCCTCTTCTTACTGGAGAAAAGAACAACCAAGTTAAAACAAAAAGTATCACCACAAGTTTTCCCACACCCTCATTAAGTGACACTGGTCACTACCTTACAATGGAAACAGGCACTGAAATGAGTCTTCTGTTAACAGAGGATTACCCATCATTACCCTATAAATCTGTCTCTCTTGCATTTCCCCTAGGAACAATAATACAGGATGTGAACATAGAAATAACAGATGTTCAAACACTCATGCTCGATAAAAAAATAC
>Ga0272441_10015204_pt1 | contig 10800 bp, 3 predicted proteins | sample SSMProp6N_FD_193582 | JGI IMG/M metagenome (GOLD analysis project Ga0272441, IMG submission 193582) | Marine sediment archaeal communities from Little Sippewissett salt marsh, Falmouth, MA, United States - SSM-Prop-6N | ecosystem: Environmental > Aquatic > Marine > Wetlands > Sediment ...
AGTCACCTGGCCTGCTGCCGCCTGCTCACCGGCGCCCTGGTCTGGAGCCGGGAGGCGGGCGACTCGGGGCAACTGCTGGCCCTCTCGGGCGACCGGGTCGTCACCTGGGGCCGCGGCCTCCAGTCGAGCGACGCCGCGTCCGGCAGGCTGCTGTGGGACCTCGCGCTCCAGGTCGGCGAGACCATCGCCGGCACCCCGCTGGTAACCCAGCGCGGCATCCTGGTGCCGACCGACCGGCGGCTCGTGCTGGTCGATCCGTTCGACGGCACCGTCCGCGAGACAGTGATCTGGCCCGAGGGGCGGCTGCCCGGCAACCTGCTCCAGACTCCCGAAGGGCTCGTCGTGGCGGAACCCAGGGCCCTGGTCTGCTACACCGCGTGGGACCGCGTGCGGAGCGGACTTCTTGCCGCGGCAGAGGCCGACGGCGCGGACCCCGCGCCGCTGATTGCCCTCGGCGACGCGGCGATGCGACTCGGCCGGCCGCGAGAGAGCCTCGATTACCTCGGCCGGGCGCTCGGGCGCGCCGCCGAAGATGCCGGGGCGGCGGGCCGCATCTTCGACATCCAGGAGCACCTGCTCCGTCAGACGGCCGGCGACGCGGACCGCGACGCCCTGGCCGCGCAGGTGTTCGCGCAGATGCTCGCCAGCGCCAGGCGACCTGGGACGCGGGCCCGCCAGGGACTGACCGAGGGGCGATACTACTGGCAGTCGCAGCCGGCCCGGGGCCTCGCGGCCCTGCACCGGGTGCTGGCCTCGCCCGAGACAAGGCAGGCGGCGATCGACGATCCGTTGATGGGCCGCGGACCGGCCGGAGTCCTCGCCGAGCGACTGATCAACCAGATGGTGGCGACACATGGCTCGTCGATTCTTGAGCCGTTCGAGCAGCGTGCCGCCGACGCGCGCCGCCAGGCGATGCGCGCCTCCGACCCGCCGGCCGCGCTGCACGAAGCCGCCTTGCGATACCCGGCGACGCAGGCGGCCCGCGCGTCGCTGGAGGCCGAACTCGACCGGCTCGAGAAGACGGGGCAACACCGCGAGGCGTCGCGGCTGCTCAGGCGGCTCCTGGCGATCACGCCGGAGGGCGAAGCCCACTGGCGGTATCGCCTGCGCCTGGCCCAGTGCCTCGCGACCACGGGGCGCACCGACGCAGCCAGGCACGAGGCCCTCATCCTGCGGCGATGCGCGCCGCCGGAGCTGACCGTGACCGACGCCGGAACGCCGCGGACACTGAAGGCGGCCGTGGACCGTCTGCTGGCCGGCGCGGCTCGCGCCGCCGTGGCCGCTGCGCCGGTGGACCTGCCGGCAGGCCCGTACGCCGAGGCATGGCGAGTGCCAATACCCGAGGTCTACGCTGTGACCCTCGTGCCGACGGCCGACTATCGCGACGCGAGAGCCCGCGCGGCACAACCACTGCTGGCGGTCACCACTCAGGCCATCCGGGCGCTTCGGCATGACACCGGGGAGACGGTCTGGGAGAAGACATTGAACCCCTGGCTGGGGCTGCGGCCGGTGGTGCCCGTTCTGTGGACAGGTGACGTTGCCGTGCTCGGACTCGACAACGAGGTGGTGGCCATCGATCCGGCGACCGGCGCCGAGAGGTGGCGGACAACGATCCAGCCGCAGGGCGAGTCGGTTTCCGACACGGTGGTGGGACGCTTGCGCTACGGCGTCGGCATCTGGGCGGGCGACCCCACGGTGCAGGTGCTCGGCCTCGACCTCGACGGCGGGCTCGTCCGGGTGCAGACCACCGCGTCGGTCCACCTGCTGGAAAGCGAGGACGGGTACAGTTGCATGGCGGTCGGGCTGCGGACGCCGAGTTCGGCGGAGTTCCTGGGGACCGCCGGCGCTGGCCTGGCCGGCCGAGTGCCCGAGCAGCCCGGCACGCTGCTTGCCTGGGACTTCGTGACAGGCCGCCGCATGCCGGGGTTCCGCGGCAAGGAGGCGGCCATGCTGCTGGCCCCGGGCCCCGAGGCGCACCAGGTGCTGGTAGGCTACCCGTCGCGCGAAGTGGCGATGGTGGACCTGTCGGCAGGCGTTGAGGCGTGGCGCTTCAAGGGCGGGCCGCTGCCCGGCCGCCGCGCGGCGTGCTGCATCGGGGCCGACCGCGCCGCCCTGGCAGTCGGCACGTTCGACGGCAACCTGACAGCCCTGGACGCCAGGAGCGGGCAGCCCACGTGGTCGGTGCGGATCGCCTCGCTGCCCCGCGACGCCGCCATTGAGGTGACGCGCCTGGATGACGACATCCTGGTCCGCTGCGCGCGGCAAGTGGTCCGCGTGACGGCCGACGGGACGGTCGCCTGGCGGCATCGCTTCCGGGACGACGACCTGGTCATGGCGGTTCGCCGCATGAAGCGCCGCCTGCTCGCGACCGGCCGGTGCATCCGCGAAGGCGTGGCCGCGGCCTTTGCCGAGACGCTCGACCTCCAGACCGGCAGGAGCGACGGGCGAACGGTTCTCGACGTGCCCCCGGGACGGTTCAGCCTGGTTCCGGGCGAGGACGGGTTGCTGGTCGTGGGCCCGCAGAGCGTGCAGCTTCTTCGCCCGGCGCCGGCCGCGCCGTAGGATGGATTTCCCTCTGCCTCGGGGCTGCGTTTTTCCCGTTCCAAACGGTCAGGGAAGCGTATAATCTGTTCGGCGGACTCGACTTCCAGCCCCGGTAGCCCGGAGGTCAGTAGATGGTCATCTGTTGCAGAGACCGGATTCATCTCGTGCTGTGCCTGCTGGGCATCCTGGTGGCCCACGGCATCGCGCCTGCGCCGACGGCGATCGCCCAGAATGCCGCAGGAGCCGACCAGCAAGGCCCCGCGGCGCAAGGGGAAGAGAAGAAGGACGAAGCCGAGCTTTTTCGCGTGGACCTGAACACCAGCGACGCCGCGGACACCATGCTGCGCATCACCAGGAACCTGGCCGCCTCAGGAGGCTACGCCGACGCCGGCGAGCGCCTCGCGGACGTGGTGGCTGCACATCCGCGCATCGTGAGCGAGGTGAGCCCCGGGCTCTACCTTCCGCTCTGGCGGGTGGCCGTCGACGAGGTCCTGTCATGGCCGATCGAGGGACTCCAGGCCTACCAGGACGTCGTGGCCCAGCAGGCGCGGACCCAGTACGCGGAGGCCTTGCAGCAGAATGATCTGCGCGAGTTGGAGCGTATGGCGCAGCAGTATTTTCTGAGCGACGTGGGCGACAACGCGGCCGTGGCCGTCGGCGACCGGCTCCGGGAAGACGGATGGCCGGTGCTGGCGCTCTACTACTATCGGCTCGTCCTCGAGCGGCACCCCAACAGCGACGTGCCGCGAACCGACCTTCTGCTCCGCGCGGCGCTGGCGGCGCGCGAGGCCGGACTGGACCACCTCTACAGCCTCCCAGGCGAGCAGCTCGAGGGCGTCGCGCTCCGGGCGGACCCGACTGCGGGGAAAACGGCGGCGAGTGACTGGTTGGCCGGGCAAGTCCGGCAGCCGGCGCGGCCGGCGGACCCGGTCGGCGGGTTCGGCAACCTCGCGCCGGCCCCCGTCATCGCGCCGGCCACCGTCACCTGGGACATCCGGCTTGCCGGGAAGCCCGAGAGGCAGACCGGATACTGGGCAGTGGCGACCGGCTCGAGCACCCCGCCGATCTACCCCACCCTGAGTGGCAACGTCCTGTATGCCGTCAATCTCCACTCGGCATGGGCCATCGACGTCCGAAGTGGCATCACCCTGTGGCGATACGACTCCCGGGAAACCCAGGGCGAGGCCCTGCCGCCCGTCTGCCGCACCCAGGCCCGTCAGCCGCTCGTGGACGGCGGTGTCGTCTACGTTCCCCTGGAAGAGCCGCCTGAGGAACAGGCTGGTCAGCAGCAGCGCAACATGTTCCTGATGGGGTCCCCGGCGGCCGAGACCGACCTGTATGCCCTTGACGCGGCGACCGGGCGTCCGCTGTGGCACTGGAGCCCGCGGGCAGGCGGCATGGAGTTCGGCGCGCTGTCGGTCGACGGCCAGGCGGTGGCAACCGAGGCGCTCGTGTGTGTCGCGCTGGCGTCGCCGAGCAACTTCTTCGGCGAGGTGCACACCGCGGCGGTGGATCGCCACAGCGGCAGGCTCATCTGGGCCCATCCCCTGGCGGCGTACATGGCGAGCCTGGGCGGCGCACGCCGAGCATGGGGAATGACCCTCGATGTTGCGGGAACGGCCTTGGCGGTTCGGGGCGGCCTGCTCCTGTCGAGCGGGCTGGGCGTCACCACCGCACAGAGTTGCCTGGGGGGCGGCATCCTCTGGTCGCGCGTCATGCCCGACATGGTCCTGCCCGAGGGATCTTCACAACCCCAGTGGGTCCGCCGTCCCGACCCGCAGCGGCGTTTGATCGAGGGCACGGTGCTTGCGCGGCGTCCGCGCGTGCTGGCCGACCGCGGCATCGTGGTGGCGGGCTTCGCCCTGTCGCCAAGGCTGTGGGCCTACGACTGGATCGACGGACGCGTCCTGTGGCAGACGGACGCCGCGGGGGCGCGCCAGCCCCTGGCCATCGCCGGGGGCGCCGCCATCGCGTGGGGGCAGACCGTCAGGGCGTTCGACCTGGCCACGGGCGCCCCGCGACAGGAATTCGCCCTCTGGCCGGAACCGGTCATCGGCGAGCCGGTGGTCGCCGCCGACCCGGAAGGCGTCAACGCCGGCAAGGTGATGGCCCCGACGCAGGCCGGCATCAGGACCCTGGACCTGGCAACCGGCAAGATCGAACTCACCAGCGCCCTGCCCGCCGACGTCGAGAGCGGCAACCTCGCGCTGACCGAGTTCGGCCTCATCATCGTGTCCGAATCCGGCGCTGTGTGCATGCACGACTGGGAGACCGCCAAAGGACACTTCCTGGCGATGGCGGAGGAGGACCCGGGCGACGCCGTGCCGCTCGTGACGCTGGGCGCAGCCGCGCTGCGGCTCGAAAAGACCGAAGAAGGCCTCGACTACCTGGACCGGGCGCTCGCGCGCGACCCTGCGGACGATCTGCGGGCCCGAGCGTACCAGTTGTACGAGGACTTCTATCGCATCGCCTTCGCGAACTCCAGGACGGAACTGATCGACCGCGTGCTCGACCGCCTCAGGGAAAGCGCCACCGGCGGGTCCAACCTGTGCCGCCAGGCGTTCCTGCGGGCCGAGCACCTGTCGCGTCGGAGCCCGTCTGACGCCGTCGCGTCGATCCAGGAGGTCCTCGACGACCCGGCCAGCCGCCATGCCCGCGTCGCGGGGCCCGTCGGGCCCGGGGTGTCGGGCATCCTGGCCGAGGAGGCCATCGACCGGCTGATCGCCAGCCACGGCCGCGACCTCTACCGGCCGTGGGAGCAGGCGGCCCAGGCGTCTCGCCGCAAGGCGCGTTCGGCCGGCGATTACGACGGCCTGCTCGAAGTGGCCCAACGCTACCCCAACAGCCGCGCGTCACGAGAGGCCCTCGACGACGCCCTATGCCTGCTCCTGGACCGCAAGGACCTGAACGAGGCCAACCGCCTGCTGATCCGGCTGGTCAACCTGACCCCCGAGGGCGACCGCGAGACGCGCTACCGCGCGCTGCTGGCGGACACGTCGCTCCAGCTCGGTTCGGGAGAGTACGCGCAGCTGGCGGCCTCGGCCCTGGGGCGAACGGTGCCGGACGACACCCGAGTCCCTCTGGCCGACGGCCGGACGGCGACGGTCGGCGAGGTTCTCCGCCGCGCCGCCGCAGCAACGTCATCGTCCCCCGACCGGGGCCACGCCGAAGTGGGCGTCGCCCTGCCGCCCTACCGCACGGCCTGGAAGATGGAACTGTCCCCAGAGCGGAGAGGCGTCCAGGCGGTTCAATCTCTCCCGGAAGCCCCCCAGGCGAACGGCGACGGCGGCCGCGAGGCAATGCTCTACCTGGTGGATATCCGGGGCGTCATGGCCGTCGACCGAAAGGACGGTCGCATCGTCTGGGAACACAACACAAAGTCCGACGGCAACGTGTTTCGGGGGAATCGTTGTGTCATCGGCCGAACAGGGCTGTACGTGGCCGGCGCCGGTTCTCTGGCGCGGATCGAGGAAGCGACGGGCGAATTGCTGTGGAACATCCGCCTTCAGCCCGAGGGGAGAGCCCCCCTGTTCGCCCCTCGCGAGTCGGTCACCGGCGTGCTCCGGTACGGCGACACCGGCTGGGAAGGGGGCTCCGGCGTGCACCCGTCCCGCTTCGACGAACTGGGCGACAAGCTGATCGTGAACACGATGTACAACCTCCATGTGATCGACCCGCGCGACGGCTACACCGTCCAGACGATCGGGTACCCGCAGGGTGTGTTCTACGGCGGCTTCATCGCGTACGGGCAGACGGCCATGGGCATCCCTCAGCGGCCGGCGCGCATGAGGCAGCGCGCGCTGTTCTACGACCTGGCGACCGGCGACTTCCTTCGCGAACTCCGGTTCGGGCAGGCCGTCCTGCCGTCGGCAATCGCCCCCCACGGGGGTCGATGGTGGCCCATGTTCCTCCAGAACGGGCAGGAGATCTTCATCATCGACCTGAAGACCGGCAACGTCAGCCCCACGCTCAAGCTGGACGACGCCAACCCGCGCTTCGGCCGCCGGGCCGCCCTGGCCGACGGCAACGTGCTCTACAGAATCGCGCCCTCCAACCAGGCGATTGAGGCCGTCGACGTCGCGCAGGGCACCACGCAGTGGGCCTACAGCCCGCCGGACGAGAAGGGCTTCAACGCCCTCATGAGCGACGGCGACCACCTGATCGCCACCTGGCCCAGCGGCATCACCATGCTGCGAGCCGCCGACGGTCAGAAGCTGTGGGAACACACCATGAGTGGAGAGCAGGTCGCCAACATGTCGGTCAGGGACGTCATCGGCCCTCACATCCTGGCCCAGGTCAACCGCCGTTCCGACAACCGGTGGACCTCGAACTCCGCCCTGCTGGACAAGCGAACGGGCAGGCTGGTGTACGAGTTCCGCAAGCCGGACGGGCAAGGCATGGTCATGCTCCACGCGGGGCCGTCCGGCATCCTCGTCCGGCTGGACCACCAGAACCTGGAGTACTGGGTCCACGACCCCGACGGGTCATAGTATTCTCCGCGCGGCAGCGGAAAAGGGGATGGGTGGCATGGCGACACCGGTCGTATGGGGTCGCCATGGAACGCCGCACTCATGGCGATCCGCCGTCGGCGTATCGCCATGCCACCGCCTATCCGGCGAGGCGGTCAATGGCGACCTGCCCCGCCAGCGCGGGAACCTCGGCAGGGTCAACCTCGCCGGCCTGCAGTTGGAGGCAGGCGCTGGTCGCCGTGGCGACGGCATGGCGGACGCAGCCTTCGGGGTCGGCCCCGCCTGCCCGGGCAGCCAGGAAACCCGCCAGCAGGGCGTCGCCGGAGCCCACGGTGTTGGCGATGCGCTTCGGCAGGTCCTTCATGTGGCCGTGCAGAACCGCGTCGCCCTCGATCAGGTAGCAGCCGTCCGCGCCGGCACTGACCAGGACCATGCGCGCGAACTGCTTGACGCTGTCTGCGGCGCGGAGGATGTCGTCGCTGGTGTCGGTCTTGCGGCCCGACAGGGCGGCCAGTTCCGCCCGATTAGGCTTGATCAGCCAGACGGGCATGTCCTGGACGACACCCAGGGCCCCTTCGCTGGAATCCAGGACCACCCGGGCGCCCCGGTCCATCACGGCCCGGAGCATCTCACGGAACCGCCCCACGTCCAGGCCCCGGGGCAGGCTCCCGGCGAACACCAGCCAGATGTTCGGCATGGCCAGGATCCTGAGCTTCCTGACCAGCCGGTCCTGATCGTCGGCACTGATCTCAGGGCCCTCGTCACGGACGTGGGTTTCCAGGCCCGCCTCGGGGTCCACCAGGGTGATGTTCTCTCGCGTCGGAACGTCAAGGCCGAACAGTTGGGTCCGGACCAGTGCCGTGTCGAAGCTCTTCTCAAACATGGCCCGCTCGGTCTCGCCGACGAAGCCCGTGAGGACGCAGCCCTGGCCCAGGTGCTGGAGGACCCGGGCCACGTTGACCGCTTTGCCCGCGGGGTGCCGCGAGACCAGCCGGCCCTTGGCGTGCTGACCCAGTTCCAGGCCGCGGACCTCCAGGGTCCGGTCCACCGCCGAACTGAGCGTCACGCAGACAATCCTGGGTGTGTCGGACTGCTCGGCCACGACCGTGTCCTCCTCCAGCCGGACGTTGCCCCAAGGGCTGTCCTCATGGCGCCGAACTCTAGTAGCCTGCCAACACTTGCTCCGTGAGTTCGGGGGTGGCATGGCGACACCGCAGGGGTCGCCATGATCCAAGGCCGACGGTCATGGCGACCCGCCAGAGGCGTGTCGCCATGCCACCCATCATGAATGCGGCGTTTCCTCAGCGGCCGGCTAGTCAAACTCATCGCCGCGGAACGTGGCCCCGAGGTAGACCCGCTTGACCTCGCGGTCGTTGATCAGCTCCTGGCTGGTTCCGTGGCGAAAGACCTTGCCCTCATTGATGATATAGGCCCGGTCGACCACGCTCAGGGTCGCGTGAACGTTGTGGTCGGTCAGCAGAACGCCGATGCCGCGCTGCTTGAGGTTCTTGATGAAGCCCTGAATGTCAAAAATGGCTATCGGGTCCACCCCGGTAAACGGCTCGTCCAGGAGGATGAGCGAGGGCTTGCTCACAAGGGCCCGGGCGATCTCCAGCCGGCGCCGTTCCCCCCCGGACAGCGTCCGGGCAAGGTGGTCCTGGAGCTTCGTGAGGCCGAAGTCCTCCATGAGCTCGGCGGCGACGCCTTCGCGCTCGGTCTTGCGCAGGTGCATCGTCTCCAGAATGGCCAGCAGATTCTCCTTCACCGTCAGTCGCGTGAAGATGCTCGGCTCCTGGCAGAGGTAGCCCATGCCGAGCCGGGCACGCTGATACATGGGCAGGTTGCTGATGTCGTCGCCCTCAAAGACGATCGTCCCGGCCTCCCGCGGGATCATGCCCATGGCCATCTTGAAGGTGGTCGTTTTTCCGGCCCCGTTCTTGCCCAGCAAGCCCACGACCTCGGCCTGGTTGACGCTGAATGAAACGTCATCGACCACCCGCCGACCGAAGTACGACTTCACGAGTCCCGTAACGTTGAGAAGCTCCACGTCCCAGCCTCCCCATGCGGTGGACAACCTGTGGAAAACCGCAGAAAAGCTATCAGTACGCCCCTTTTCAGCACAGCCGCATGAAACCTCCGGGAAAACAGGCCCCGAAGCTCATCCCGTTGCCTTCGGACTCCCGGTTCAGCATAAGTGGTTCGACATACGGCACTTAAGTCGCCCTAACGCGCCTCGTCCGCCCTCGGCTTGCCTCTGCGACCGCGACTCCACCTGTCAAGCCCACGCCGAGCAACAACTTGACTTCTTCGACGTGCAGACCCGGAGGCCAGTCTGTGGATAACCCCTCACCGGATGAACCGGAACCCCCTGATGTCCGGGGCAACCGGAATCGGGACGCCGTAGCGCCGCCCGGCCGCCGGCCAATAGACGAAAAAGGCCTTCCCGACCAGGTTTCGCCGCGGCACGACCGGGGAATCCTCCCACCATCGGCTGTCCTGCGACTGCGGACTGTTGTCGCCCAGAACGAAGAACTCGTCATCGTGCAGCTCGTAGGGCAGCCCTTCGATCCCGAAGCCGGGAGACCGGGTAGGCGGCGGAATCTTCGTATAGTGAATGTCCCGGCCGACCCTCAGGCGGTGGAGGGTCGCCTCGGTGCCGGCGATGCCGATCTTGACGGCCGCCGCGTCCTCCGCCTTGTGGCTGGCGAGCCAGCGCTGCCTGGCCCCCGCCGGTACGTCGTAGACCACGTCGCCGAATTCATCGAACCCGTCCGAGCCCGGCTGGCAGATGACCCGCCGGCCGTCCACCTTGAAGACGAGCTTCTGATCGACGTTCGCCACCTCGATGGCAACCTTGCGGCCAACCGGCAGCGGCGCCGTGTCGCCCTTGGCGATCACCTCGTCGTTGTGCAGAATCCGCGCCGTCTGACCCGACCCCTCAACCGGGAGAATGAAGCGGAACGTGTCGCCGCAAGCCCCGAGAACCAGTTCCACCGTCCCCTCGCCAGGCGCGCCCGTCACCTCCAGGTCGGCCACGAGCCGAATGTCGGTGACAATCTGCCGATTGTCGCCCCGGCCCTCTCCGACAAGAGGGTCGTCGTAGGCGTAGAAATCCCTGATGGGGACCTCCTGCCCTCCCGGCCCGAAGTGATGATAGACCAGGTAGCTCATCTGGTCGCCGTCGGGGCGGAACGTCACGGGCATGCGGCCGTGTTGCCACGACCGGTCGCCGCCCGACTCCGGCTGCCAGTGAGGGCCGTTCTTCCAGTCCCAGTAGTCGGTGTCGCCGACCGGCATCCACAGGGCGCTCTGGGCCCGGTCGGGCTTGCGGGCGATGGCGCTATTGATGTAGACGTCGCCGTCGCGGACCTCGACCGTCTCGCCGGGCAGGCCGACCAGACGCTTGATGTAGTTCTCCGTCGTGTCCCCCGGGAACTTGAAGACGATGACGTCCCACCGTTCGGGCGGGAAGAAGTCGTAGTAGTATTTCAGCACCAGGATGCGGTCGCCGACGAAGCCGCCCGCCTCCCGCTGCGTGACCCTCGTGTGGCCGCACAGGGGACACTCCCACGCGACGGCACCCAAGCCCGACTTGCCGATCCCTACCCGGTACGGATAGCCGCAGTTGGCGCAGGTGCACTCGATGTGCTTGCCGTTCAAGCGCGGCGCCATGCTGCCGGTCGGGATGACGAAGGCCTCGACGACGTAGGCCCTGAAGACGAACGCCAGGATGAACGCCACGATGAGCGATTCCACCGTTTCGAGGAAACTGTCGCGGTGGGCCTTG
>Ga0272441_10015205_pt1 | contig 10800 bp, 4 predicted proteins | sample SSMProp6N_FD_193582 | JGI IMG/M metagenome (GOLD analysis project Ga0272441, IMG submission 193582) | Marine sediment archaeal communities from Little Sippewissett salt marsh, Falmouth, MA, United States - SSM-Prop-6N | ecosystem: Environmental > Aquatic > Marine > Wetlands > Sediment ...
AAGGTTATTTGTTCTCATCAAACTCAGATAAGTTTGATTCAACACAGTATATGTTGAGTAATAATATCATATCAAACTACTATCCATCATCAACTGGTAACAATTTAAGTGATTCTTATACTGGACACAGTTCAAATTCAGCAATCCATTTAACATCTTCACAGCTTCATGTTACAGAGTCTCAAATTACAGATTTAGACCATTATACAGATTCAGATGTAGATAGTCATTTATCTGCTGGTACTGGTATTGATTATTCTACTGGAACTATCTCCGTAAAAGGATATACTACAATATCTGCAAATGCAGTATCTGGCCAAGATGCTATGAGTTGGTTAGATGCATCTGGTACAAAGTATGATGAAGCTTATCAACATTCAAGTTCATCTGGTAACCCTCATGGTGTATCATATATAAATATAGATGGATCACCATCTAGTGCCATTGTTGCTGGTAGTAATTTAAGTTGGGCATCACCCAATACTATGAATGCAGTGTTAGAGGGTGCTGATGGCTCATCTTCAGTTACATTATCATCTGGTCTAGCATCTACATCTCCAATCGCTCATGATGGTGCTATAGCAACAATATACTTAGAAGATGTACCACAATCTGTATTGAAATCAGGTTCTGAGTATTATCAAGGCTATCTATTTTCATCTAATTCAGATAAGTTTGATGAATCTTCTTACATGCTAAGTTCCACAATCATAAGTAATTATTACCAATCGTCACTAGGAAATGGGCTGTCTGGTACTGTGAATACCCATATAGGTGATACAGATAACCCTCATCAAGTAGCATGGGCTGATGTATCTAGTGTTGCATCTCATACTGATTTACAAGACATAGGTAGTAATACACATAGTCAAATTGATACCCATATAGGTAGTACTGATAATCCTCACTCTGTAGTATGGAGTGATGTGTCTAGTGATGCTTACACAGATTTAGATGATAATTATTATCCAAGTTCATTAGGAAATTCTCTAAATATATCTTATTCAGGACACAGTTCTAATACATCTATTCACTTACCATCTACAAGTATAACTATTACTGAATCACAGATCGCAGATCTAGACCATTATACTGATGCTGATGTTAATTCACATTTAACTGGAGGTACAGGTATTACATATAATGATGGTGATATATCGGTTACTGGATATGATACAATTACTTCTAATGCACTGTCTGGCCAAGAGGCAAAAGCCTGGTTAGACACATCAGGAAGCAATTATGATACAGCATATGACCATACATCATTAAGTAATAATCCTCATTCTGTAACATCAAGTCAAGTCGGAATATCAGATTTAGATGATGTTGCAGATGGCTCTACTTATGTAAGAATTACATCTACAAATTATACAGATTTAACTGATGCAGGAGATTCAACACTCCATTATCATGCATCTGATAGAAATCTAGACAATGCAACTGGAACATTAACTCAAGACAAGTTAGCATCTGGTTCACAGTATTATCAAGCTTATGAGCATTCTGGTGCAGCTGGCAATCCTCATGGTGTTAGTTATTCTAATATACTAGAGACACCTTCATCTGCTATTGTAGCAGGAAGTAATCTAACATGGGTATCTCCAAGTACAATGAACGCATCTTTAGAGGGAGCAGATGGATCTTCTGCAGTAACTCTAGTGTCTGGTCTAGGTTCAACTAGTCCAATAGCACATGATGGTGCAGTTGCTACAATGTATCTAGATAGCATACCACAAGGTGCACTAGCATCAGGTAATGAGTATTATGAAGGATATTTATATTCTTCTAATAATGATCCATTTGATTCTACACAATACATGCTTAGTACTAGTATAATATCTAATTACTATCCATCATCAACTGGCAATAGCTTAAATACTTCATATACTGGACATTCTTCTAATACTGCTATACATCTTACTTCTAGTCAATTACATGTAACTGAATCACAGATAACTGATCTTGATCACTATACAGATAGTGATGTTGATTCTCATCTATCAGCAGGTACAGGTATTGACTACTCTACTGGTACTATTTCTGTTAAAGGATATAATAAAATATCTAGTAACTCTGTATCAGGACAAGAGGCTAAATCATGGTTAGATACATCAGGCTCTTCATATGATACAGCATATGACCATGTAACAAGTAATGGTACAGACCATTCATATATTGATCAGGATGTAACTACTACTGCAGATGTAGTATTTAATTCTATATCTTCACAATCTATGTCTAGTAATACAATAACAACTGAACAAATTACTGATGGACTACTTTATATTACACTATCATCAAATGTAGACAAGATGATATACCTTACTAGTGGATGGCCATCGTATGCTTATTTAAGATATGGATATAGTGATGACCCTGAGGATTGTCCTTTATTTGAAATTCAAGATTCTCATTTTAGAGTTCGTGACAATAATGGTAATGAGACATTTCTAGTAAGAGGAGAGACTCCAAATAAAGTATTTGTTGGTAGTCATGTTTGGAATGATGGATTTGAAAGGACTGAAATATTTGAAGTATCAGGTGGTATATATTGTAATACAATCTCATCTCAGTCCATGTCTGGTGGTACAATTTATGGTGGAGCTATATCAGGAGGCTCAATTCAAGAGTCATTACTTACTGATGCATTAGATAACATATATTATCCATCATCAGAAGGAAACTCATTGAATAGTTCATATTCAGGACACAGCTCTAATACATCAATCCATCTTACATCATCACAATTACATATAACAGAGAGTCAAATAACTAACTTAGATCATTTTGTTACTGCTGATCTTACTGGAGATGTAGTTGATGCTGGTAGTAGTAGAATATCTATAGGAAACGGTTCTAATAGAATAGGAGCTGGTAGTAATCTTACCATAGACATCCTCGAGCAGAATCTAGATATATCTGGTACTCTAAGTACTCATATAGCAAATGATGATTTACATAATGCATCTGGTGGTACTGCTTTAGCTTGGTTATTAGCTTCTGGAGTTGCTTATGATAATGCATATCAACACTCTAGCAATGCTATAAACCTGTTCTATGGAAGCTCTCTAGGTAATACATTAAATACTAATTATACTAACTTTTCAGGCCAAACTAATAAACATATAGATCATTCTAGTGTTGATGTAACTGCAGGTAATGGTCTTACTGGTGGAGGAGATATTACCACTACTAGAACGATTACTGTAGGAGCAGGAACTGGTATTACAGTTAACTCTAATGATATTGAAGTTACTGGATACAACACAATATCATCTAATGCATCAGATGGTACATGGGCATCATCTAATATGACTACTGCAGAAGGATCTTCACAAGTCACTCTAGCCTCTGGTTTAAATGTAACTACAGGTACATATCTTTATCATGATGGAGTAGCAACAACATTGTATACTAATCATGATGATACTAATGGATTTGTTGCTAATGAACATGTAAACCATACTTCTGTAACTTTTACTGCTGGTAATGGTTTAACTGGTGGTGGTACAATTGCGTCTAATAGAACATTTGCAGTTGGTGCTGGAACTGGTATAACTGTGAATGCAAATGATGTAGAAGTAAAAGGATATACTACAATATCTTCACAAGCTAAACAGGCTTATGATTTCTCATCTAATCACAGTCATAATCTTACTACAGATATAGATCATGATCAATTAACTAACTATGCTGCAAATGAACATAGAGTATGGGAGAATTCAATAGCACAAAATATACATCAAGGTAATATCACACAAGGTAGTGTAACACAATACTCAAGTAACTTAACAATTACAGAATCTCAGATAAATGATTTAGATCATTATACTGACAGCGATGTTGATAGTCATCTTGTTGGAGGAACAGGTGTTACTTATAGTGCTGGTAATATATCAGTTACTGGATACAATGTGATATCTTCGAATGCAGTCTCAGGTCAGGAAGCTAAGGCCTGGCTTGATACATCTGGTAGTAAATATGATGAGGCTTATGATCATAAATCTAATAATGGTTCAGACCATAGTTACATAGACCAAGATGTTACTACTACTGCTGATGTTAATTTTGCATCTGTATCTTCTACTACGATTTCTGGTGGAACGATTAGTGCAGGAGACATTTATTGCGATACTATGTTTGGTGGAACTGGAACTGAAAATTTAGTTTTGAGGTGTAATACAACTAATACATATCCATACATATCTTTAGATAATAACTCTCATACACAATTAAGACTTGCAGGTAATAAAAACTTTAGATTGTACTCAGATGGATATACGTTTTTACACATATGGGAACAATCAAAAGATACAATAATTAAAGGACAGACATCCAGTCAATCAGACTTATATATCTATCCAACTACTGTGGATGCTTATCCATATATAAGACTAATAGGTAGTGGAAGTATAGAATTACATGATGATTTATATGTAGATAATTCTATATCTTCACAAAGTATATCTGGAGGTACAATAAAAGGTCTTGTACCTATGACTTATTCACTTGCAAATATTAGACTATCTGCAAATCAAAATATTAATTTAGCAAGATTCTCATGTCCTGTTGGAAAGAAATGTTATATTTATCAAGCTTATGCTTGTAATTCAAGTATGACGTCTGTGAATGATTTAAAAGTAGAACTATTAAGCGGCTCAACCTCTGTCTATTCTACATCATCTGCTATCTTACAACAAGATACACCATTAGCTGTGTCTGATGGCGGTAATACAGAGATAAGAATGGCTTTTTCAGGAGCAACTGTAACAGGAATTCAATATGGTACCTGTATGATACAAGTAGGAGTATATTAATATGAATAAAACTCTATCTAATATTTTAAACTTTATTAAATCTCTATTTACTATAGAGACATTATCAGAGAATAAATATCAAATAATAATTATAGCATTAGTTTCTACTATTCCACTAATGATAGAATTATGTATTGGCTTATCTATCTTCATTATAATTTTCTTAATGTTAATATTTTCTATAGTAGCATGGACTATACTATATTGGGATTTAATAATAAAACATCATAAAAAGATACTATTTATATTAGTAGTTGGTGGTCTATTAAGTAGCGGAAGTTATTTGTTAGAACCGTCTGATATTCCAGTTCCTGCATCTATATCTAATGCAGATACAATTGATATCATATTTGCAGGAAATCTGAGTTATGGTGGTGGACCATACTATATAACTCCAACTAACGGCACTAGTGGCACACTTGCTGCAGCAGGATATTTTGCTAATGGGAGTTGTATACCATCTGATGAAATGGAGATTAGTGCTGATATCACAGATGGAGATGGAGTATCCAGTGCATATATTCATTGGTATAATATGACAAGCAATGAATGGGACAACACTACTCAGATGTATGCCCAAGGTGGGACACGGTATGAAGGAATTATAGGTGGGTATTCATGGGATAGCCCAGATACGGCTGAATCAGACCAGTATCGTGATGCTGATGCATGGATAAATCCTGGTAATTCAATTGATGATGACATAACTTCAGATTGTGGTCAGTGTAGTATTACTGGTGGGGATTATTGGTTATATCTTAATCTTTCATCCTCTATAAATTGTGATAAAATCAGGATTATGGGATGGTGTAATTTAGCAGATGTTATTACGTATAAAATAGAGGTATATTTTGATGATGGTTGGAATGAAATTCACAATGGCGAGTTACCTGAGGATGTATGGAATGTCATTGAAATTGGTGAACCGAAATCTATTCAGTATTGCAGAATTGATACATCTGTAAGTCAGACTTATGTAACTGAATTTGACTTCTGCAACGTAGACACATCGAGTTCTATTTCAGCAATCACACCTGGTGATAAATATAGTTTTGACGTTTTTTACACTGATGGTTTGAGTAATACATATACTCAATCGTGGGTAAAGAATCAGACGAGTGATGAATTGACCCTTGTCAGGCGTTGTGTGTATCTTGATGATGTACCAAATAATGATGGATTTGAATATACACCTTGGTATACGTGGAATATAACAACAGAAGAATTAGATACTCCAGGTGGTGTAAATCCATTTATTAAAGATGCTCTCTGGAGAGACCAAATGTGTTCAGGAGCAAATGATTGGGGTCTATTAAGAACTGATAGTCCGTTAAGTGAGACTCAGTTTACATTTTGTGGTGCTGGAATATATTTTCCAATAGATCTTTATAATTATTCTGATAGACTTGTTATTAATAGCACACAAATTACGAATGTGTATTTTCGTAATTGGTGGAGCAACAATACAGCTATTGGTGGTAACTCTACTTCAAATATTTTTAGTCTAAATTTTACACGTGGTGTGTTGATTGGTTTAGATAAACAAAAGACCTTTTATTCAGCTGATAATCGAGCGATATTAAATGTTGATGATTATATTCAGTCATCATGGATGTATGATGCTGGTTTTACTTGGTTACACTTCATTCAACTTGCCACAGGAAAACTGAGTTTTACTGATACAGATTATACTTTTGATAGTAATAGTATATATAATCTACATTTTTATCAGCAGGGTTCGAGTGTTGGTAGTTGGAACAATGAATCTTATATGAGTTATTTATTATTTAATATACCTGATAATACTACTCTCCAAGGTATGGATACTGATGATGATGGTCTTTCTGACTACAATGAATTGTTTTTAAATTACACATCACCGTTTCATGCTGATACAGATAATGATGGCAATATTGATAAAATTGAAATACTCGGTGGGACTGATCCGAATGTTTATACTAATTATACATATTATCCACCATGGATACATGATGAAGTGCCAGTAAACGGTTCAGTAGATATTCCATTTAATCCTACTTGTAATATAACTGCCACAGATAATAACACAGGAGATACCTTAAATGTTACTTGGCAGTCTAATTATTCAGATGGTAGTACATGGGTAACATATCAGGTTAATTCCTCTGTTTCACCAGAAGATAATGTAAAATGGGATTTTACTGATGTTGATTCTGGCAATACAAAATACTGGTGGAGAGTATATGTAGATGATGATTTATTCAATGTCAGTAAAACATTTCATTTTACGACTATAGATACATATGATGAACAGATACGTCCAGATGGTCTTGATTATTTTGTCTGGCTTGGAGATAACTGTACTGTTGTTGATGTTGGTAACAATATCACTGGATTTGATGATGCATCAGAATCATTGTATATTTTAGATGATGACGGAACGTGGGATGGTATTGATGGTGAGGATTCTGGTGAACCTACTCAGATTGTTAATACCTTTGATGTTATAAAGGTTATAATGGATGATGGTCCAGGGGAAGATATTACTATAACAATGATTCCTAATAGTGATTATATTAGTTCATATGAGAATAGAACATTTGATCTAATATATGTTGCTCCTCAAGGTGTAAATTTTACAGTGTTCACTAATGGTGATAGTAGTACTTTAGGTACAGAGGCTGACGAGTTCCTTGAAACTGGTGAGATTATTGCATTATGGAATGAAACTAATTATAATTGGGATTTTCATCAACAAGGGGTAGACTTTAACTCTAATAAACAAATACATCTATGGGATGTTTGTTATACCAGAATAACTTCTGCTAGTGATGAAGTATGGGACCAATCGTGATAATATGGCATTAGATTTTCCTTATCCAGTATTTGTATGGTTATATGATAATAGACTAGATTCTAATCTACAAAGTGATATATGGATATATGCTAAAGATGTGTCATCATATGTTGCTACATCTAGTGGTCAGACAAGTGATGGTATAACTACTATAGATATACAAAATGTTGCTAATGCTAATGGTGATATAATTAAAGTATATGTTCCTGGATATTGTATGGAAGAATTTATATTAGATACTAGTACACCAGTTACAAATATAAATTTATACTATAATTATAATCAAGATGGTGATGTGTCTATGGAAGATGTTATGGATGATGTTGAAGAAATATATATCATACCAGAGAATCTTTTATCTACATCAATGTATTTAAGGACTTACTATTAATGTTAGACGAATTAGGTGACAATATGATAAAACAATGGTTATGTAGAGTTCTAGGTTGCTGTGCAGATAGTATATCTCCTCCTCAAGATCTTGAGAATATAGATTTCAATGAGGTAAATACATTACTTACTGCTGAATTTCCAAATGCAACCTTGCTATTATCAGATTATATGTATAAAACAACTACATTAGCTGAATTTGATAGATTTATAAAAAATGATGTAACAAATAATAATATATATGTAAGTGAATATTATGATTGTGACGATTTCTCATATTCTATAATGGGACATCTATCTAATCAAGACTGGGGATGTCTTACATTTGGTATACTATGGACAAGTACACCAGGTGGAGGCCATGCTGTTAATTGTTTTATAGATAAAGATAGAAATGTATGGATACTAGAGCCACAGGATGATAGTATCTTCAAATGTCCATCTGACTGGGATCCGTATTTAGTAATGATGTAGGTTGTCTATGAGCACTGAGGATAATATATATTCAGCAAAGTTTGGAGAGGCTCGTTTTGGTGATTCTGACGAGGGCTCTTTTTACAATGAGATGATGGCTAACTATGATTTAGATGTAATTATAGGTGGAGAATCATATAAAGACTTACACCTTAGTGCTGCATTACAAGATACAAAACAAAAACAATACATAACAGATGCATTATTAGAATCTCCTAATAAAACATCAGAATTTATCTTAGATATGCTATCAAAGACCACTAAAGAGGATAACATTCTTGTTGATGTGGTCTTGCAAGCATTAAAAGAGAAAGATTATGATATAGATACTATATTAAAAAAATTAAATATAGATATATCTTATATTTTAGATATTATTATAAGTAGTGATATTATGAGTAAAGATTATAAATTTGATGCATCATTATACAAAGATGATATAGTTAAAAATATATTAATAGATGTTTTAGTCAAGAAAATGGGTCTCTCAAAAGATTATACATTAAATATGATATTAAATAGATTATCAATAATGGATGAATATTTAATAAATTCATTATTAGAAAAGATAGCTAGGGATAATAATATAGATTTGGACATCTTATTAGAAAATACTCCAGAAGAAAATTACAGATTAGACCTTATAGCAAAGACATATAATATTTCTGCTGATTATTTACTAGATGCAATTTTATCTAGTGGAGATAGTCTAGAGTATTATATTGTAGATGTTTTATTGAGAGAAGAAAATATAACATCAGAAGTTGATTTAGATGTATATATAGAAAAAGATAAGGTAGAGTCTATCATAAATATAGATACAGTACTAAATGCACTAAAATCAGACGAATATACATTTGATATGATAATAACTGGACTAAAAACAAAAGATCATCTTATAGATACATTAGTAGAGAAATCAAGTGAAACAAATTCATATATCTTTGATATATTATTAGGAACTTCAGAAAGATACATTAGTTATACATTAGATATATTAATGAAAAAAGAAGGGATAACAAATGATTATAAATTAGATACATATCTATCATATTTAGGTCAATCAAAAGATTATATAATAGATATAATAATTAGTAATCTAGAGAAGTTGGATATATATGTAGACAGTATATTAGAAGCTACAGAAGAATCTAAACATCTATTAGATACTAGATTACGTAATGATGTATATCATAATTATAGGATTGACACCCTGATTAGTAATGATCGTATGAAGAATTATTTTATTAATTTATTAGCTAAAAAACTTAATATATCAAAATCTTTTGTAATTAATGCATTATTATCTTTAGAAATTACAGAAGAGTATCCTATAGATACATTACTTAAACGGCTTGATGTGGAAGAGTTTTATATTATAGATTGTATTATAGGAGCTTCTAGCTCTGCTAGAGTTAGTTTAGATTCTATACTAATAGATGAAGATGTTAGGAAAGAATATATTATGGATGTTATATTAACACAAATGAACTTAGAATCAGATTATCTTATAGATATAATATTGAAATTACAAGGATATAGTAATTATGATTTAGATGTAGTTATGAAACACCTTTCTATTTTTTCTAGTTATGAATATGATATATTGACGGAAAAAGATAAAAATACAAAATCATATATAATTGATTCATATCTAACACTTGTAAAAGATTCGTCATACCTATTTGATATTGTATTAGATAGATTAGTAAATAGCAGATTTAAGCTAGATGCTTATGTAGCTGCTGATTATGATACTGTATCATACAAATCAGATCTTATGACTTTTTATTATAGATTTATAGATGAAATAAATGTTACAATAGATAATTTATATAATATTACACAGACATTTTAGGTGTTTTTAGTATGAATTTATTACTACTTATTATATTATGCATATCTATTGCTGTAATACTAGGTATACTATATGTATATAAAGACAAACTCAATAAAATATTTACAGCTTTGGTCGGTGCATCAGTGATTATAACTGGTGGAGCCCTCATGATTTATGATTTTGATGGTCCACCTGCTGCAGATTCTGGTTGGTGGATTGATACTAACTGGGACTATGCTAAAAAAATTACTATTAATAGTTCTTTAATTGATGATACTCTTACAAATTTTCCAATTCTTGTTCACATTACTGGCGATACAGATTTGGGTTCTCATGCCCAAGACGATGGAGATGATATACTCTTTACATTAAATGGAGACAATGAAACTAAACTTAATCACGAAATAGAATATTATAATAATGATAGTGGTACGGTTGCT
>Ga0272441_10015206_pt1 | contig 10800 bp, 6 predicted proteins | sample SSMProp6N_FD_193582 | JGI IMG/M metagenome (GOLD analysis project Ga0272441, IMG submission 193582) | Marine sediment archaeal communities from Little Sippewissett salt marsh, Falmouth, MA, United States - SSM-Prop-6N | ecosystem: Environmental > Aquatic > Marine > Wetlands > Sediment ...
TCCCTCAACGTGCCAGGGCCTCACGGATTGATAAATAAGCTCGTCTTTGATATGGTCCTTGATCGCTTTGGCCTGTACATCGCTGTCAACTGTACAAACGACAAAAAAGTCCGTAATGGTCGTCAGCCCTTTCAGCTCTATAAGCAGAACGTCATAGCCCTTTTTTTCCAGTATAAGCTGAGCGATATTTGCTGCTAATTCATGACTTTCCAATTGATATCCTTGTGATATTTTTTACCTTGTTAATAATTTTTTTGAGATATTAAATACATGTTCCGGGTCAATATTTTTCATGCATTTAAAATGCCCTTTCGGGCATTTTTTTGACCCGATATGTGTGCATGGCCTGCATTTTAAATCGTTATTTTCTATTACTCTGGACAACGGAAAAGTCGGGAAAAAGCCAAGCTCTCTGGTCGTCGGGCCAAATATGGCGACGGTTTTTTTATTCATCGCCGTTGCCAGGTGCATTAAGCCGGTATCGTTTGTGATAACCATGTCGGCGTGGTTCATAACGCAGGCCGTTTCCATAATACTCAGTTTCCCGGCCAGGTCCAGCGCCCCGCCGTTCAATTGCTCATTGATTTCCCGGGTCAGGTTCTGGTCCTGCGCGTCGCCCAATAGTATGATCTGGGTCTTTAATTCGGTAACAAATTTGTGCGCCACTTTAGTGAATTTTTCTACGGGCCATCTTTTGGTCGCCAAACCGGCGCCGGGAGCAATACAGATCGTTGGTTTATTTTTCAACAGTCCCTGACCGGTCAGTAATATATCAATTTCTTTTTGTGTTTGTTGGTCAGGGTGAAATTCAAGACCCATCAGGTCATACTCAATCCCAAAACGGGACAGACTATTTATATAACGCTGAATGACGGGTAAAACTTCCCGGTACAGATTCCAGCCAAACCTGACCAGCAGGAATCTTTTTAACGCGTATTTTTTATAGCAAACTTTTTTACACGGCAACCCGGTTTTTAGATAGACACTGCGAAAATTTTTATGTATGTCGATGATTAAATTATATTCTCGCTTTTTTAATTGTTCCTTAATACTTTTTAATTCTTGCCACCCGCCCGATGTATCAACAGTGATCAGCTTGTGAATATGCGGATTTGTTCTTAACAAATCGGCATACTGCTTTTTGATCACAAAATCAATTTCAGCGACAGGAAATTTATTTCTTAATACTCTGAGTAAGGGTGTCGCGAGTAGTATATCACCTATCGAGCTTAGACGGATAATAAGTATTTTGTCATACTGTATTTTATTTTACCCTTTCAAAAATAACGATCGTAATTTAATGAACAACTTTTTTAAACCAGTCAATTGTTCTTTTTATACCCTCGTTTACGGGTACTTTGGGTTCCCAATCCAGCAGTTTTTTTGCCAGTGAAATATTGGGTTGGCGAACCTTGGGGTCGTCAACCGGTAAAGGTTTGTTGATCAATTTGCTTTTGCTGACGGATAATTTAATGATCAGTTGTGCCATTTCATTAATAGTCATTTCATGGGGATTTCCGATGTTGACGGGTTCATGATAGTCGGAAAACATGAGCCGGCAAATACCTTCGATCAGATCATCCACATAACAGAAACTGCGGGTTTGTTTGCCGTCCCCGAATATGGTGATCGGTTCGTCCCTTAACGCCTGTGGCACAAATGTCGGGATGGCCCGGCCATCGTTTGGCCGCATTCTGGGACCATAGGTGTTAAATATCCGGACAATTTTGGTATTCATACCCTTGTGCCGGTGATAGGCCATGGTTAACGCTTCACCAAATCGTTTGGCTTCATCATAAACGCCTCTGGGACCGACCGGGTTGACATTACCCCAGTATTTTTCCTCCTGAGGGTGTGTCAACGGATCGCCGTACACCTCGGATGTTGATGCCAGCACGAAAGAGGCCTTTTTTTCAAAAGCCAAACCCAGAGCTTTATGGGTGCCCATAGCGCCGACTTTGAGTGTATGGATCGGCAATTGTAAATAATCCAGCGGGCTTGCCGGCGAAGCAAAGTGCCATACATAGTTCACCGGTCCGGCAAGGTAAATATATTCGGTTACATCGTGTTTGATAAATTTAAAATCTTCACCTTGTAAATGCTCAATATTTGAGATTGTCCCGGTCAACAAATTGTCCATGGCAATAACCTGGTGACCAAGCTTCAGCAAATGTTCACATAAATGGGAACCGAGAAAGCCTGCGCCTCCTGTAACTAATGATCTGGGTTTCATAGGATTTCCATAGTTTGATAAATATTTATAATTTAATAATTTTAAATAATTTCAAAAATAGTTTTTTTGCCGGATTGTCAATTAAAAGAAAAGAAGTATTGTACAATAATATGTACAATACGGGATAAAAGTAAAAAATGCGGTATTTAATTAGTTATCCCGGTCAATTGAAAATTGAACAAGTTGCTTTAAACTATTATTAGCCTGAGATTCAGAATATGTTGTTAAAATCTGGTTGGCTCTTTCGGCAAAAGTTTTTGCAGTCTGTATGGAATAATCAACGCCGCCATATTCCCTGGCAAAATTTATAATATAATTTACATCTTTATCTTCAATTGTTCCATTGCCAAACTTTGACAAAATAAAATCCCTGGTCTTGTTTTCAGCCTTTGCCAGAGAAAAGATTAGCGGTAATGTGATCTTGTTCTCGCGTATATCGTTGCCGGTCGGTTTACCCAGTTTTGTTTCGTTGCCGGTGTAATCCAAAAGATCATCCGTGATTTGAAACGCGATACCCAGATTTTCACCAAACAAATGCATTTTTTTCAGGGCAATTTTATCATCTGTTACAGATAATGTACCCAACTGACATGAAGCGCTGAACAAGGAAGCTGTTTTTTTGGATATGAGATCAAAATATATGGATTCATTCAACCCAACAAGATGATCATTGTCAAGTTGCAGCAGTTCGCCCTCGGTAATTTTATTGGCGGCGTCGGATAATATCGAAAGCGCTTCAAGGCTGTTCATGTCCACCATGGATGTGAGGGTTTTTGAAAACAGAAAATCACCCACCAATATCGAGATTTTGCTGTTCCACATGTTGTTTACGGTTGGTGCTCCCCGGCGAAGATTTGAATCATCAACCACATCATCGTGAATCAGTGTCGCGGTATGGAGTAATTCAATGACCAAACTTGAGGCGGATGTGATTTCATTTGACTTGCCATGCATTTCGGCCGTCAAAAAGACAAGCATTGGACGTAGTCGTTTGCCTTTTTTATCCGCAACATAACGTACCACTTTTTCGGCAAGGGGTATATTTGAATGGAGTCTTTTGTTAAAAGCGATCTCAAATTCGGTTAGCTGGTTTTGAACCGGAGAAATAATTTCCTTTATTTTCACTAATGTTCCTTTTCGGATATATGTTTCCAATACTTTGACCGGTATAATATTTAATTTAGTAATTAAATGCTATATTGTCAATATCAAAGTCTTTGAGATATAATATTTAGGTAATTTATAAAATTTTTCGGAAAAAGGTAACATAAAATATTTCAAGATCATTCCGTATTTCTCATGAGGCAGTTTATTTAATTAGTGAAAATGAAATTATTGTGATTGTTTTTTATATTCCGGTTCTTGTGTTTGTTTCGGGATCGTGAATTTAAAATCGGAGCCCATGCCCGGACTTGATTCCACCCATATTTTGCCGTTATGGTTTTGAATGATTTTTTTAACAATTGCTAATCCTACTCCAGTGGACATAAACCGGGGATTTTCATTGGTTTTGTAAAATAATTCAAAGATCTTTTCTTTATTGTCCGGAGCTATCCCGATTCCGTTGTCCTTAACTGAAAATTCCCAGGCCGTTGGTGTCTCTGTCGAGTCTATGGTAATGACAGGGGTATCCGTGTTTGTGCTGTATTTTACCGCGTTTGATATCAGATTTGAAAATACATGAACAATGCCTGTTTCATTAGCGTATATTTCGGGGAGGCTTTCACTGATCTGCAAATTGATATTACTGTTTTCAATTATACCTTCCAGTTTTTGTAACGCCTCATTGAGCGCTTCTCTGGACTCAAATACGGAAAAGTTATTTTGTATTTTATCAAGCCTTGACAATTCCAGCAGGTCCATGACCATATTTTCCATATTATCGAGATTGACCAACAGGCGATTGAGATATTTCAGCGACTCGTCCGATAAATTTGAACTGATGTCTTCTTTAATTATTGAAGCAAAGGTTTGTACGGTTTGCAACGGTGATTTCAATTCATGAGTGACCATGTGGACATAATTTTCAAGTGATTTGACTTTATCAAAAGAGTTATGATATAACTCGATTTGCGAAAACAGGGTTTCAGCTTGTTTGGTGATGAGCTGCATTATGTTAATATCATTTACGCCGCCTATGTGATTTTTGTCCCATGCCGCAAGCACCAACGCGTACATTTGTGTGTTTTTAAAAATCGGAGCGATGATGAATGGTTTGAAAAATTCCGATGACTTTAGATTTTTTGTACAAAATTTTTCTTTAAAAGTATCGAAAGAGTTAACCAGCACAGGTAAATGCGTTCTTTTCTGTTCAATTAACAGGTTTTTGATCTTGTTGACGGAAAGAAAATGATGGGCTGTGTCCGGCATCCAGTCAAACAGGTCGAGCATTTTCATGTTTTCATTCATAAAAACCGTTTTACAATGGCCTGTCTCAAGGGCCTTTTGAGTGGTTTCACAGATCTTTTTGAGTATATCATCTTTTTGCGGCTTTTCAAAAAGATTCAGGTGCAAATGTTCCAAAACTGTATATTCTTTCCGGTACTTTTGATAATTTTTTAAAGTTTGAAGTTTTGATACCTCCTGCGAATACAAATTGCCCATCTGTTTCAGAAAGTCAACTTCCGTTCTGGAAAACGATTGTTTGTTTAACCTGCCAATAGCAAAGTTGCCTAAATATCTGTCGCCACTTACCAGAACAACACTCGAATGCACCGGGAGAGCAAACGGGAGTCTGAAGGGTTGAAATTGGTTGCCCTTGTTCGTTTCAATATTTTTAATTTTTTGAAATACCTGGATTAAGGCACAATCAGGAATGACTTGCTGTTCAAGTTTGATGTCAAATTTGTCTATCGCGCCGGGATGAGTCAGATCAATCGCCTGATCGATATCCCCGTTCTCATCAAATAGTGTTAAGGAAAAGTAATCAAAATGTATAAAGTTTGACATTTTTTCCGCGGCGGTAGCGATTTTTAAGGTAAAGGGCGTGGTGGAATTGAATAATTTAATCACATCTTCAATGAGCAACTGGTAGTTTACAAGCTCGTCAATCTCATCTTTCAGTAAAGGAGAAAAAACGAAATATGAAGATATACGGGCAATACTTGATAACTTGATTATATTTTTTTGTTGCCAGTCGTATGGCTCCTGATTAAATATATTTAATAAACCAAGACAATTATTATTCACCGTCAGCGGGATGGATGCGAGCGAATGAATATTCAATTCCGACAGCTTTTTTAGTTTTTCATAATCAGGTGAATCGGCGATTTCTGATAAATGAAGAGGCTTTTGAGATTCAGCGATGGATTTAAAATAATTTAAATTCAATTTTTTTTGTGTGTCATCATCCGTCTTTTCAGGTGCGCCGTTATTGATAACATAAGCAGCTAATACCGACAGATTATTGTTTTTTGACAGACGTGTAATGGTAAGATATTTCGCGCCGAACATATTTAAAATGAGATGCGCCGCGTTTTTGAAATCATTTTGGATGTTCTGCAGTGTAACATTGCTCAATGCGGCAAACAATTCATGTAACCAGAAATTTTTTTGCAGATCACTTTCGGAGTCTTTTTCAGGTAACAATATAAGTAATAAAACACCGTTATCCAGATTATCAAGATAGGTGTATAATGTTTTGTATTTTATTAATTTTCCGGACGGCGTAACAAAGTTGGTCATAAAGTTTTGCTTTAAATCCGGCTCGATATTTTTCAGGGAAAAATGATCTTTGCAAATTTTTGAAAATTCGAGTTTTAAAAGATCGTCTTCGGAATAATTCAGTTGTTCCGTCAGCATCCGGTTGAATTCTAATATTTTATCCTTAAAAATATCTAAAATAATGGCCGGATTCTGCAAAGATTCGAGAAATGACTTGGTGATCGCTTTGTTTTTTTGCTTCAGGTTGCGGATATTATATAGTTGCTTTTCCCATTGCGTCCGTTCCAGAAATATGGCAATATATGATGCCGCCATTTCCAGAAATTTCATTTCTTTCGTTATAAACTCGTCTTGCTGTTCTCTGGCAAAATATAAACAGCCCAAGATGTTTTTGGGGGATTTCAGAGGTATAAAAAGTTCACTTGACATTGACGGCAGTACCGGTTTTTCCGGTTTTATCCAAATACTGTTATTTTTATGTATAAGGATATCCAGGGCAATTGGATTGTCATAAGAGATGCTTATATTATTAAATTGGGAGGACAGATTGTTGTAAGAATTGGCCGCGGATAATAAATTGTTCTCTTTATCATTAATAAAAATAAGGGTGGAATCACATGTAACCAGTTCTTTTAAAAGATTTCTGATTTGACCGGCAATATTCGCCGGATCATATCCGGAAATGAGTAGTGCGGATAATTCATGTAAAATTTCGTATTTTTCTTCATTCACAGTCATTAATGATTTTTTGTAAAGTAAAGATCAGCGTCCGGTATCATTCGGACATGTAATCATTATAATAATTTTTTGGCTTTTTGAACGACCACACTTGTCGCCGTGTCGGTGTCTATATTAAGCATGGCCCCGCAGGCAAATTTATGACCGCCGCCGCCGAATTGATGCGCCAGTTCATTTACAGGAACATTTCCTTTTGATCTAAAGCTGACTTTGGTACCATCATCGAGTTCGGTAAACATGATGCTTATTTCTACCTTACTGATGTTCCTGGTTAATTCGGATAATCCTTCAATCTCCCATTGTTGTACGCCGGTTTTTTTAATCAGATCCCTGGTCACAACATACCATACCATCCGGTCATTGCATTCAAAATTCATATTAACCAGTAAATGGCCCATTAAATAATACCGGTTTTTTGTATAGTTTTCATAGACATTGCTGAATATGGTTTTAATATCAACACCTCGGTTGTGCAGATCGGCGGCAATGAGATGCGTTTGGGCCGTTGTATTCGAATATCGAAAAGAGCCGGTGTCTGTCAAAATACTGGTATACAGAGCATTCACGATTGTTCTATTGAAATCAGCCTTGCTGTCAAGTAAAAAATCATAAATTAACTCACCGGTCGACGATACTGAACGATCGACTATCTGCACTTCTCCGATAACATCCGTTGCAATATGATGATCAATACAAGCTAACGGGATATTGTTTGATCGCAGAACCGGGCTCAATTCACCCAAACGGTCCCAATCGCTGATATCAACAATTATTGCGCCATCCACGGATCGGATCAATTCAATATCTTGTTTTTTATTAAAACAGGTGATCTCGTTATTCGCATCCATAAATTGAAAATAGATTGGCACAGGGTTCGGGTTTTTCAATATCACCGTTTTACCTGTCTGCTTTAAATAATTCGCCAGCGCGATCTGGCTTCCGATGCCATCGCCATCAGGATTAATGTGTGTTGTTACCAGTATTCGCTGTTTATTTTCCAGGAACTTTCTGAACGGCTCCCAATTGGTTGATGATCCTGTAATTATTCAGATATCCTTTCTTTTATATCATTTGGTTATTTAGTTTCATAATGAAATACAGAGACATTTTCCACCGCGTCTATTGTTTTAACGGCGATTTCATTTTTATCTTTGAGATTTACGGTTATTTGAAAAAATTCGTGTTTGGAATCGCAAATGTTATCTGCCGGGTAAACCATTTTCCACTCGCCGGCATTGATACTGTAGTAAACATTTTTTATGTCGTTCCATTTATCCTGAACGCTGAAAGATACGTTTTGATTTTCAGTTTTAAAATTTTTTATTACCGGCCCGGTATTATCAATGATAAATTTTTCACTTTCCAGTTCATTGGTCAGGGCCATTTTTTCGGGATTGCCGGGCGTATCTTTGCCAATAATTTTTATGGTATATTCACCGTTCGCCATTTGTTCACTATCCCATGAATAATAACTGTTTGCCATGTCCCTGACAAGCGGTTTCCAGTAATTGGATCCCTGTTTTTTATAATATACATCAAAAATTATACCATCAAAGTTAGGATCTTCAAATAACCAGTCGATACTGCGATAACCTTTTTTCACTCCGGCTTTGGGGGGATTTTGCGGGTATGTGATACCTTTTTCTTTCTGACTATTATTTTTATTTTCCTCAAAAAAGTCACCGGGTCGATGAATGATGATATCCGTGATCTCGGGTGGTAAATTTTTCTGCAAGTAGGATATTGTTACTTTTTCCAATACCGGATTGTTTTTTCCGCCCGTTAATTCACATTTCCATTGAATGAACCTGGCCGACGGGCTTTTAATTTGTAATATATTATTGGTTTTAACGGCTTTCTGCCAGGGGCTCCAGGTCTGTTCTGGGAATTCGGTGTTTCCCGAGCGCGTGTAAAATTGTATAGAGCCGTCATTTTGTTTGCCTTCCCAGCTTAATGTGCCCCATAATGATTGAGAACCGGTATCGATTGTTTCCGATTCAAAGGAGGCGCTTGACACTGCTTCAGGTTGAATTCTATAAACGGATCCAAGGTTCGCCGTGCCGATGATCAACTGGTCCTTTGCGTTGTAAGTGAGGGCCGTAATTTGTGATTCCTGTACTTTCAATATCAGTGATACCTGACCTTTATCATTAATATTGTATAATTTCCCGTTATCACCCGTTCCCAACAGAACGTCTCCGTTCCTGTTCAGGATCATCGATTGGATGCGTTCCTGTGAACCTCTCCACAATTCTTTCATATGGCCGTCTTTATCGATATGAAAGAGTGATGTGGGGGACTGGATAGTTTGTGAAACTTTGTCGAGGATAAAAGACTGTATCCCGTAGGATTTTTCTTCATCGTCGCCGTTTGAGTCCTGATCTTTCGGTTTCGATTTTGTTTTTTCGTCTTTTCTTTGCTGTGCGGCTTCAGGGAATTTCAACTCGACTTCTCCAAACGCTGCCGCATATACATGGCCCTTATCCGTTACCACAATGTCATGTACTTCCTGCATTTGTGTATCCAGGATAACAAATGGCTTTTTATTTTGTTCGATTTTGTAAACATAACCGTTGCCGCTGCTTCCCGCGTATAATGTTGTTGTGTTAATTTTTAAGCACCTGATATGTGACTGTTCACTCTGGAGTAAAACCGTTCTTGCCCCGGCGGGTGTGATTTTATAGATATGCGCTTTTGAGCCCGTGGCAACATATAAATTATTGTTTTTATCCAGTTCCAGATCCCATATATACCTGTCCCCGGGATCAAAAAATACTGTATTGGTACCGTCCGGCTTTATTTTATATACTTTGCCGTTTGGAGATGTTCCCGCGTAAATGTTTTCATTTTGATCGATGAGCATGGCAAAGATTTCCAGTTCACCGGATTCGAATATGAGTGAACTGTCTCCTTTTGCGGATATTTTATAAATTCGACCCTCATTGCCGGTACCGATATAGGTATTGCCTTTCTTGTCCGTAATGACCGACCAGATAAAGGGTTCGCCGGTATCAGTTATTTTTTGTTTTTTGGGCGCCAGTGTGATGATCCCTTTGTCCAATATTGATATATCCCGGTATATTCCACGTTCGAATTGATTTTTGGTCTTATGGGAACTTGATCTTGGTTTTACCGCGTAAAGCGGATTGACCGCCGCGATGATCAGCAGGATGAATAAGAATTTCATGGATTTTATAATTTTATGCATTATCAAAAGTATCCTTTAATGGTTAACAGTTTTTTGTTTTTATCTAATACCAGTAAACAGGTTGTGGCTTTTCATCCTCAATATCGGGAATGATGGCCTGTTGTGGTTGTTTGACCCGGACAATTACACGTTTCGCACCGGAAATAACATAATTGGTCGGTACAGATTCTTCATATAATACACGATTGAGTAATTTATTTGAGCTCCCGTTCGACGTGGTCGAATTCATTACATTCATGACAGAGGGCGGCAGTGCGGAAAGCTCTTCACCTTCCAGCAACAGACCTTTGTCCCGTATCTGGGCCTGTATGTACAGGTGATTGTTTTTACGTCTTTCTCCAAGTATGGAGAGGATGTGATCAAAATTGACCGGTACGTATTTATTTCTTTTTGTTTGAATTTCATAATTGGTTAACGCGCTGCCGCTTGCAATAAAAATGGTCAGACTGCGGGCCTCCAGATTTGAAGGCACTTTGTAGGCTTTTTTTAATTTTAAATTTTGTCCGTTTGTGGTCTTTAATTCTATGGATAAATTCAACGTATCGCCGGGGCTGACCTCTTTTTTATCATGCCAGATTGTATGTATTTTGGCAATGTTCTCTCCGGCAACCTCTTTTGTATTGACATTGATCGCTGTGACATCGGGTTTGGAGAAATCATTGACCAACAGCGTACCCAAAATCGCCGCCACAAGATCGCTGGCGCCGGTGGCGTCACTGCCCGGCGCGAAGAATCCGAATTGCTGTCTTGTGGTAAAGAAATCGTCAAATGTGAGTGAACGGCCGTCGGACATGAAAATCGAAGCGTTCATGTGCATTGAATTGAGACTGCTGGACAGCCTGCCCGATGTTAAAGCCTGTATGAGCGCTATTCGTAAATATAAAGGCATTAAATTATTGACCGGCCTGTCAAGGGCTAATTTGAAATTAAATTCTGTTTTTTCATTCGCAAGAGATTC
>Ga0272441_10015207_pt1 | contig 10799 bp, 6 predicted proteins | sample SSMProp6N_FD_193582 | JGI IMG/M metagenome (GOLD analysis project Ga0272441, IMG submission 193582) | Marine sediment archaeal communities from Little Sippewissett salt marsh, Falmouth, MA, United States - SSM-Prop-6N | ecosystem: Environmental > Aquatic > Marine > Wetlands > Sediment ...
ACGGCGCAACAGTTTAACCTGTTTGATAAACCTGATGAACTAGTAGAGGTCCTGGACAACGGGATGGTTGCTATTGTAAAGGAGAATCACACGGCTCCGGTGGCGGCGGTTCGACTGTATGTACGGGCGGGCAGTATTTACGAAGGAAATCATTTGGGGGCCGGATTAAGCCATCTCTTTGAACATCTATTGGCGGCGGGAGAGACCAAGAACCGAAGTGAAGAGGAATCACGGAAACTGATAGAAAAAATCGGTGCTCACTATAACGCTTACACGAGCAAGGCCCGCACCTGCTACCATTTGACCGTGCCGGCGTTGCATGTAGGCACGGCGCTAAACCTGATCGCCGACTGGGTAACGCGGCCGACATTTCCAGAAGATGCCTTCAAGAGGGAATGGGGTGTTGTTCAGCGAGAACTGGAGATGGGGGCTACCGATCCAGACAGAATGATGTGGCATCTGTTTGATGAGTTGCGTTACAAAGTACATCCGGGACGATTCCCCGTCATCGGTTACCAAAGTATTGTGCAACAACTCACCCGCGAAGAAATATTAGCCTACTATCATAAGATGTATGTGCCGGATAATTGTGTAATTGTGATAGGCGGGGATATTAACGCTCGGGAAATGCTGCAGGCCATCCGGAAAGAGTTCGCTGATTTTAAGCGAAAAGCCAATCCCAACATTGTTCTGCCCGTGGAACCGGAAGTTACTGCACCGCGGGAAATTATCAAGATTTTTCCAGCCATGCAGGGACCGGCCAAAATGCAGATTGGCTTTCCCTCGTTCAAACTACAGCACAAGGACCTGTATGCTCTGGATACTTTGGCCAACATTTTGGGCGAAGGTAAGAGCAGCCGTTTATATCGACATCTCTTGGAAGAAAAGCAACTGCTATTGTCTGTTACGGCGTCAAATTATACACCCTATTGGGCAAAAGGCACCTTTATGATTATGTGCGAACTGGATCCGGCAAAAGTGGAACCGGCTCGGGCGGCGATTTGGGAGGAATTGGAGCGTATCAAGAAAAAAGGGATTAGTGCCGAAGAACTGGCCCGGGCTAAACGACAACAGCAAGTTGGACATATCCGCTCTCATCAAACTGCGGAACAACAGGCCGCCACCATGGCTGAGGACTATCTGGCTACCGGCGACCCGCACTTTTCCGATCATTACGTGGCGAATATGCAGAAGGTAACCGCGGCAGAAGTGCAGAATATGGCCAGTAAATATCTGGTTAAAGATAAGCAGCTAACCTTGATTCTCACGGCTAAGCCTCTGGGGCCCAGCGGAGCTGAAGAAAAAAAGAAAGCGGGAGAGTCCCCTATAAAGATGATCACTCTGGATAACGGTTTGCGGGTATTACTCAAACGAAATCCGGCTGTCCCACTGGTAAATGTACAGCTTTATACATCAGGGGGCTTATTAGAAGAAACTAAGGCAAATAACGGCCTGACAAATTTTATGACACAGCTTGCGACCAAAGGGACTAAAAATTATACCAATCAGCAAATTGTGGATTATTTCGACGGGATCGGTGGAAATATACAAGCTGGATGTGGAAATAATACCTATTTTTATCAAATGGAGATAATGAAACAGGATTTTGAAAAAGCATTCGGAATTTTCAGTGAAATCGTACTGCAGCCGACCTTTCCTGCCGAAGAGATAAATAAATTAAAGCCGTTAATTTTAGCCGCTATTGAACAGATTCATAATTCCTGGCCGGCCGAAGGAGCTCGCTTCTTTAGAGAAAAGTTTTTTGTGAACAGCCCCTACCAACGTACCACTCTGGGAACGGCAGAATCAGTACAGGCTATAAATCAAGAGCAGATTGTAAATTTTCACAAGGAAAACACCGTGGGGGCATGTAGTGTACTGGCTATATTCGGAGATATTGAACCGGAAAAATGTGAACAGATAGTCAGGGAGAAATTTGCAGGGATGCCCAAGGGCAAATCGCTGGATCTGAGTAAATTCCCAGCGGAGCCACCCATTCAGAAGGAACGCTTCTTTGTGGAAAAAACCCCAAAACAAGGCGCTACAGTTCATGTAGGATTTCCGGGTTTGAAGCTAACGGATGTACAAGACCGTTATCCGCTGGACGTTTTGACCCAGATAATAGGCAGCAATACGGGGTGGCTGCACGAACTATTACGGGGCAAACAATTAGTATATTATGCGTGGGGGTTCAGTTTTGCCGGATTGGCACCGGGTTATATTGCGGCCACGGCCCAGTGTGAATCTGAAAAAGTGCCGGAGGTCCTGCGGTTGATTCAGGAACAATTGCAAAAAGCGGCGCAGGGCAAAATCACTGAGGAAGAAATCGATCGGGCAAAAAACAAATTAATCAATTCCGAGATCTTAAACAAACAGACTAATGCCGATGCGGCCATGACGGCGGCTCTGGATGAATTGTATGGCTTTGGTTACAAATGGTCCGAAGGGCAGGCGGATCGGATTTTGGCGGTGACGTTGGCCGAAGTACAGAGGGTGGCTAAACAATATCTTTCGGCACCCCCTACTATAACAATCAATACATCAAAACCGGAAATTCTTTCTGATAACAAGGCTAAGGCTGAATCTAAGGCTAAGCCTCCAGCTGCCAAAACCACCGCGCCCAAAAAGTAAAAGGAGATGGGATGAAGCCCTTTATCGGGGTTAGTATGAACTGTGCTCTGAACGCAAGGGGGACAGAACAGGCCTATCTTGATAGTAACTACTTTGATTTTTTAGAGGATGCGGGGGCGGTACCTCAACCCATAGCACTGATGCAAAATGCCGAGCAAATTGAATCGGTACTGGATCAACTGCAGGGGATTTTATTTACCGGTGGTTTGGATATTAATCCGAACTTATGGGGAGAAAAACTACACCCCCAAACAAGACTATTACACCCCCGCAGACAACTGTTCGAGTTCCAGTTATACCAGGAGGCCAAGGAGCGGCGCCTGCCCATTTTGGGTATTTGCCTGGGAGTACAAATGATAAATGTAGCCGGCGGCGGCAGCCTGTATCAGTATCTGCCGGAGGAACCGGGCCAGATCGATCATGGAGGGGAAGGATATAGCACCAGGCATCAGGTGAGATTGGATAAGAATGGACGGCTATATCATTGGCTGAAAGCCGAAGAGCTTAATGTTCCCAGTTGTCATACTCAAGGCATAAAACGTATAGGTGCTGGTTATTTGCCCTCGGCGGTAAGTCCCGATGGAGTTATTGAGGCTCTTGAGGAACCAAGTTATCCTTTTCTACTGGCGGTGCAGTGGCATCCCGAACGGGACAGAGATAATCTGTTTAACCGAGTAATAATGGAAGAATTTCTAAAAGCGTCGATTCGCTATGCGAAAGAGAAATAAGATATGCGTCCTTTTACTTTACTGATCAAACCATCCGGCCCGGATTGTAATATAGCCTGCAAATATTGTTTTTATTCAGACAAGACAGATATTTTCGGCAAGGGGCGACATCGAATGAGTGAGAAGGTGCTGGAGCGTCTGGTCAGCACCTATATGGAGCTGGATTTTCAAGTGCACTGCTTTGCCTGGCAGGGTGGGGAGCCGACGCTCATGGGGTTGGATTTCTATAAAAAGGCCGTAGAGCTGCAACAACAATACGGCAAAGAAGGTCGGGTAGTAAGTAACGCCCTGCAGACCAACGCCATACTTTTGGATGATGAATGGTGTAAGTTTTTACATGAGTATCAATTTTTAGTGGGGATCAGCCTAGATGGTCCTCCGGAGATGCACGATTACTACCGACTCGATCATGCCGGCAGGGGTACATATGATAAGGTTAAGGCTGCTATAGAGAAATGCTGCCAACATGAAGTGGAATTTAACATCCTGGTATTACTCAATAACAGGAACGTAAACCATCCGGATGAACTGTTCGACTTTTTTGAGGAGATGGGAATAAAATATCTGCAGTTTATCACCTGTGTAGAAAGGGACACACAGACTAGTGAACTTACCGACTATTCTATTAGTCCGCAGCAGTATGGAGATTTCCTCTGTAGACTATTCGATCGTTGGCTGGTATATGGACCGAGAAAATTGAGTGTCCGCTTGTTCGACTCCATAATGTCATACTATATTAACGGTCGCCATACTGATTGCACGTTTGGGGAAAGATGCAACGATTATGTGGTAGTCGAACACAACGGAGATGTTTTTTGTTGTGATTTTTATGTGGAAGAACAATGGAAATTAGGCAACGTACTAGAGACGCCTCTTGGAGAACTTTTTAATCATGAGCGCAAAAGAGAATTCTCCCAACGTAAAAGAGCCGTCTCCAATACGTGCTTTGTTTGTCGGCATTTACCGATATGCCGCGGTGGCTGCCCCAAGGACAGAACCATCCACGGCGGCGACAGCAAAAGTCTTAATTACTTTTGCCCGGCCTATAAACAATTCTTCGATCACGCCCTGGCCGAGCTTATGAAATTATCAGCCTCTGTATAATCACACAGTGCGATATATTATTAGTTCAATACCAGGGGACGCATTCAATCCGGGCTCAGGATTACTTTTGAGCTTCTTCTGCGGCTTTTTGAGCTTCCTGTTTAACTTCTTGCGCCTGTTGTTGTATCGGTTTTTTCTCTTCTTTTTTCTTGCAGCCACCCATTACCAGACCTACTGCCGCTACGAGAACAAGTAAACGTCCAAGAATCTTCATAAAAAACTCCTTTTTAAACAATCTTCCTGTTAGATTTTACAGCCTATTTTTGGCACCTTTTGTAAACCACTGGAAGATATAAAGTTACAATAATACCCAAAATACTTATAAAGTTTTAACAGCTTCTGTATTCCCTGCCAACTCAACCATATTCTCGCTTATACTTTGCGAAATATACATCCACTACGAACTATGAAAGTTCCAATCTAAGACGAATACGGGGTATGTTATAGTGGGTAAGAGACATAGTCAAGTGTATATAGTAATTAAAATTAAATATTTGAGGATTTTTTAGAGAGACTTGATAGGTGCAAAAAACCGATTCGACCCCTTAGACCGTGGTCGTATCGGGCGCATAGGATCTGTTAGGCGGACAAAACAATGCCGATATCACAGTTATTCCTGGTGGCATCCAGCCAGATTTGGTACCGTGCAATTCAGGAAATCAGCGCTTAACAGGGCAAAATCCATCAAGTCCACCGTGCAGTTTTTATCGAAGTCGGCAGGGTCATACCCCCAGGCGCCGCATTCATTATCAATGATGACAGCCAATACACTATCTGTTTCCAGACCGTTGTAGCCCGAATCACCACTGGTGACGAAGTGACTTATAGTTGTCGAATAGGATGGATTAGGAGAATTCAGCACCTCATCGTCAAAGGCCCGCACCGTGAAGCTCTGAGGGTCAGTATAGTTACTCGAGTTGAAGGCCCTTGAGGTTGGAGTTATGATTACATGGCAGGGGTCGGCATTATCACTGGGGGTAACGGTTACGGTCTGACCCGCTGCAGGTGGGTACAACAGAAACACTTCATAGGTATCGGTGGTGCCGCTTTCACTCACGGTAACACCATCAACAGGATCAACCCATACTATGGGCTGATCGTTGTCGAGGATTGAGACCCTGACATCGGGGATAAATTTGCCGTTAAAGTTACTATCGCTGCTGCTAACCGAGAAGCTGATATATTTGGTTTCCACCTTGTCTTCCTTTAACGTGTCGTGTTTTGCTTCAATGGTAATAGTTTGAGGCACATACCAGTTGGCATTAGTAAATGTTTTAATGGAGCTTCCTATGAATTTTAAATCGGCGCTGCCGCCGTTGATAGGGGTTACAGTAACATTTGAGGCTGGTTGACTATTCAACACTATATCAAAGGTGTCCCGATAAAGGGTGTGTACAGGTTCGATTATAAAAGTGGAACCATCGGTCTCTATATAATCACCAACAGTTTCTTGGGTGGCAGCCAAGATTTGAATTTCTTTTTCAGAAAGCGCCCGATCGAACATATAGAACTCGTCCATATAACCATGGAAGGTTCGGTTCCATAAGGGATGGGCATAAACATGGGCCCCCAGGAAAGCGCCTCCGCTCCAATCGGCGGCCAAATTTTCCGGTACCAAAGCAGGCTCGTCCTCGGGTGTCATTACCCACCAGGGCTTGCCGTTATAGTATATAATGGCTTGTTCGGCGGTTCTGTCGTAAACACCGGTCAAATGTAACCAGTACCAACTGTTAAGTTCTATCCCCGAGGGATATCCCTCTTCGAAGCGAAAGTCGCAGATTTCATCGGAAGCCGCAGGACCGTAGCCTAGCAGGAATCGGAAAATACTATAACGTCTCTCACCGTGGATCATCGCTTCCCAGTTATCGGGGATGATATTAAGGAAACAATGCTCATGTTTACTTCCACCGGCCGGATCCGTATCCGCATAGGGGTCACACCTTACCCATATAGAGACAGTTAGCGCCGAGGTGGGCATATCTTCAGGTGGGAAAATGTTGCCGCCCATATCGAGATGGCTGGGATAAGGAGGATATGATTGCGAAGCAAATCCCATAAATTGGGCACATCCTGACCCTCTTTTAGGAACGGTGTTATCATAGAAGACATCACCTTTGACAGTAGCGTTATGCCCATTCCCGGAGTCATCTACGACCTGCCCATTAGTGTAAAAATCAGGATCATCAAAGGAATAGTAAATAATCAGTCCATCTGTAACCCGAGGTTCACCGGCAGTTAGAGGACTTCTCAGGAGTAAAACCGCTCCTAAAATTACAAGGGTTCTTATCTTTCCACGCATCTATCATTCTCCTGCTTATGTTAGCAAATGAGTTCCTTTGAAACTGTGTCTCTGTGACATCTGAATTTATATTTAATATGAGGTACAATCATTTAATTTGGGATCAGAGCAATTAAACCATCCGCTCACTAACTCGGCCAGATCCGTGATATCTGTATGGCAGTTCCGGTTTAAATCATATGCACTAAAACCCCAGGCTCCGCAGTCATTTTCCAGGATAGTCGGAGTAACACTGGGAACGTGTATAGAAGCAACGCTGATGTTATGGTGGATAATAGTAAAATGGGGATCGGTTGATACTTCGCTGTCATCATAGGCTCTGAAAGTTACGGTTCGGGACCCGGCTGACGTGAAAACCAAAGGTGCTGAGGTGATTACCACTTCACAGGGATCCAAACTATCTTCGGGAGTTATCGTAACGGTTCCACTGGCCTTAGTCAGCCAAACGGTATAGGTATCGGGGTTAGAATCACCTTCTTTAACCTGAGTACCGTCTGTCGTCCGTATCACCACACTGGCCGTCTCATTATCTACGATATAGACCGTGTGGGGAATAATAGTACCTCCACCTGAATAGGTGGAATTAACTGAAGCGGAATGGAGACCTTCGCTAGTACTATCATTGTTGGCGGTAACAGTAATGGTTTGCGGCTGATTCCAATTGCCCGAATCAAAGTTAAGTACTTTGGGATTGCCCGCACCTGTACCCAGGTTAATCTGGCTACTAGATGGGGTTAAAGTTACGGTGGCTGGCCCGCCGGGATTGCTGTTCAGCACTACCTCCAGAGTGTCGGTGAAACCACCCTCCATAACCACGGTAGGTCCCCCACCGTCAGAAACGGGATCTGAAACCGTAGCTGCCAGAGGTACGGCCGTAGGAGTAACGATCCCGATTTTATAAGCGTAAAAATCAACATCAAAGGCCCCATCTTCTAACGTGCCGGGCATTCCCATAACTAGAACAGTGGAATCAAGGTAATAAAATTGGTCATCTATAGAAATGGTTACATGGCGTATCTGACCAGTGGTTTCTCCGTCCTTATACACGGTTACCCGGTGGGTTCCTCCCCCGGATGTGTCGGCCTGAATAGTGATCCAAAATTCATGCCAACTATCCAAGTCGTCCACCTCGACAATATTCAGTTCTCCCATACCAAAATCCACATCCTCGGTAGGGGTCGTGCCGGCCAGACTGTTCATTACCAGGCCGCCTTTACCTTTAAGAAATGAGTCTTCCGAGGCTCGTACCAAAGAAAAGGAGATAAGACGGGCTTCCGGTTGGGGGGCACGACTCATACCATCTTTGACACCAAATTGCCCCTTGGCGTGATGCTTGATAGGATAGCCCTTGCCCCCCACGGGAAAACCAATCGAGCGACCGACAAACTCGCGTTTATCTACAGGACCGGTCAGAGCGGTTGCTAGACGAGTGCGGAAAGATAAAGTGATGCCCGTATCAAGCAGGTTATAATAGCAAGGATCATCATTAAACCATCCGATTTCATAAGCAAAGTACAATCTGCTGTTGGCCGGCGCATAACCGGGATTGTAAGAAAATGGATCCTGCAAACGCAGAAAGTTGGTCTGACCTCCACTCAGAGCACTTACACCCCCAGGTTCATCGGAACCTATTGGAGAACCGTCCCAATCATCTGAGTCAGTATCATGAACCCAAGTTCCATCTAGGGCGCCAAAGCCTCCCGATCCTGCATCGGCGTTATCACCGGTGTATTCATAGGTCCAGCCACCAGAAGGGGCATTGTACAAGACGCCGGCGTGAGCCGGGTCGGTTATGAGCAGCAGAGCCAGAAAAAATAATAATATACCCTCTTTATTTCGCATCTGTTAATCTCCAGAACAACATACCTTTTACACAGCAATAACGAATTATGATACTTCGTATTATTATAGGTAACAAAAGTACCTAAGTTTTTTCCTGAGGAATTTTGTTATCAGACACGCAAGATAACAAGGGAAAAGAAATATTTAATCGGCCATTTTCTCCTCAAAGATGTATATGTTGACAGAACAACATACACAAAGACTAACATTGAATTCTATCACAAGAGTGGGGTTATGTCAAGATATCCGCGTTAATACCAAAAGAAGATTCCCTACCGCAGGGAAAAGATGTTTTTCCGGTGTACCGGTGTATCTGTAATATTTTCCGTATCCGGGGCATTTATTTTCGGTTAATTCCATGGTCTTATAATAAATCCTGCCCGTTTTAAGCTGGGCTGGGAAATTGTTCGCTATAGGGGATATAGACCCTAAAACCTGGAAAAGTAGACTGGGAATAATTTATTTTTCCATATAGGACGCGGGCAATGAATTAGCGCTAGTATTTGGGCGATAAGTACTTTGTAGATATGTATTTTTAGGGATTGTGGTCTCTTTATACAGAAGTCAAAGCAGGAGTTGATGCTCAGATGAGTTTAAATGAGACAGAAAAAACTAATGCATTTGATGATGTTGACGGTTTAGCTGTGCCCCATGGCACCAGTGAGATCATCCAGACCAATAATGAGTTCCTGGAAAGCATCATGGAAAGCGTTACCAATGCGATCTTTGCCATAGACCTTGATGAAAAATTTACTCTGATGAGTCAAGCCGGTTCTAAGATAACTGGTTATACCGTGGAAGAATTAATCGGCCAATCCTTCTCTGTGCTTATGGATTCGCAAGTGTATGCCGAGGTAAACAAGCTATACGTAAGAGCAAAAGTTATGGGGGTTACCGTATCCCAGTATGAAACCGAATTTCTTCATAAAAACGGAAAGAAGATTTTTATATCACTGAATCTGGCTCCTCTTTATGAAAACGGAGAAATTATAAGTATAGTAGGTACGGCAGATGATATCACCAGGCGGAAAAATCTGGAAAAACAGTTGTTACACTCACAGAAATTTGAATCTATTGGTCAATTGGCCTCAGGCATAGCTCATGAAATCAATACCCCTACTCAGTATGTGGGCGATAATGTACATTTTTTACAGGACTCATTCGGTGATTTCTCCCAGTTGATAGACAAACAGAATCAGCTTCTCCAGACAGCCAAGCAAAGTAATATCTCCGCCCAGACAATTAAAGCTGTGGAAGAGACCATGGAAGAAATTGACATTGACTATCTCCTGGAGGAAGTTCCCCGGGCGATTCAGCAGAGCCTGGAAGGCGTTGCCAGGGTAGCGGAAATCGTCCAGGCCATGAAAGAATTCGCTCATCCCGGAGGGGAAGGTAAATCCCCAGTCGATATCAACAAGGCCATTGAAAGTACGATAACCGTGGCCCGGAACAAATGGAAATACACGGCGGATATGGAAACAAATTTTGATCCCGATCTGCCCAAAGTACCCTGCTTGGCGGGAGAATTTAACCAGGTCATTTTGAATATCATAATCAACGCAGCTCAGGCCATTACCGAGAAGATAGGTAATGAATCTACTCAGAAGGGAAAAATCACCGTTAGCACATCTTTGCATGGTGATGTGGTAGAAATTCGTATTGCCGATAACGGTCCGGGCATACCTGAGAAAATTCGCCCCCAAATCTTTGAACCTTTCTTCACCACCAAAGATGTGGGAGTTGGTAGCGGCCAGGGGCTGGCGATTTCCCATTCTATTATTGTTGATAAGCACGGAGGTACGATTGACTTTGAGACTGAAGTAGATAAGGGCACCACATTTATCATTCGCCTGCCCATTGATGCCCAAACAGCGGCCGAGGAATGAAAAGATGAAAAAACAAATTTTATTTGTAGATGATGAAGCAAACTTCCTGGCGGGCATAAAAAGAATGTTGCACGGCCAAAAAGACGTATGGGAGTTGCACTATGCCACCGGCGTCGAAGATGCCCTGAATCAAGTTGCCCAAACAAATTTCGATGCCTTGATTTCCGACGTCAATATGCCGGAGCGGGACGGATTTGATTTACTGGAAACTCTGCAAAGTTCAGAAAAAACCAGGGATATACCGGTTGTGATTCTGACCGGAAATAATGAAGTGAATTTTAAAAGCCGGGCTCTGGAGCTGGGAGCGGC
>Ga0272441_10015208_pt1 | contig 10799 bp, 11 predicted proteins | sample SSMProp6N_FD_193582 | JGI IMG/M metagenome (GOLD analysis project Ga0272441, IMG submission 193582) | Marine sediment archaeal communities from Little Sippewissett salt marsh, Falmouth, MA, United States - SSM-Prop-6N | ecosystem: Environmental > Aquatic > Marine > Wetlands > Sediment ...
TCGTGTTGTTTCCTGATAGAATCGCGCCATTCAATTATTTTATCGGCTTCTTTTTCAAAATCCCTATCGCCAGTGTGGGATAAACGCGGGAACTCTAATAGTACTTTCTCCTTTATTATAGATTTTGTATGTCCTTGGCAGAATAAAGAGCAGATAAATGTTTTTAAGTGGTCGTGCCGCCCGCCCTCTTCGACCGGCGGGAGCTCCTCAATTGCTTTTTTATATTGTGGCGAGTTCTCCCAACGGTGGTTTATACGAACATTTTCGACCGCGTATCTGTTTGTATAATCTGCGTGTACAATCTCATAATGCAGCCCTTTATGCGGCTTGTCTTTTCTTACCGCTGTATATGGGAGTCGCATCCACCGCCCCGGATTGTTTATTGATGTATCTGAGTGATAGTATTTTATAAGCGTTTCCATTGTATCGCGCCAAAGATCAAAATCGTCTGTCTCAGTAATGAACCAGTATACGTGATGGCCTTTTTTATCCTGCCGAGAGGCGATAACCGTGGGCTCAAGTGGGAAATCTTCGGGGAGAGGCCCGTTGTCTACGTCAATCCATACAGCATTAGGGGCGCTGACGTTGTTATCACATATAGAGTAATCTACAGTTGGACTGTATTCTTCCAATTCTTTAATCTCATAAATTGCGTTGCCCTGTTCATCCGTGCCTATTTTATGCGATAGTGAAAAAACGGTATTAGGAATATAGTATACATTCTTATTCTGATCGTTAGCCTTTAATAGTATGTCTCTTGCCGCGTCAAAAGAGGGCGCGAGCTTCGCGAAAAACCCCTCTTTTTTGCCCGGTAGCGTGTAGACAAACGGCGCGCCGGACAGTAATTGCCTGTAAAATTCTGATACTTTTTCCTGTTGTTGATGTAATATATGCGGTTTTTCTGCCATAGATACCTCGAGTACTGCAATATTTTCTCACAAAAGACACTTTTATTTTTACTTTGTCAATGTATTTTTTTCTGTGTTTTGTGAAAAACAGGGCCGAAATTTCCACAAAACACAAAATCCACAAAATAACCTATTACTATCTATAGAGAATATTTTTTTTTCCTTAGAGAAAAAAGCAGTCAAAGCGCGGTTTTCGTGTTTTGTGGAAAAAAGCGGCAAGGCGGGAGTACCAACCCGCCCGGGCGGGCTTACGATAACTATGCCGATTTTGGGGTATTTTGCGCATGCTGCCGGAGGAGGCGGAAACGCCGCTTAATCCAGCGCTAACCTAATTATATAAGGATTTAAGGTAGATAAACTTAATTAAATAAAGTGAAAAGTTTCTTTTGCCTAATAAAATTAGGTTTAGCTAACTTTCTCCTTAAATAAATAACGTCCGGCCTACACGCGGGGGCCCCCTTGATAAAAAAATTAAAAAATATAACAAAAAAGTTATAAAAACGCTTGACAAAGTACAACAATATAGTTATATTATATACATAACAAAGACAAGGAGAAACGAAAGATGAAAAAACAAGACAGAGTACAGCTTGTAATGGCGGAAGTTATCGACCATCATGAGCGGTTTAAAAATTCCTATTTTTGGGCGCCCCCTGTGAATGCGCGCGGACGCCGGTATTATGAGGAGCAAAACAAACGCGAGTATGCAGATACATATTTTACTCTTGAGCAAGACGTCAGGTGCTCATGCAAGAATATTTACTATAGTGCGGATTTTTCTGTTAATGGTGTACAGATAAATGCCGGGGACCTGAAAAAATTTATGCATGAGCTGAGCGAGTAAGCAGCACCCCCGGCAAAGGAAATAGTATGATAGATAATTATGTCGATTACGTAAGCACCGAGAAGGAGCTTAAAGATTTTTTAAAAAGAGAGATACGGGCGTGCATAAAAGCCGCCGGGAGTCCTGAGAAGTTGTCAAAAGATTTAGGTAAATCCAAGGCGGCTGTACGCATGGCATTACAGCGTAATAGCCTAACTGGACTTAAGGCGCTGTACCTCGAATGTCGTAAAAAATTACAGAATCCGCTTGACAGTAGCCAATAAAGAAGTATATTGAATAATACTCCTTGGCTTAAGTAGTTGTGACAGTTTTTCTTGGAATAACCCCTCTTTACTGGTAAGGGAGTAAAGAGGGGTTTTTTTTATCACTCCTCAGATGTCAGCCTCTCGCGGTCCTGTTTTAACATCCGGTTATTATCAGGAATATTGTAGATCACCACGTCACCCCGCTCAATACCTTCATGTTCAATAACTGTTTTAGGGTTCCAGCGCCCTTTGCGTTGTGTTGACAATATATACTCAGCAGCCCGGACATCCGGCGGTAGTTCTTCTTCGACCACGGTTTTTTGGATAGGCTCGCCTTTGCTTTTAAAGGCTAACTCCTTTTTAATTTTCATTCCGGTAGCACGCTCATAGAGGGAGTCGATAACCTCTTCGTTTTTATGCTCTCTCCCGGCTTCTCTGGCGGCTTTGAGATCGTCTTTAAATTTTTGATCGATGTTACCCCAATCGTAAATCGTCTTACGGTCTGTTTGTGTGAGTTCTGCAATTTCTTCCAGTGTGTAGCCCAATGACGCTTGATGCACTATGATTTTCTTTACTTTATCCTTAGCGAGTTTATTTGCCTCTTTCTTTATGTCCCGAGCATAAGAGACCTTCTTTTTCACTGGCGGCTTTTTTACCGCTTTTTTAACAGCCATTAGCCCACCCCCAACATTTTTTTAACAGCAGCTTCTCGTTTATCCAGCGATTCAAGCGCGCTTAATAACTTTTCCCGATCAACAAGCCCTGTGTTAATATTTGATGCGGCAAGCTGCGCAACCGCAGCAGATGAGCGCAGGAAATCCGCGAGGATGCCTATTTCCTCAGTTTGTAGTGTTTTCATTATGTCTCCTTACTTTTTTAATAAAATTACTTGACATATCATAATATACTGTTCACCTTACAAGTGTCTATTCATTTTTTACTCCGGTGATAACAATGAGTCAAGAATTAACGCTCGATAGAGCAGCGGTCAAAGGGAAAGTCGAAAAAACGCCCGAAGGCTATTTGAAAATTGATGCCGTTGTCACCCGTCCGGGGGTATTTACCTATATGGTGGATGGGAAGCCCCACCGCCGATATTGCCCGCCAGAGGTCGTTTACGATTCCAACGCACTAGAAACCCTGAAATTAAAGCCTGTTGTTGCGGGTCATCCGTATACAGAGCCCGGTCAAATGATACACGCTGATAATTTTAGAAAACTTGCGGCAGGCTGGACAGGCGAGAATATCCGAAGGCATGAAGGCGACATAATGGCGTCGTTTTTAGTGACCGCCGCAGACGCGATAAAAAGAGTTGAGAGCAAAGAGCTAAAAGAGCTTTCTTGCGGCTATTTGACAGAAATAGACTGGACGCCCGGCATAACGCCAGAGGGTGAGAAGTACGATAGCAAACAAACAAAACGAATCTATAATCATTTATCTCTTGAAAAGTCCGGGCGTGTTGGTAACGCAATTATTGCGCTTGATAGCGGTCTGGACGCGGACGGAGTATCGTATGAAATTACGAATGATAACGATATTACAACAGAGGTGCAATCTATGGCAACGATAACACGCGGGGGCGTATCGTATGAAGTCCCCGATAATTTTGTCCCGGTGTATCAGGGTATGCAATCAGACCTTGACGCTGCCGAGACAAGAGAAACGGAATTATCTGCGAAAGTGTCAGAACTTCAGGCAACAGCCGACAATTTGACCGCGGATAACGGAAAGCTCAAAACCGAGCTTGACAGCGCAAGCGGCGCGGATGAAGAAGCGATCAAAACGCAGGCTAAAGAACTAGCAGCGCTGTATGCGGTTGCTTCTGAGGCCGGGCTTGATGCAAAGGATTATGCGGAAAAAAGCGCGGCTGAAATCAAGCGGGCAATCTGCGAGAAAAAGCAGCCCGAGGTTAGTCTTGACGGAAAAGACGAGGCGTACATAAACGCAGCGTTTGACTACGTCTCAAAGCTAAAGGCCCAAGGCAGGGCAGCAACAACGAAAGTTGTGCCTTCGCTTGATAAAGCTGAGGACAAAGCTGAAGCTGCAAGAAGCGGAATGATTAACCGGCTTACCGGTAGGGAGGACAAATAAGCATGGCATATACAAATGATTTTGATCTATACCAGCCGGGACAGCATGTTGATTCTGGCAACAAGCGCGCGGAGTCTTACAGCAACGTAGACGCAAGCGCGCTTCAATTCGGGCGTGGTGTTGCACTTGACCGCTCACCTAACGCTGATAAGGCAGTACGAAATTTCTACCAAGAAATTGCTACTACTACCTATGATGCGGATTTTGTAACATCAAATAGCATTGCGTTTTCTGTGAACGGCGTTGCGATTACGCCGGTTGTGTTTGACACGGATCAAGCAACAACAAAAGCGGCTCTTGTTGCCGCAATTGATGCGCTTACAGGTGTTTCTTGTGTTGCGGGCGCTGGACGTGCTATTGTTGTAACGCGTCGCGTTCTTCCAGCAGAGGACAGCGCGGATATTGCAATTGAAACCGAAGTAACCCTTGGTGGTTCGCAGGCGTCTGCATCGACAGTCTACTCCACCGATCAAGTGTTCGGCGGAATCTGTATGCTCAAACAAAACGAGGCCGGCGAAATTGCACAGTATGAAGTCAACTCATACGGCACACAAGGCGTCTTTGCGGGCGAGCTTGTGACAGGCCAAGACCCGGCAGTCGGCGGCTCTGTATACGTTGTTTCTACAGGCGCTAACCGTGGTAAGTTTACCACTGTTGACGATGCAACCACTGAGGCCGTAAGCGGCGCAGTTTTCAAGGGGTACGCGGTTACTATCAATAGTAAACTGCTTGCGCCAATTGAATTTAACAGACCGTAAGTGAGGGGATAAACACAATGTCAAAAACATTCAATAAATTACTAAACTCTGATCTTGTCGCCGAGCTTGACGCGTCAAACACTATGTTTTTAGAGACAGAGCTTGAACGCGTCGAAACTGAGATTTACGACGCGCAGTTTGCAGAAATGCAATATATGGATATTCTGCCCATGGACGTGTCAAATGACCCCGGCGCAGAATCGATTACATACCGCACAGCAACAAAAACAGGCCGCGCGAAACTTATCAATTCATACAGTGATGACCTTCCAAACGTGTCAAAGTTTCTTGAAAAAGTTACTCGTCCTGTGTACACCGTTGGCGATGCGTATGAATATGGTTGGGATGACATCGACAAGGCCGCGCGCAATGGCTGGAATCTCCCTTCCGATATGGGTATAACAGCCCGCGAAGCGGTGGAACGTGAGATCGACAACGTTATGCTTCTAGGTGATTCCGCTCGTGGCATCGAAGGTTTTTTCAATCTCTCGGGTGTGCAGTCTTATACTGTGCCTAACGACGGTACCGCAGCAAGTAAGTTGTGGTCTGCAAAGACTGTTGATCAAATCATCCGCGATATTAACATGATGATCGCGCAAGTACCGGAGCAAACAGGCGGTGTCGAAATGGTTACTGATATTTGTCTCCCGATTGAGCAATATCAGTATATCGCAAGCACCCCGCGCGCATCAAATTCTGATACTACTATTTTGCAGTTTATCCTTGGCGTGCATCCGGGCCTTACCATTCGTCAGGCGGTAAAACTTGGCGGTATTTTGGGCAGCGGTAACGGCGAGCGTATGATCGGATACAGACGCGACCGCCGCAAGGTAAAAGGCGATATTACGTATGCTTTCAGACAGCTCCCAGCTCAGGAAGTGAACCTTGCGTTCAAGGTTCCTTGTGTTTCTAAAATCGGCGGCGTTGTTGCTCAATATCCTATGTCTATTATCTACGCTGACGGTATTTAAGAGATATTTTTCAAACTACCTTTCAACTTCTCTGTATGCCTCGGCGGGCTCATCCCCGCCGGGGACTTTTTAAAAAAGGATACGAAGCATGAGTAAAACAATAACAGTAAAATACAACGGAAACAAAGTTCCGGTATTTGCTAAAAAAGCAGTATACCCCGGAGTGAACGAAATTGATGCGGCACAGTTTACCGCTCATATTGGTACACCTATCGGACAGGCAGAACTTAAGCGCGGCGAGTGGGAAGTCATAACCGACAAAAAAGGCTCTGACAAGATCGAAGAGAGAACCTTCTTTGATTTTCCTGTTGCCAAACAAAAGGAACTTATTCTGGAAACTATGGACATCGCGTACTTGTCAGACATCCGTGATGCCAAAGAAGTTTCAAAGTCCGTTAAGAGCGCGGCTATCGATCGTATAGCAGAGCTCGAAAAAGAATTCTCTACTGAAGAGGAAGAATAGCAATGACCGCCCTCGCCTATTTTAACATGTTCCCGGAATTTACCGCGCTTTCAGACGAGACAAAAAATGCGCTTATCTCGCAAGCGTCTGCTTGCCTCGATACGTCTTTATTTTGTGCTGATTCCGGGTATGTTATCGCGTTGTATGCGGCGCACATGGCAACACTAACGTCAGTCCGGGCGCTAAACGGCAGCGGTGCGGTTACGTCGATACGAGAGGGCGACTTGTCTATATCGTTTGGTACATTTAAAAGTACTAGCTCACTCGGTCAAACTTCATACGGTAACGTATTGTTACAGCTTATGAAATCAGCCGGGGCGGGCGTTGCTATGGATGTTATTTGATATGTCAAAGCGCGTTGTCATAAAAGATAAGGGCTGGAAAGAAATCAAGAAACGCTTTCCAGAGCTTGACGGTGCGGGCGTGAAAGTCGGCGTTACAGCGGACGCGGGGAGCTATACCGGCGGCGTATCTTTGGCACTTGTCGCGGCGGTTCTGCATTACGGCCGGGACGGGTCAGTTAAAAAGTGGCCGTTTATACGAAACGGCATAGCGAAGGGCAAAAGCAAACTGGATAAACTACGAATCGACCTTATTAAGCAGTATATCACAAACAGCGCGTCACTTGATACACTGCTTAACAAGCTCGGACTCTTGGGAAAGTCATTGATACAAAAAGAGATTAAGACTGTTACAAGTCCGGCGTTATCTGAAACAACGACGCTTAGGAAAAAATCAACAAAGCCACTTATTGATACAGGGCAGTTATTAAACAGTATTGACTATGAGGTCAAAAAATAATGTCTAATAGAATAATAAAAATACCAATAATAGACACCGATTGGACGCTTATTCTATCCAACGCGAACGGGGGGTTTTTCCGTAATTTGGATTATGAAGAGAGCGACATTTTTATTCGTATAATCGACACCGGCGATACCGCCCCTGCTGCATCCTCCGCGATAGCTGATACAGACTTGCTTCTTTTTGACAGTTTATGGGATACAAAGTTAGAGCTTGGCGGGGGCCCGGTCGATGTATACGCCCGTATGGCTGAGGGGACTGGCTCAATCGCGAGGCTCGCATGAGTGATAAAATAAAAAAGATAGGCTATTCACTGCCCGGCGGTAGCGGCTCAGGTGACATGACTCAAGCTGTTTATGATCCAGCTGGGAAAGCAGAGCAAGTATTAACTCTTACAAATAATCCCCAATCCGGTTTTGATACAACAATACCTAACCCGGCGCATACTGAAGGGGTCTTATTTTACGATAACACCAAAAAAGCTTTAAGCTATTACAATGAAGAGTCCGAAGTAACTGTCAATATCGGAAGAGAACTGTTAATCCGTGTTATAAATAACTCAGGCTCAACTATTACAAATGGCTCTGTAGTTTATCCTGCCGGAGTGTCAAGTGACTTGCCAGAAATAGAACTTGCAACAGCTAACGAAGAAGGCAAGTCTAAAGTAGTCGGCGTTGTAACACAAGATATCGCAAACGGAGCGACCGGGTACGTAACAAAGTTTGGTGAAGTTAACGACATAGACACAAGCGGTTTTAACGTTGGTGACATTATCTATTTAAGCGACACCGCCGGAGAATTTACAAACATTAAACCGTCTGGCGGTAGTTTTGTTACTACAATAGGCGTTGTCGAAGTTGTAGACAGCACAAACGGAAGAATAATTGTTGATATAGTACCGAGTCAATTAGCAGTTGAAGTTACTGATGCGAACGGGTTTCCGACAGATCAAAGAACAGGAACAACTATATCTTTTGTAGACGTTACAAGAACATTTACAATAACCCCAACCGGTAGTGATTTTCACTTTTACGAAAACGGTCAAAAGTACGAGAAGACAGCGGCAGAAAACGTTGTAATAGATAACACCGAAGGTTTACACGTCATTTATTATGATGATGGTGTTTTAACAAGTATGAATAATCCTACAGATTCACAAATTGATACATTAATTAGAACAAAACCTTTAGTAGCTTATGTATATTGGAACGCAACAGACTCAGTTAGCAATTATGTAGCAGACGAAAGACATGGAATTTCAATGTCGCCAGATACTCACGCGTATCTGCATTTTACCAGAGGTTCTCAATTTTTAAGCGGATTTGCATTAAACGCGCTATCAGTAGACCAATCAGGAAATGATGATACACACGCACAATTTGGCGTAGATAGTGGAATGTATACGGACGAAGATTTACCACTAATGGCTAGTGCTGTATTGAGTACAGCAGGATTGCCGATTTATTATTTAGATGGCGCGAGTGCTAATTTAAGAAGAACTACAAAGGCAGGATTTAGTGTACTCGATGATGTAACAGCTGGAGTAGGAGTAACTGGTAGATTAGTTTATAACGAGTTTACTGGTGTAACTTGGCAATTAACTACAGTAAATAATAATGACTTTGTATTATGCCACGTATTTGCAATTAATGGGGTAGATGGTTCTGATAAAGTTATTGCTGTTATAGGACAAGAAGAGTATCCAAGTTTATCAACGGCAAGAGCAGGAGCAGAAACAGAGCTATCAAATTTACTTTTAACAATTCCAGCACCAGAAATAATCGCAATAGCAACATTAATATTTCAAACATCAGATGGGGATTCTAATGCAGTAAAGGCATGTATTAGAAGTACAGAAGATGGTGACGATTATATAGACTGGCGGACAAGTGAAATTATGGCCGGTGCAGCCCCAACGAGTCATAACAATTTAGCTAATTTACAACTTGCTCAGTCCGGCGTAACGTATGGACATATAAACGATAAAGCACAGACTATCGCTGGGGCCAAGACGTTTTCTGGTGGCGTCTCTACTGAATCAATTTTTGCCGATGACGGCGAGAGCGAAGTTATCGGAATTGATAACATAAATAAAAAAGTTGATATTTCGAGAGGTACGGTTGACTCGCCCGTAAATCATTGGAAATTGCAAGAGACAAGCGGAACAGATGTTGTTGACAGCGGAACGGCTGCGGGCAATTTGACAAACACAAACGCAGTCATTGACCAAACAGGTAAGATTGACAAGGCGTATGATTTCAACGGTTCTAATCAATATTTAGAATCATCGACCGCAAGAAATGACGCCGTAGGTTCATGGGCGGCGTGGGTATATCGTGAGGGTTCAGGTTTTTTTCAATCTCTATATTCAAGTGCCGATAAAGCAACCAACGTATATAATTTTAACATAGCATCATCGACGGGGAACAAGCTGACTCTTTTTGTTAGAAATAACACTGTGTTAAGTTATTTGGAATCTACAAATGATATTCCATTAAATACTTGGTCACACCTTGTTGTAACTTCCAACGGTGCTACTACAAAAATGTATATCAACGGCGTTGAAGAGATAGTGACTATAACAAGCGGTGTTAATGACGGTTCTTGGATGTCAGACGTTGTAAACAGAGATAACACATGTATAGGTAGAACAAACAGAAGCACGGCAACAGACTATTTTGAAGGCTTGATGGAAGATGTAAGACTTTATGATCGAGCATTGACAGAAGATGAAATAAACGCAATATATAACGAAGGTAGCGGAACACTTGACACAAAAGCAGATCTATTAAGTGGATTAGCTTTAGATGTAATAGGTATAGTTGATGCAGAATCATACACAATCAATGACACAGACATAAATACAGGTGGAACCCTTTCAAATGTAGCTTATTTAGATCAGGAAAATATTTTTACTAAAACACAAATTATCAGGGGTGACGGTGCGTTAAGGCTTGAAACAGCTACGGCAGATAGTACTAATAAATACGGCCGTATATTGGTAGGGCATTATCTTAACGCAGAAGAGCCTTTTTTACCATTTTCTGGTGGGTCTCTAAACGGTAATAACATCGCGTTTATAGGTGGTACATCGTCTTCTTATAATACTGCAACTCAAGTAAGATTTTATACTGCTTCGAATTATACCACGTTAACCGGAACTGAAAGAATGCGTCTTGACAGCTCTGGGCAGTTAATTATTGGGAATGATACTGCGCTTTCACGGCTTGACGTTTCTGACGGTGGATTAGGTGTAACAATTGGAGCTGATTCACTTTCTACAACAAGAACAGACACAACAAATAAAAATGCTAGAATAGGATTTGCACACTATACCAATGCAGAAGAGCCTTTCTCAGCCTTAGTAGGTATATCAAATAGCACTGACAATATACTTTATATTGGCGGGGGCTCGTCAATTCAAAACTCTGCAACTTCGATAAGGTTTTATACTTACACAACTAACGCACAGACAACTGGGACTGAAAGAATGCGGATTGATGGGGATGGAGATGTGGCCATAGGAACATCAACACCTACAAGTCCATCATCATTTTCAAGATTTTTAAATATACACGGTACAACAGACGCATCATTAGAATTGTCGGGAAGTAGTTTAACTGCAAGCTGGACTTTAGGCGCCACCGCAAATGGTTTCCAGATAAGAGATGATGGAACAGAAAAATTCACAATAGATACGTCTGGTGACGCTTGG
>Ga0272441_10015209_pt1 | contig 10799 bp, 5 predicted proteins | sample SSMProp6N_FD_193582 | JGI IMG/M metagenome (GOLD analysis project Ga0272441, IMG submission 193582) | Marine sediment archaeal communities from Little Sippewissett salt marsh, Falmouth, MA, United States - SSM-Prop-6N | ecosystem: Environmental > Aquatic > Marine > Wetlands > Sediment ...
ATACGCCGGGTAATTATTCGTCCCTTGTTTATTATTATTATTTACCATAAAAGAACAGCGACGCTTATTAACATTGGATATAGAGCTTCCAATGGTGTGATTAAAATCGAGTAAAAGAATATTGTAAAAAAAAGGAAGTTGATAATGGATTTTATGAAATCAGGGGAAAATGCCGAATTGTCATTTTTGGCAATTATTGTTTCTATTCTAGTCATTTTATGGACAGGGATACTGCGGGCTGAAACGAATTTACAAATATATCCGATTCCTCCGGACAAACGAAGTGACGGCCAGGTAACAGCAACCGTCAATGGAAAACCGGTCACTTTTGAATATTTTCGAAATTTTCCAACTTATTATTATGATATTAATTATTGTCGCTTTGCCGCTGACGGTCCGGTCGATGTGGAACTAACCCTTGAAACCCCTTTTGAAAAGGCGTGCCTGCGGGGCTTGTTGTGTGACATTCCGTTCACCTCCAGTGAAAAAAGCCTGTATTTTACATTACCCGGACCCGGGCATTATTACCTGCAATTGCCCGATGTTTTGTCGCCGATCCCAGGTAACGAAAATTCCGGCACGTATACGGTGGCATTCTGGATCGATGACCTGACGGAAATTACCCGTCAAAAAATGGACCCGGGTGGTAGTGATGTTACTATTATCACTAAAGCCGGTGTGGTTTCGGATCCCGTTAAGGATCAAAGCGCCGCAATTCAATCTGTTTTTGACAGAGGCGGCCGGATTTATTTCCCAGCAGGTATTTACAGGGCAGGCACATTAAATATTCCCTCCAACACGGAAATTTATCTTGCCCCCGGCGCTCTTTTAAAGGCGACAAGTGACCGGGCTGGGATTTCGTCCAGATTTTTGTTGATCCGGGATGCCGCTCATGTGCGGATTTACGGCCCCGGTACAATTGACGCGAATTATGACGGTTACCCTCAGGATACACCCAATATTCACATCCTTGATGTGGTGGACAGCCATCATATCGAACTTGAGGACGCCTGTTTCAGGAATTGCAATTCATGGGCTATTCATCTGTTCGGTTCCGACCAGATCCGTTGTCATAATATACGGGTGTTAAGCGGCAAGGATGGCATCGATCCTGATTCTGCCAGTGATGTGATGATAGACGGTGTGTTTATTCAGTCCAAAGATGACGCGGTTGCCGTAAAAACACGCAAGCCGCCCAAACCCACTGAACGGGTGACCATACGGAACTCTATTGTAGCTTCGGATGCGTCGGCGCTGAAAATTGGCACGGAAACAAATGCCCTCATGCGGGACATTCTTTTTGAGAATTGCGATGTGTTCGACTCGGACCGCGGATTGATCTTGTATGCCAGGGATGGCGGGCCAATTGAAAATGTAACCTGGCGCAATATCCGGCTGTTCATGATTCATTGGCCGCATGAGACCGGCGGAACGCCAATTCAGCTTTTTATTACAAAACGCAACGGCCTGACCCCCGTTCGTAATTTGACAATTGAGCATGTTAATGCCAACGTCATCGTTCCTTGCGGATTGTCCGGTTTGGCCGACGCCCCGTTGAATGGGGCAACACTGCGCAATATCATGCTGCGGGTAGACCCCCCACAGGGCGACGATTCTTATTTTCGTGGAAATATTGATGCCTATACCCCCCAGTTTAATGATTTTCAGGTTTCACATCTTCCGGATGTGTTCAAAGTAAACGATCATGTTGATATGTTAATCGACGGGCTTTTTATTAACTGGCAGGGTAACCGACATTTATGGAATGATGTTACTAACAATACTGAATATTTGGATATATGTAATTTAATTCAAATTAATTAAACGAATAATTTTAATTTACGGAGAGTCTGAAAATGAAGAGCTGGAAAATATTTATTCTCCCTATGCTTTTTATTTTTACAATAGTTTACGCGCAACAAATCAAAAGTATTGATGATTTTATTAAACCGGTTGAAGGTAAAAGAAATCGTGTGTCTTCATATGGAAAAAATGGTGAATATAGTGATTTTATAATGATCCCTGTTAATCAAAAAGCGGAACTATTAAATTTAGTCAATATATCTGGGTGTGTACAACGGATCTGGATGACCATTGCTACGGATGACAGTATGTATTTACAGCATGTAAAAATAAATATGATTTTTGATGGCCAACTCACTGTAAAATCAGTTCCGATTGGCTTTTTTACAGGAACGGGTCCATGGAGAGTCAATGATTTAACGACACCTGTATTAAATGTGATGAGAGCCCGGCCGGGAAATAAAGACCGGGAGGGAGTCGGCTCCGGCAGTTTTAATATTCACTGGCCAATGCCATTCATGTCTGATGTAAAAATGGAAATTATTAATAGTTCACAAACTGAAGTTATGTTGTTTTACCATGTTGATTATATCGAATGTACCCATGTTGTTCCCCCGCTTTTGTTTCATGCCGATTATCAGATTAAATCTCCTACATTACCAGGAAAACAAACGTTAACATTACCCAGAAGTCAAACTTTTACTGTAAATAACGATTCAAACTATGTATTCCTTTTTAAGGAGGGGTACCAGGGCAAGTATGTAGGAACAGTATTGTGTGTTGAATCGCATCCTGATCGTAAAGGCAAATGGTATGAAGGCGACGATATGTTTGTTATAGATAATGAACCCTGGCCCCCACGCTTGCATGGTACCGGCACCGAGGATTACTTTGGAATGGCTTGGGGTATACATCGACCTTACCAGGCGTTTGATCACGGCGTTTCACATTATGAACGTAATATAACAGACCATGACCGGTTTTATGATGGCCGGTTTGTTCTGTATCGATGGCACTTGAATGATCCGATTCTGTTCAACAAAAGTATACATGCGTCAATTGAAGCCGGCCATGCGAACGAATGTGCGCAACATTACGAGAGCCTGGCCTTCTGGTATGGTAAAAAGTCTGACTAACATTTTTATGCTCATTGTTTTATCAGCGACCGACATAGAACTTGGATATTATTTATCAATGAATCAGCAAGAGATTTAGCCTTTTTAACACAATACGGGTATACATACTTTGGTCTGTAATTTTGAATGATTAATTATTGATCTTAAGTGTCCAGTTAGCTTGCGGTGGATTTTGTTTTGTAAATTAATAAATGTTGCTCAAAGGATTCTAAAATGAAAAAAACATTCTTTTACTTTTTTCTGACCATTTTTTTTATCATTTCCTGTTCAAAAAGAGATCATGTTGAACGAACGTTTGACGAACTTGTATTCATTGATCATCAGAATTTGCGTTACGTGGAAGATAAATATACTACAACCATTCAAGTTAATCAGATCAAGAGGAACATGGATAAAGCGGCGGAATACGGTATCGACACCTATTTAATTTTTGCCAAACAGACCTTTGAAGCCATGTTAAACTATGACTTTGAAATTGATGGCATAGGCAACATAGGAGGGCAGGCCTTCACAGCGGACAGTGAACACCGGCAAACCGGGAAATATTTGCGGGATGCATTAAATGAAGTGCTTGATTATGCAAAAAATAAAAATCTGCGTGTGTTTTTTCACAGTAATCAGTTTGTATTTCCCGACGAAGTGTTAAACGTTATTAAACCGGCGGTTTGGGGAACGGCCGTATGTCCCGGGCGGGAGATTACATGGGTGGTTTATCGACAAAAACTGAATGAATTTCTCACTGTTTTCCCCGGTATTGCCGGATTTCAGGTTACCGGCGATGAAACCCAGGTATCGGTTCTGGAATGCCGTTGTGATTCTTGCAGGCATTTGAGTTTTGTCGATCGTGTTAATTTGTTGACCCGCGAAACAGCAAAAGTATGTGAACAGCATGACAAAGAGGTGCAAATGCGTACCTGGCAGCGTATGGGTGCACTTGAAGATGAAATGGACCCATCCCGTATGGGTGAAGGAATGCCGGAAAACGTTTTATTTTCAATAAAAAATACTAATGGGGACTTTCATTTGCTCAATCCGACGGATGAAATATTTTTACATGCTGCAGATCCGGAACGGGTCGTCGTGGAATTTGACGCGTGGCGGGAATATGATGGCAATAATTATTTCCCCTGTTACATGGGCGATATCTGGGCGTCAAGGTTCAGGTTACTCAAAGAATTAGGCATTAGACGAATTGCCGTGCGCTTAAACTGGAATTCCAATAAAAATTCCATATTCGAGCGGCCGTTCGGTAATATGGTCAATATTTATATTTTTCAGAAACTGGCCGAAAATCCGCAACGCTCCCCGGATGATATTTTAAAGGAGTATATACAAAATACATTCCCCGAAAAAGCCCGTGATGTGGCTTTTGAATTGTATAAATTTTCACCGGACTTTCAACATACCATTTACTATGTTAACGAAGATTACTGCGCCAATCATTCCAGGGTGCAGGATGAGGATGCCGTGAGAAATCTGGAAAACGCTCAGAAGAAAGGATACTTGACCAAACCGGAACATTTTCTGGAAAGACGGTTAGAAATTCAAAACGCGCATAAAAAAGCTTTATCGCTTATTGATCATCTCGGCCTGGACGTTTCGGAAGAGTGGCGACGCGGAATGACCGACGGTGTCAATATTGGAAGATATGTGGGACTCGCTACTATTTACAAAATAGAAGCGATATTCTGGAAAAAGCAGAATAATCTTGAAAAGATGAATACGGTTAAGGACCTTATTCTGCAATTGCAAAACGAATGGAAAGATATTCATCCCGAAAGTTATCGATCAATGAACGGTGAAGACGCAAATAAGCATATTTGATTAATTTACCGATTAAGCTGACACACATTTTTTACAAGTAAATGATTTTATCTTGACATAATTAATGAAAAACAAAAATCATTTAATGATAAAGCAATTCCCTGAACTGCCCTAACCGATTTTCGATTGCGAGTTGTAGCGGATTAGAAACAATGTAACAAGTCCATTTGCATCCCCCAATCAATGTGTAACTTTACGTTTAACCGTTACGTAACGGTGATTTCACTTTAAAGGATTAGACTATATGTATATATTATTTATGATTGGAACTCTTGAAAGGCCTTAAAACAACAATAGATTTTATTGATTGTTTTTCATCTATACAATTTAAAATTTAACAAAAATATGATAAATGCAGGTAAAAGTATTCTTATTTTTTTGTGGTATATACAAATTTCAAACATACCAATTTTAATTTTAGGGAGTTATATATGAAAACAAGAAAATATTTGTTCGTGAAAATGATATTTCTTTTTTCAATGTTGTTATTGCATTATTGTTTTCCTGTAGAGCTTTTCGCAAGCATCAATGGCAAAATTACAGGAGTCATAACAGATAGAACGACCGGAGATGTGTTACCGGGCGCCAACTGTATCATCCTTGGCACTGCTTTAGGCTCAGCTTCGGATCTAAATGGTGAATATCGAATTTTAAATATTCCGCCGGGTTCATACACTCTTAAAATAATGTATATTGGATATGTAACATTGGAACTGCCAGTTCAAGTCAAGGCAGATGCGACTGTAAATCGGAATATATCTTTAAAATCAACTGTACTTGATATCAACCAGGATGTGGTTGTTACAGCACAACGGGAAGGGCAGGTGGCCGCGATAAACCAGCAATTAACAGCGGACGCCATCAAAAATGTAGTTGCTGCTGAACGAATACAGGAAGTCCCGGACGCCAATGCGGCCGAGTCTGTTTCACGGTTGCCGGGTATTTCATTGATCCGTAATGCCGGTGAGGGTGCAAAAGTTGTCGTGAGGGGTCTTTCCCCGAAATACAGTAAAATTACCATTAATGGGATTTCTATTCCGTCCACTGATTCCGGGAACCGTTCCAGCGATTTGAGTATGATCTCTCCTGAAAATTTAAGCGGCATTGAAGTTTTTAAAGCGCTGACCCCTGATATGGAGGGGGATGCCATCGGCGGTGTCGTGAATTTGCAATTGGCAAAAGCAAAGGAAAAGCCTGAACATTTTATTCGTTTTTATGGAGCTTACAATTCCCAGGAAAAGGATTGGCGGCAATATAAGACAGCGGCCAAATGGAGTCAGCGTATACTGCATAATTCCATTGGCGTTCAGGCATCAGTGAACTCGGAATACCGGAATCGAAGCAGCGATTATCTTTCGGCCAGTTATGTTCTCAGTCAACCTAAAGAAGATGGCACAACGCCCCTGCGACTTGATGGCGCAAAAATAGGAGACCGGGAAGAATACCGCCAACGATTCGGAGGTAATTTAATTCTGGATTATGATATTGGCAACTGGAGTTTTATGTTTTCTAATTTCTATAACCGGACCAACAGGGACGTCCGCAACCGGGAAACCGGTTTTGAGGGCACTAATATGAATATCCGCTCATTCATTAGTAATCCCGAAGCTAAAATTGACCTCATAACCAATGTTCTTGACGGGAAGGGTATGCTAAAAGGCATGGAAGTGGATTGGACCTTGTCTCATTCTTTTACGGAATCGAATTGGCTTCATGATAACCGGCTTGATTTTTTACAGGATGATGCTGTGCTGCCCATTGTAGACTTTGATACGGTTCATCCGGCAGATTATTTGAAAAATACAATACCCGATAGTACAGGCAGCATGTCTGGTGCGGAATATGGCGACAATATAGTTAAAGAACGGAGCTATGTGGCCGGCATTAACTTAAAATTTCCTTATCAAATCAGTCATAATATTGCGGGTGAATTGAAGTTTGGTGCGAGATACCGAAGTAATGACCGTTTTCGGGATACGAACGGAGGCGATTGGTGGGTTTATCTGGATTTAAAAACATTTCCGATCACTGATTTCTTCGATGATGACTATGATCCGGGCGAGTTTTTAGGCGGGCAATCCAATATCGGTATCGTATTGGATCCAACCTTAACAAATTCGTTTTTTGAAAAGTATCGATCCAATTATACCTTAAACAAGTTTAAATCCGGGACGAATTATGAAACGCTGGATCAGATAAGCGCCACTTATTTGATGACTAAATTGAATATTGGCCAGGCAATAACATTTATTCCCGGAGTACGGTATGAACAATTCAATGGCGATTATAGGGGGTATTTAAAATTATCCACGGGGCATGGAACTGGACTGATGGAACCAAGAGAGCGGCAGATAAACCAAAAAAATTGGTTACCCATGTTTCATTTAAAGGTGAAACCGGCCCAATGGTTTGATGTCCGGCTGGCAGTTACCAAATCGATCTCCAGACCTGATTTTATCAGCATGGTGCCCTACCTGCATTCGAGTCTTAATCAGTTGACCTCGGGAGTAAGCCAGGGCAATCCTGATCTCAAACCGGCGCGTTCCTGGAACTATGACGCTTATGTATCATTTTATCATCAAATTTTGGGGCTGTTTACATTTGGATATTTCTACAAGGAAATCGAGGATGTGGCGATCTGGACGACCCGGTATATTGAATCCCAGGAAAAAGCGGCAAGCCTGGGACTGCCCCCTACTTTTTATAAAGACCTGACCTATGTTGGCAGACAGGTCGGCAGACCGGAAAATTGTCCTGAATCCACAGTAAAAGGTTTTGAAATTGATATGCAGACCAATTTTGGTTATTTACCCGGTTATTTAAAGGGTTTTGTGATCAATGTCAATTATTCGCGTATCTGGAGTCAAACCCATTTTCCGTTTTTTAAAGTGGAGACAATCCTGGATTACACAAAGTTTCCGCCCATACAAAAACAATATATTACCGGTACACGGCCGGGAAGAGTGCCCGGACAGGCTGATCATTTGGCAAATTTGTCTTTAGGATATGATGTCGGTGGTTTTTCCGCACGGGTGTCCATGACTTATCAGGGCAAAAGCCTGGCCGGCGCTTACACGCAAAAAGAAAAGGATACCTGGAATAAAGCATTTACACGGTGGGATTTTTCATTGCGGCAAAGACTGAATGAAAATTTAAGTCTGTTTATGAATGGTGTTAATTTGACCGATCAAAGTGAAGAAGCGTATCTGGGCATGGATCCACGCCCTTCATCTCTTCAGTTTTATGGGACGATGTATGATCTGGGAATCCAATATGCTTTTTAGTAGATACAATAAACAGATGTCTAATAAACTTAATTACGTAATACCCGGATATTAAAATTCGGAAGGAGGTGAATTTTAACATCTTCTGTTTTCAAAGAGAGAACCGGTGTGGTTGTAAAAACGGAAGACGGAAAATTTTTTTACTTAATCATTTTACAATTCACAAATAGGAGGTAGCAATGTTAAGGACTTTTCGAGTTACGGTGTTTAGTTTTCTGGTTATTTTACTATGTTTAACAAATATCTATGCCGATGAAATCCGCCCTTCAGATGAAATTGGCGCCATTCGCACGGCGATCATGGACGCAAAGGATGGCGATGTGATCATCCTTGAAAGAGGCAAAGTCTATTACACCCAGGCTACAATTGACATTAATACGAGTATTACGATCAAGGCCGATGAAAATACTACCGGCAGAAAACCAATAATTGCTTTTCTGGTTAAGGAAGACGGATCAATTGATGAAGAGATGATTTTTGTCCGGGCCAGTCTTTCCTGTTCTAACATACATTTTCACGGCGGAATATCGGGAAGCATTGAGGAAAACATCAATCGTGCTGTTGTCTTTGTTGATACACCAAACATGCGGGCAGTTTTCGACAAGTGCTGGTTTGAAGATTTTGATGCCCGGACAGTGCAATTAGAAGCTCCGGATATTCGATTTTTTGCCACAAACTGTATCTGGTGTGATGATCATAAGGCCGGCGGACCATCAGAAGGCCGGTCATTAGATTTGCGCCAATATGGACCGGACACGCTTTCGATAAAAAATTGCAGTTTCCTTAATATCGGCGACCGTTGGGTCAGGCATCTGCCTTCATCCGGCAGGCTGGACCCCATCAATTATGCCGTTATTGACCATTGTACGTTTATCAATGGCGTCAATTACCGGCCGGGGTTTGATTTCGGTCATTTGGAGAACCTGCAGTACACCAATAATATCGTTAACAATCCCGGCATTTTGGGTACGGATTTTATGCGGCGACCCGGTAAAAATGACGGCGCTTTATTGCTTGCTGATCCGGAAAATTATTATTCTTCAGATAAAAGCCTGGCCCCGCATCGTCTGAGAGAAGTTTTTTATGACCGAACTGAAGGTATTGTCGTATTTGCCTGTCACGGTGTGGATTCCATGGGCACAAAGATCACCATGCATCATAATAATTGTTATATGGATCAGGCCATTATCGACAAAATTGCTGAAAATGATACGCTGTCTGTACAAAAATGGTGGTGTTCTCAATTTAGAAATTCCATTCAAGGTGATTCTACAGACGCCTTTACCCTGGAACAGCTCAACTTTGTGAATGCGCCGGACCTTCTGGTTGATATCGTTGATGATTATTTCGGCTACTGGGACCAGAACCAATATTTGTATATGGACCGAACTGCTCCGGATTCGGTGGATTTGAGTTACGGCTCCACGGCAGCCGCCTATACCGCGGCCCAGGGTGGATTCCCATTGGGCGATTTAAACTGGTATCCCGATAAAAAGGCCGAATGGGAAGGATGGATAACGGGAGTGAACAACGATCAGGCCGTACAGCCCGTTCAATTCGATTTGTCACAAAACTTTCCGAACCCATTCAATCCTGTCACCACGATCGATTACAATATTTCGAAAACGACCCATGTGTCTCTTGATGTTTATAATACTATCGGCCAAAAGGTCCGGTCACTCGTCAATGCAACTCAAATTGGCGGCAGTTATCAGATGACCTGGAACGGCCAGGATGACACGGGCGCGCAATTGCCCAGCGGTATTTATTTCTATCGTTTACAGGCAGGCAACGAGACGATGATGAAAAAAATGACCATGGTGAAATAGTATCATAAAACTTGTAGGAAAGTGTAAAGCTAAAAAGAATAGCTTTATGAAATATGTTAAAAAGACGGGAGAGTAATATTTTACTCTCCCGTTATCTTTACAATATGTTAAAATAACTAGAAATTACCAGTATGAAAAAATTTGTTTCAAGTTTAATTATTTTGATTAGTTTGATCTCGTGTACTCACATCAAAAATATCTATCTGAAACCCGGATTCACAATATATTTGAATGACCCAAACTCGATTCCGGTCATCAATGCTCTTGAAATATTGCAAAGGGATATTAAAAGTGTACTTGGAGCAGAAGCACATATTGAAACCAATTTCAGTAATATGAAAGATGTCGGGAATTCACTAATTATCATAAATGAAAAAGCAGATTATAATCTGCCAATCGATACCCTTGAAGGATTTGAAAGACACAAATTATTCACAAAAGATGGGAATTTGATACTACATGGTTCTGATATGCGGGGTACGATTTATGCGATTTACACATTCAGTGAAAAATTCCTGGGCATTGAGCCTTTATGGTTCTGGGCGTCGCATCATCCTGAAAAGAAAGGCGGTATAAATATACTTTCATCTTTTTCATATGACTCTGGAGAGCCCTATGTCAAATACAGGGCATGGTTTCCTAATGATACGGATATGTTTTCACCATGGAGAAAAAAGTCGCCGGTAAACAATGAAATATGGCTGGAGACTATGTTGCGTCTAAAGTTAAATACTGTTGAAACGGGAAGTTCAAGTGATTATACGGAATCCTATGCAATATCTGATTACGCGGAACTTTTAGACAGGTTTGGATTGAAAATTACCTACCATCATGTTTCAGCTTTGAATTCTCCTTTCAACAAATGGGATGATTATTGGACACAGTTTAGGAACATAGAGCCGCCAAAACTTTCATTGTCGAAC
>Ga0272441_10015210_pt1 | contig 10799 bp, 10 predicted proteins | sample SSMProp6N_FD_193582 | JGI IMG/M metagenome (GOLD analysis project Ga0272441, IMG submission 193582) | Marine sediment archaeal communities from Little Sippewissett salt marsh, Falmouth, MA, United States - SSM-Prop-6N | ecosystem: Environmental > Aquatic > Marine > Wetlands > Sediment ...
GGTGTCTGCAAAGGCTGGATGACAGAATTTGACGCGTTGACAGGCGTCCGATTGCCCGGCGGCAACGGCTCTGCGCAGTTGCCTGGCCTGTTTTTTGAGCAGGATGAGACTGGGACGGGGGGGTAAAAGGCGAGACATGGCGACCTCCTTTCGCGTGGCGCCCGGCGTCCGCTTATGACGGGCAGAAAGAAGGTGCTGCTGCAGAATGAAGAGAGGAAGGGTGGGAATCGATCCCTTGCCGCGGACAGGAGGCTCCCCTTGAGCAATTTCAGATAAGTAAACGAAGACGCAGGGTGATGTCAAGTGACAAATCGTGCCACCTTCCCGGGTTGGGGAGGTGGCACGGGGTTCATCTGAGGTGAAATGTGATTTTGTGTCTTGGGATCTGAAGCACGTCAAAACCGATTACAGTGAGCGTTCTGTTTTTCCTCAGTATATTGTTTGCCTGTTCAAGCGGGATTTCTCCCCTGGATACGGCAACCGGCTCTATTTTGATCTCCGACAATTCACTCAATATCTGCTCCCTTGAGACCCAATTCCCCATACTCTGCGAAGTGGTATCAATTTGACCTTGGCCCCCAAAATCCTGTTTCAGGATCTTGATTTTCATAGAACCACCGAAGCAGCGCCTGTTTCCATTCCGGAGAAAACTTGTATAGATTGTGTTTTTCAATAATGCCGTCTCCATCTCTGTGGGCCCGTGGTAAGTACATAACGGGTAGGAATCGTCCATAAATGCGCCGGTTCGTGGACCCCGGACCTCCATATCGTTTTTCTGGAAGGACGACTTCCACCCCGGTCAAAGTCTGTATTCGGATGGGGTCAGGCTGCCGTTTATCTCTTTTATTCCCCCGTGAACCGCGTCCATTCGATGAGGGCCTTGTTGTAGTCCACCACGGCTCGGAGGCGTTTGATGCGGGCCTCGGCCAAATCATCCTGCGCGTCCAGCACCTGACGGACGGTGGAGAGGCCCAGCGCCAGGCGTTCTTCCTCTTCCTGGACGTTCTGGTCGGCCAGGCGCTCGGCCAGCAGGTTGACTTCCGCGCGTCGTGCGTTCGTGCCGACCTGGCGGTGTTTCTCCCGCACCTGCTGGGCAATTTGCAGTCTGAGGCGTTCGCGGTGGATTTCCGCCTGTTCTTTTTCGATCAGCCGGCGCTGTACGCGCGCCTGGTTTGCGGAGGCGCCCAGGGGCACACTGAAGGCAATGCCTCCCTGCCAGGAGCGGCCTTCCGCGTCGCCCAGGCCTTTGAGGTCGTCGCTGTAGCGGCTGCCAATGCCCCGCAGGCCGGCCCGGAAGCTGAGGTCTACGGCTGGCTGCGCACCGTCTCTTGCCAGGTCGATCTGGAGGTCGATATTTTTCAGGTCGATTTCCTGTTGCCGGTATGCGGTGCTCAGGTTGAGCGCATTTTCTACGCCGTTCTTAAGGTCTCCATCAAATCGGACGAGGGTCGGTGTTTCCGTGGGGGTCAGACCGACATTCCACGCGTCCGGGTCGCGGTCCAGACCCAGCAGGGATTTCAGGCGGTCTTCGGCGTCCCGCACCGTTCCCTCTGCGATGACGATGTTTTCCTCCCGGCTGGCCACACCGACTTCGGCCTGCAGGATGCTGCTTCTCGCATCGGCGCCCATCTCCACGCGCGCTTTGGCGGTTTCTAGCACCCTTTTTGCGCCATTGTAGAGCTGCCGAGAGACCTCCAGGTTTTCGTGTGCCAGGAACAGGTTCCAGTAGGCGGATCTAACTTCGGCCGTAAGGTCGCGGATGCGGCCGTCCAGGTTCAGTTCCGAGCGCTCCAGGTCGTTGGCGGCTATGTCGATGCCTGCGCGGTTGATTTTGCCCCGGCCCTGCAGGAGCGGCTGGGTGAAGGTCATTTCCAGGTTGGCGCCGTAGACGGGGTCTATGGCGTTGTAGGCGGCGTTGCTGGCGGAGCGGTTCTGGCTGAAGGTGAGGCCGATGCGGCCGCCGGTGGCAAGCTGCTGAGAGAGGTCCAGGGCCAGGCTCTGGACGTTGGAGGTGGCTGTTTGTACCTGGTCTAAGCTGGAGAGAGAGGGCGCCCGATCCGCTCTGTGGGACAGGCTGGTCTGGAGGGTGCGGCCGAACCGGGCCTCTTCTTCCGTGATCCCGGCCATCCGAATGCGGGTACCCAGGTGCGCGGCCCGGACGCTCAGGTTTTGCTCCAGGGCTATCTGAACGGCCTGGTCCAGAGACAGGTTGACGGCGTCCTGCGCGGCCGCGGGGACTGCGATGCCGATGCTCAGGACTGCGATCTCTGTTGCGATTTGTCGAATGCGCTTGATCATCTCTCCCTCTCCTCTGCTGATGTCGTTTTTCCGTTGCCGGTTTCTGCTTTTGCTCTCGACTCTCGACCCTTGACTCTCGACTGCTTTTTATGCTGCTTGCCGCGCCGTGTCCTCTTCGACCACGCCGTCGCGCAGCCGAACGATGCGATGCGCCCGCCGGGCGATTTCCAGGTCGTGGGTGACGACGATGACGCTTTTGCCTTCGGCGACCAGTTCCTCGAACAGGGCGATGATTTCCTCACCGGATGCCGTGTCCAGGTTGCCGGTGGGCTCGTCGGCCAGGATGACGTCGGGGTCGTTGGACAGGGCGCGGGCCACGGCCACGCGCTGGCGCTGCCCGCCGGACAGCTCGTTGGGCCGGTGGTCCATCCGGTCGCCCAGGCCCACGCGCTTGATGAGGTCGGCCGCCCGTTCCCGCCGCTTCCGCCCGTTGACGTTGCCGTAGACCATGGGAAGTTCCACGTTTTCCAGGGCGGTGGCGTGGCCCAGCAGGTTGAAGCTCTGGAAGACGAAGCCGATTTTTTGGCCCCGGACCTCGGCCAGTTCGTTGCGCTTGAGGCCGCTGACCTCACGCCCGTCCAGGCTGTAGGTTCCGGAGGTGGGGGTGTCCAGGCAGCCCAGGATGTGCATGAGGGTGGACTTTCCGGACCCGGAAGGCCCCAGGATGGCCACGTATTCCCCCCGGCCGATTGTCAGGTCTACACCCTGCAGGGCGTCTACGGTGATTTTTCCCATTGGGTAGGATTTGCAGATGTTGTCGATCTGGATCATGTCTATGGCTCCTATTCGTAACGTAGCGCTTCGGCCGGGTCCACCTGCGCGGCGCGTCTGGCCGGGAAGAGTCCCGCCAGGAAGCCGATGAGGCCCAGGATGCCGATGACGACGGCGGCCACCACCCCGGAGAGGATCGGCACCGGTTTGCCCACAAACTCAAAGAAGTCCCCACTCATCGGGATCAGTCCGACCAGCGAGACCACGCCCTGGCTGATGGCCAGGCCGACAAGGCCGCCGATGGCCGTGGCCGCCAGGGCCTCCAGCACGTACTGCGTGAGCACCTGATATCCCTTTGCCCCCACGGCCATGCGGATGCCGATGTCCCGCGTGGCGCCGCTGACCGAGACGTACATGACGTTGGCAATGCCCACGCCGGCCACGATGAGGGTGAGCGCGCCGATGATGCCCAGAAAGGTCTGGAAGCCGTAGAAGACGGCATTCGAGGTTTCCTGCATTTTCAGCGCGTCCCAGTACCGGACGATGTCTTTATCCGTCGGGTCACATCCGTGGTTGGCGGCAAGGATCTCGCGTATGCGCGTTTTGATGGTTTCCATCTGTTCGGGCCGATGAGGCTTCACCACCCAGTTGCGATAGTCGCGGGCGCCGAACATCGCTTTGTATGTCGTGCCGGGAATCCAGACATGGCCGTAGTCCGGGCCGCCGTAACAGGAACTCTGGAATTTCTTCTGCATCACGCCCACCACCAGGAAGGGACGGCCGTCTATCTCCACGCAGGTGCCCACCGGGTCTTCACCCTTTTCGTAGAGTTCCTTTACTGCCTGCGTACCCAGCATAACCACACGCCGCCGGCGTTCGATGTCCCTCTGGTTGATGAAGCGACCGCCCGGGGAGGGGGCGACGTTGCGGATAGATCCGAAGGCCGGCTCCACGCCCACCACTCGCCCGGACCGCCATTTGGATGCAGTGCGCATGGACTTCCCTGAGGCATACTCCCCGCTGATTTCGGCAATTTCCGGAACCGCCGTGCGAACGGCCCTCAGATCGTCTTCGGTCAGGCGGATCTTATGCCCTTCCGGAAGGCCGCCGTAGGCCCTGGATGTCTGGCCGCGGTTGACCACAAGGATGCCGTTGCCCATTCCGTTCATCGCACGCCCAAAGGTCAGGCGGAGGCCCTCTCCAAGGGCCAGCATGATGGTGATGGAGGCGGTGCCCCAGGCAACGGCCAGGATGGTGAGGAGGATGCGGGTGCGCTCCGAGAAGAGCTCTTTGAATACATGTTTGAAAGGAATCATGATAGCCTCTTCAGGCTCCCCCTCGCCTGCTTGCGGGAGAGGGGGTTGGGGGGTGAGGGCCTAAAACTCCAGTGCCTTGACGGGGTCCAGTCTGGAGGCGCGCCTGGCCGGGAAGATGCCGGCGGCAAAGGCCACCAGGGAGAGTACGGATATGGTGCTCAGGCTCACGACTGGGGAGATATCCGGCCGGCCCAGCCAGTCGGGCACGGGCAGAACCTGAACGAGCCAGACGATCAGGGCGGAGAAGCCGAAGCCGGCCAGCCCGCCGATGCCCACGATGAGCGCGACTTCCAGCATCATCTGAACCATAATGTGCCAGTCTCGGGCGCCTACGGCCATCCGCACGCCAATCTCGCGCGTGCGTTCCCGCACGATGAGGAACATGATGTTGGCCACGCCGATGCCGCCCGCGCCCAGGGTGAGCGCGCCGCCCAGCCCCAGCAAGGCCTGAAGCCCCCAGAAGAACCAGTCGAGAAACCGGTCCTGTTCCACGGTGTCCCACATGTTCAGCGCGCCTTCGTCCGACGGGTCAAAGCGGTATTTTCTGCCGAGATATCGGTAGACGGCCTTTTTCATCGATTCGGATGCCTGAGGCGGGTTGGGACGGACGACGATGTTGCTGACGTTCCAGTTGCCCCATGCGGAGATGAACGTGGTGTAGGGGATAAATGCCCGGCGGTCGTCCGAGGATGAGTAGCTGGAGTTCTGGAGTTTCTTCTGGAGCGTGCCGATGACGACGAAAGGGCGGCCGTCTACGAGGATCGTTTTGCCGACGGCTTTATCTTTGCCGAAGAGCTTGTCTTTGATGCCGTTGCCGATGAAGATGACGCGCCGCCGTTCCCGGATGTCCATGGGATTGAAGAAGCGCCCGCCCCGCTCGGGGATGATGTTTCGCATCGCCTCGTATTCCGGCACCACACCCGCCACGGAGGCGTCCATGCGGCGGTCGCCGTATTTGAGCATGCGCCCCCAATTCGTCATCTCCGGCGAGCAGAGGCCGATCTCCGGGAGGGCCTCTGCCATCTCGATCACGTCGCTGGACTTCATCCGGATAGACCGTCCCGGTTGCATACCCTCAAACGCCTTGGTGGTCCGGTTGGGCCAGATGACGACGATGCTGTCGCCCATGCCATGCATGGACTTTTTGGACGCGGCGTGGAATCCGCCGCCCAGGGCCAGCAGCAGCACCACGGCCACGGTGCCCCAGGCAATGCCAAAGACGGCCAGGAGGGTGCGGAGCTTGCGGGCGCGCATATCGTGGAAGAATTGGGTGATGAGCTGGGTGAGGTACATTTACTTGATCTCCCGCGTTTTCTTTTCCAACACCTTGTCGCCAATTTGCAGGCCGCTGAGGATCTCTGCGTTGATGCCGTCGGACATGCCCAGGACAACCTGGCGCTCTTCCGGGGCTTCAGCGTTTGCCGCCGGCAGCTTGACAAACGTGGAGTCGTTGCGGAATTCGACGACGCGTTCGGGCAGGATGGGCACGTCTTCCGCGCGCTGGATGATGACGTTCGCATTGGCGGAGTAACCGGCGCGAAGCCGGGTGTCTTCGGAGGCCGTCAGACTGGAGATCTCGACGTCGAAGACGGTGGCGTTTTCCTGCTTGCGGGATTGGAGAGAGATCCTGGAGAGCACGCCTGTGACCTTTTTGTCCGGGAAGGCGCCGACCTTGATTTCTACCGGCATCCCCTCGCAAATTTTTCCGACGTCGATCTCCTCTGCGGTGCCCTTCATCAGCAGGTCGTCCATGTTGGCAATGGTTAACAGCTCCGTACCAGGCTGGTAGGAGGTGAGGGGCACCACCGGGTCGCCCACGTCCACGTGGCGCTTGAGCACATGCCCGGATACCGGGCTGGTGATGACGCTTTCTACAGACAACCCGGCCACAATCGCCTTGCCTTTGTCCAGGATGGCGAGTTCCTCTTCGGCCATTTTGCGGTTCAGGACGGCCTGCTGGCAGGCCTGGCTCGCGTTCTCAAAGTCGGCCCGAGAGGCCATGCCGCGGTTATATAGTTTTTTGATGCGTTCGAAATCCGACGTGCGCTGCGCTTCGGAGAGAACGCGCATTTCCAGGGTGCGCTTTTTCTGGGCGTATTCCAGGGGGGTGGGGGTAGGTTTAACTTCGATGAGGGGATCGCCGACCGAAACCCGATCGCCCTCTTCCTTGAAGATCCGGGCGACGATGCCCGAGATTTTGGATTTGACGTCGATTTCCTGACGGGGGGCGATCTCGCCGGTGGCCAGGGCCTTTTCCACCAGCGTGCCCAGCTTGACCTCAACGGTTTTGAGACCGTCGTTCCCGCTTTTTGAGGCGGACGCTTTGCTGTAGACGACGGCTGCGCATCCGACGGTCAGGAGCGCAGCAGCGCCAATAATCCATTTCTTCTTCATCCTGTGATCCTCCCTCTCGGGCTTTAAAAAGAGACCGCTTGTTCCGGCTGAACCGTTCAAGCGGCGCGGGTTGCAGGGGTGCTGCCGATGCACGCGATGGCACGGGCGACGGTTCCAAATGTAGGGAACCGGCTGCTGAGGGCTGTGATGTTCAGGATCTGTCTAATTTTATCGGAGACGCCGGCCAGGCAGAGATCGCCACCGGCATTCCGCAGCGTGTCCTGTTCGCGGACCAGTTCGCCCAGCAGGGCGGCTCCGATCCATCTTTCATCCGACAGGTCGATTACGATGCGGGTCACGCCGCGCTTTGCCAGCCGTAGGACCCGCTCGCGGAACGGGACCAGGATCAGTTTGCTGACTATGGGGCCGTGCGGGGTCAACACGGCCACGCCGTTCTCAAACGTTTCGTCGATCGCCACCGTGTGCTTGTCCATTGTTTCCTCCCGAGGTTCGATTGCTGCAACTGCCCGAGTCACGCTCTGATTGTTGTAGCCGGTATATCGCAAGCGGCGTGCCAGGCGGGAGGTCGGGCGATGATTTCTAGATAAGATTTGAAAATACAGTATGTTGTGGAGGTTCATCCGAGAGGAGAAAAACGGGAGGGTTGGTGAATACCGCCGAAATGGGTTGGCGGATTTCACCAAATGCGACTGCAAGAGGAATGGCTGAGATCGGAATGGATCACCACGGAAGCCGGCCAGCGGGAACCGATGGGAGGAATGGGGTGGGCGGACCTAACCCCCCGACCCCCTTCCCGAAACGGGAAGGGGGAGGGGTCAGAACTGCGGCAGCCAGTCTTTTGTGGCGGCCATGAGCGCTTCCAATAGCGGCCTTGCGATGTCCGCGTTCCCGATGAGGGGATCGGTGGTGAGGGCGGCCAGGGCCTTGTCAAAGTTGCCTTCCAGGGCGGCTTCCACAATGAGGGTTTCACGGACGACGTGGGGGCGGACGGCGGCCTCCAGCGGGCCGGGCATGGGGCTGACGAGGGGGTGGCATCCGGCCGCGTCCAGCACGCCTCGGCTTTCCACAATGGCGTCTTCGGGAAGCTGGGGGATCTGGCCGATGTTGGGGGCGCTGACGTTATCCTCTATGACCGGCCCCCCGCTGAGCGCGGCAATCCAGCCGCCCACGTCGTCGCTGGAGCCCAGGAGGCGGAGTTGTTCCTCGCCTTTGAGTTGACGTTCGACGCGTTCCCTCGCGGCGGCGGCGCCTTTTTTCCGGTCGGCGATAAAAGTGCGGACGAGGCCGTATTTTTCCACGCCTCCCGGGGTGTTGAGAAAGCCCGGGAAGAATTCGACCATGTGGCGGTCGCCAATGGCAGGGAGGGCGTTGAGCTGGCGACCGAGGATGAGGCCGCAGCGGAGGGTGTAGAGGTCGCCAAAGGTCGGGTCGTTTTCCGCCTGTTTCGGGGGCAGGGCGAGCCAGTCGTGCAGGCCTTTCTCGATGAGGCGCTCCCACACGGGGCGACCTTCCACATCAAAGTCGGTGAACCAGGCGCAGTGGTCAATGCCGGTGTTGACGTAGGCGCAGGCCTCGCGTTCAACGCCAAAGAAGCGCGCGTAGAGCCTGACTTCGCCGACCACGCCGTGGCAGACGCCGAGCGCGCGGATGCCGGTTTCCCGGACTACGGCGTGGGTGAGGGCCGAGAGCGGGTTGGAGCAGTTGAGCATCCAGGCGTTCGGACAGCGGGCCTCCATGGCGCGGGCCATGTCCACGAAGACGGGGACGTTGCGCAGCGCGCGGGCCACGCCGCCGGGACCCGTGGTGTCGCCCACGGTCTGGTAGATGCCGTATTTTTCGGGAATCTCCAAGTCGCAGCGCATGGCCTTGAGGCCACCGGTGGAGATGGTGACGACCACGGCGTCCGCGCCTTCCAGGGCCGCGTCCCGGTCGGTGGTTTTCTCAAAGCGGGTGGCCGATCCGGTGAGATCCCGATATTTGAGGGCCAGATTGTAGGTGAGGTCCAGGGCGTCTGGGTCGATGTCGTAGAGGACGACATGGGAACCGTTCAGGTCATCGGTGCTCAGGATGTTGGAGACCAGACGGGGCGTCCAGTTCAGACTGCCGCCGCCCACGAGGGTGATCTTGAGGACGGACATGTGAGGACTCCTTGATTTTGAGATTTTTGGATTTGGCCTTGTGGCAGACCTCGGCATCGTGCTCCGGGTACAATCGGCGCAGGACCGTTGCGCAGGCGCTTCACAAATAGCCGCAGTGGAAGCGCGGTGTGCGGTGGCCTCACCGGGGAATTGCAGATTGTGGATTACAGAGTTTCCAGATACTGTCGAAGGGCCTCTGCCAGGTCGCGGCCAAAGGCGCGTGCGGTCTTGGCGTTAACCTCCCTCCCTCCCGCGTTCGCATAGGGGATTTCGATGCTTGTGGCCAGGACGATGCCGGGCAACTCCCTGGCCCAGCCGGTGAAGCTCTTGCCGGCCTGGAAGTTGGCCTCGGTATTCCAGTCCACACCAAAGGGGAGGTTGTCGGCTGCGCTGAAGACGATCGGACCGGTTTGCACGGTTTCGAGGATGTTCGAGAGCCGGCACTGCTGCTGCCAGATCGACTGCGAGGGGGAGCCGACCAGGTAGATGACTTCGTTGTGACGCCCGCGAATCCAGGGGCAGTGCAGGTCCAGCGCGACTTTCAGGATGCCGTCCGACCAGCGGGGGGCCTGCTCCCTGAGCGCACGTGTGGACGCGTGGACGCTTTCGCCGTCGTAGTCGCGGTTGTGGTCGCGCGGTTTTCGATTTTTGCCCTGGTCGCCGTCCTCGACGCCGTCTTTGTCCGCGAACGGAATGATGCGGCATGCCACGTGTTCCTGGAACCATGCGCCGGTTTCCGTGTTGGCCAGTGCTGCGGCTACGAGGCCCTCCAGGGCATAGCTGGCCATCATTTCACAGCAGTGGTGGCGGGCGGTGATGAGCACGCGATGGTCGGGGGTTTGGCGATTGCCGACGTGGAGTTGTTCGACCTCGCGGCCTTTGTGGGTTGTACAGAGAGAGGAAAACGCAAGGGAGGGATGCTCCTGGTGACGGCGGAGGAAGCGCTTGAGGTCCGATGCCACATAGGGCATGCCAAAGCTGAACCGAACCTCCTTTGCACTGGCGGGAACGGTGTATTTGAAGCTCGCGTCGATGACCGCGTCGGCGCCCAGCCAGGACCAGGTCCGGCCTCGGTTCAGGCTGACGGCAGGGCCTCGCACGCCGATGACGTTGCTGCCGGTGAAGTGAAAACGGAGGGTGCGCCCGGACGCGCCCCGGACGCGGAAATACCAGTAGAACCAATCGCCTTCGGTGTCTCGGAGATCCTGGTGGATGTAGATGTCATCGCCCTCACTCCGTTCTACAATGATGTTGCCGCCGGGGAAATTGCAGTCGATCACAGGGTCCATGGTTGCCTCAAGATAAACATCTCAAACGATACCCATTCGTAGGGGCGAACCTTATGTTCGCCCGCTTGAGTCTTCTCTTCATAGCTCTTCGTATCGCGGCAGCTTTTCCAGGAAACGGTAGGTTTTGCGTTCGCGGTCAATGACGAAGCAGTAGTGGTCGAGGCCGTTGGTGACCAGGAGGTACTCGGCCTGGACTTCCCGGTTGTACCAGGCGATCTGATCGAAGGCGCTCTGGTTGATTCTGACGTCGGGGGCCTTGCATTCCGCCATCAGGAGGGGCGTACCCTGCCGGTTGTAGACGATGACGTCGGCGCGGTAGGGCAGGCCCTGGTAGGTGAAGCCGGTTTCGACGGCGGTACGACCCTGCGGAAAGCCCAGGTCCTGGACGAGGTGGCGCAGGAGGTGCTGGCGCACCCATTCCTCCGGGGTGAGCCGGACGTATTTGCGGCGGAGGGGGTCAAAAATCACGGCCTTCCCGTCATCCGTACGGATATCGAACCCGTATTCGGGAAAATTCAGGGATCGCATCGCGCCGTCCCGGTTCATCCGGTAAGCCCCACTTTTTCTCCGGATTGCCGTACTTTCTCGGGCGCGCCGTCCAGGGAGGAGGCGACTTCCAGTTCCTTCATCTTCATTTTAGCCACGGGGCCTGCCAGCTTTCCGGGGTGTAGCCGTGGAGTTCAATGCGGTTG
>Ga0272441_10015211_pt1 | contig 10798 bp, 8 predicted proteins | sample SSMProp6N_FD_193582 | JGI IMG/M metagenome (GOLD analysis project Ga0272441, IMG submission 193582) | Marine sediment archaeal communities from Little Sippewissett salt marsh, Falmouth, MA, United States - SSM-Prop-6N | ecosystem: Environmental > Aquatic > Marine > Wetlands > Sediment ...
CGGCTCCTACCGTTTACCGTCTCAGCAACGCGAACTGAGGCCGGGCGGACTCTACACGAATCGCAGTTCCTTGCCATGTGTCTTGCCTCCTGGGTGTCTCTACAACACGTGCTTGAACAGGTCGACACGGCGCACGATGCCGACCAGCCTTCCATCATCATCCACGACCGGAAGAAGGTGCAGCTTGTGTCGGAGCATGAGGTCCGCCGCATGCAGATCGTCTGCATCCGACCCTACCGAGATAGCCTTTGAGCACATGTGGCTCTTGACAGCGTCATCAGCGATTTGGTTCAGCCCCACCGTAAGCTGCTCGAAGTTCGGCATGAATGACGCACTGTGCAGTAGTTCCATGTACTTGGGAACCGCCGCGGCCAACACATCGCTCTCTGAGATGATCCCGACCAGCCGGAATTCCTCGTCGGTCACAGGGACGCTGGATGTCTCAGACGATTCGAGCGTCTCAACAAGAGACCGAATCGTATCATCTGCTTCCACTGACGTGAGGTCCTTCACCATCAGGCCACGAACCTTCATGCTCCTCTCCAATCTCCGTCGCTGCAACTTGATCCCGCGGCAGTGCTGTTCGCTCGGCCGAGGAAGCGGTTCTCCTGCAGGCCACCACATGCACCGGATCTGCAACCTGCAGGGCACGCCGCCGGCATCCGTGCTCCCCTCGCTCGAAAGGGGGCGCGGTCAAGCGGCGGCATCTACTGCGTGCCGCTCAAGGCTCCGATTGTTGTGACGTAGAACACGAAACAAGCGGATGCGACAAGCACCCACGCTATCTCCCCAAGCGCAACTACGGGGAGCAGGCGGGGGACCCGCTCCCCGAGGTGTGGTGCTGGCGCCCCTTCTTGGGGGCCGGCTTGGGGATCTTCTTCGTCGGAGCCGCCTTCTTCGTGAGCATGTTTGCTACCTCTTTTCCCTCCTAGGGCCTGGGACACCTGCTACCTGGTTGATCTGATCCTCCAACGCCCGCACCCATCCGCCGGAGATTCAAACGAGCGGTCACCGGTCTTTGAGCCCTGTCCATTCAGCTGGCGTGAAGACCGAATCGGGAGTCATCCACCGATCAAGAGCGATCTTGGCACACGCTGAATGGCGATTGGAGCAAAGGAAATGAGAAGATGCAGACGCCGTCCTGGCACTGTGACGAGGTTGAATGGACAGAGCGGAAATGCCTCGGGTACTCCTTGAGAAGATACAACAAGCCACTCTACTGGAACACAGTCTTCGAATGCAAGTGCGCGTTCAGACGCCTTCTCGCATGAGGCATCAGGGCGATAGCTACTGCGCATGGAGCCCGAGGCACGGTTCCCGCAGGGCAGCCGCTACCGTCAACTTGACTTTTCGGTTGAGTTCGGGTTTGATGTAGACGTATTCTCAACGAGGGATCGCCGATTCCTCATCTGATTGTCGCCCGCGCCGTCCTACGGCTCCAACCTATCGTCGTGGGCGTCTCCTTCTCCCTTTCTCACCCGTTGTCGCAACTCGCCCTCACCAGGAGGTGGGTCGTGAGCACAGAGAAACGAATGTCTGATATCCTCATGTCCGTCGCGCTCCTACCAGCTGTTGCCTTGCCTGACAAGCAATCGGGGGCTCTCCTCCTTCCATGGGCCCGCCGGCACAAGTATCTCTCGATCATGGAGGCTGAGGTGCCGATCAAGCGGACTCCACAGCCCGATCGCTGTCCCATCATGAAAGCCGTCCCTACAGTAGCGGTGTCACATCCTTTCCGAGTGCGGATGTGTCTGCGAGAACCCAACGTCTCTCGCTCCAATCCCGACACCGGGCGCGTCTCTATCACTGGCCAGTCCGTACCTCATCGCCCAGAGCATGCTCCGAGATCGAATCACGCTTCGAGGGCCCAGGACTCTTTCGGTGCGGCGCGGCAGCTCGAACGGCAGCTCAAGGAGATGGCATGAGACACGTGAGGAGTTCTGCGTCACTCGTTCTCGTCGTCCTGGTTGTGGTGGTCGCTCAGGTCGGGATGCTGGGATCGAGCAATGCGTATCCGAACTGCGATTGGCACTGCAAAGCGAATGATGTCCGTGTGGTCGGCGCGTACGTCGATGCCCCAGCGACATGTAGCATGGGCCAGACCGTCACTGCCGAGCTGTACATCGTCCTCGACAATGAGTCGGGTGGAACGCGTCACGCGGTTCGGCTGCTTGCGGACCTCTACGTTGGTGGGAGGAAACAGGAATCGTTAGACACATGCATTGCTGAGGCACTTCCACCAGGGGCCTCATCGTTCTCGCTGGAACAGGTGTCGTTCGCATGCGGAGCTTCCCTCGAATTCCGCAATCTTGTCGTCTCCTGGGCCGCAAGCAAGGAGGCGTGCACCGATGAGGCGCGCTGCAACGAGCGCGCCACCAAATGCTGGCAGGGGAGTGCTGGTGCCGCCATCGTAGTCGAGGAAATTCCACTGACGGCGGGTGTTGCGTCGAATACTCCCGTCTGCAGCGGTCTGCCAATGCAGTTCCATTCCATGGTCTCGGGCGGGACGGCCCCATACTCGTACTTGTGGGACTTCGGAGATAACGGCGGAACAAGCACCGAGCCCACGCCAACCCGGGTCTACTCGGCGGCTGGAACGAACATTGTGACTCTGAAGGTTGTCGACAGGGAAGGGGCTGCCGCCAACGCGACTCACGAGGTGATCATTCAACCGCTTCCACCTGCGAGCGCATCGAATGGGGGACCGTATGCAGCAGGTGGAACGATCAACTTGAGCACTTCCGGAGGATCGGCGTACACCTGGGAAGGGCCAAATGGATTCGCGAGTACCGATCAGAACCCAACAATCGCCCATGCTTCGGCAAGCGATGCCGGAGTATACAACGTCGCCGTCGCCAGCGAGTATGGATGCATAGCGCGAGCGTCAACGCAGGTAATCATCGTGCTCAACCGCGCTCCGATCGCGATGGCAGGGGATGAGACGCTCTTCGAGGACACGGAGAGTCCTCTGCAGCTTGGCGCCACGGACCCGGACGGCGATGTGCTCCGATTCGAGACCTTGTCGGCACCCAGTCACGGGCAGTTGACTGGTCTTGACACAAGCGCAGGGACACTCGTCTACTTACCAGCTCCGAACTACCATGGCACAGACGTGTTCTCGTTTCGAGTGTGCGATCCATCGGGTGAATGTGACAGCGAAGCGTTCTCCCTCACCATCCTGCCGGTCAACGACCCCCCCGTGGCCGGCAGCACGTCGGTCGTAGTTCCGGAAGATGCGCCGACGCCTCTCCAATTGGTGGCAAGCGACCTCGACGGTGATGCCCTCAAATACGTTGTTCTGGTTGGCCCTGATCACGGGACCCTCTCAGAGCTAGACCCTGCCTCGGGGAAGCTGACGTACACATCCCATCTCGACTACAATGGACCGGATTCGTTCACATTCGAAGTCTGCGACCCATCAGGCGCATATGATCACGCGCTGGTCGCCGTAAACGTCGCGCCCGTGAACGACCCTCCGCGCGCTGGGGATCAGACGCTTGCAGCTGTTGAGGACACCCCACTCCCCGGCATCCTTCCCGCTTCCGATCCCGACGGTGATTTGCTGACGTACTCGATCTACTCCAACGTCGCTCACGGGATGATTTCCCACTTCAATGACCAAAGCGGCGAGTTCATCTATGTGCCCGCGCCGAACTACAGCGGGCTCGACTCATTCATCTTCGAAGCCTGTGATCCCTACGGCAGATGTGGCAGTGGAACCGTGTCGATCGCTGTCGAACCAGTCAATGATCCGCCCGTCGCGCTGGACCAGCAGCGGACCCTCATGGAGGACATCGAAACAGGATTCTTCACACTCGCGGTCAGCGATTCGGACAACACCCTTGCCGAAATCGAGTGCGATTGCGTGGCGCCACCGAACCACGGGCTAGTCGAGCGAGGACCGAACCACACGGTCAACTACATCCCGGATCAGGATTTTGCAGGAACTGACGCGTTCATCTATCGTGTCTGTGACCCCGTGGGATTGTGCGCCACCGCGACGGTGACGCTCGTTGTGACCGACGAGAACGACAACCCGCAGATCGTCGCGACTGACCAGATGACCCTCGAGGACGTCCCGATTCCGATCGAGGTGACATACTCCGACCCCGATGGAGATCCGCTTACCATCACGATTGGCCTGCCGTCGCACGGGATTCTCACCCCGATGCCAGGGCGCGTCATCGGCCCGTATCCAGTGACAGAGGTCCTGATCTACACACCAGCCGAGAACTACAACGGCACCGATGTGTTCACGATTCGTGTCGACGATGGCCACAACGGGGGCGCCGCGTTGTCTGTCGAAGTCCTGATCCGACCGGTGAACGATCCGCCTCTTGCCTCTGCGGGCAGCGCGAGCCTTCCCGAGGATGGCGCAGTCACGCTGACGCTACTTGCCTCTGATCCGGACGGCGATCCGTTGACATACTCGATCGTATTGACGCCCGGTCGCGGCGCCCTCTCCAACCTCCATCCGTCAGACGGGAAGGTGACCTACTCGCCGTCTCTCGACTACAACGGTCTTGACTCGTTCGTCTTCGAGGTCTGCGATCCGTCGGGCGCCTGCGCCACGGCCACGTTCCGCCTGATAGTCCTGCCGGTCAACGATGCGCCGTCGGCACTGGACGTCGACGCTTCGATTCCGGAAGACACACCAACCCGCACACTGGCGCCGCTGCACGACGCAGACGGCGACATCCTGACGTACACAATCCTCCTGGGGCCGGACCATGGAAGGCTGCAGGGGGAGGTTCCGAATCTCGTCTACACGCCGGACCTCAACTACCACGGTCCGGAGACAATCGTCTATCAGGTCTGTGACCCCAGTGGAGAGTGCGGTGTGGGGGCCGTGAGACTGGCCGTTCTGCCAGTGAACGACCCCCCGGTTGCGTATGAGATGGATCGTGAGACCGCAGAGGACATGCCCGTCACCCTGGCTTTGACCGGCTCCGATGTGGACGGCGATGTGCTTCGATACGCGATCATCTCCGCACCGACTCACGGTGCAATCTCCGAGTTCGACTCGGAAGCAGGAAGAGCGACGTACACACCGAACGCTGATTGGAACGGCCTCGACGGGTTGTTGTTTCAAGTATGCGATGACAGCGGAGAGTGTGCCACCGCGAAGGTGAATCTCGACGTGACACCAGTCAATGATCCACCGGTAGCGAGCGCAGGCGCTGCCCTCCTGGCGGAAGATGTACCGACACGTCTCACGCTATCGGGAAGAGACGCCGACGGCGATGCGCTTCACTTCGAGGTCGTCACACCGCCTCGTCACGGCATCCTCTCCGACGTTGATCCGCTGGAAGGTAGCGCGACGTACACACCATCTCAAGACTACAACGGACTGGACTCGTTTATCTTCGAGGTCTGCGATTTTTCGGGTGCTTGCAGATCCGCCGCTTTCAACCTGACGGTGACGCCGGTCAACGACCCCCCCGCGGCCCCGGACATCACGGCTTCGATTCCGGAAGACACACCAACACGCTCGCCAGCTCCGCTGCACGACCCAGATGGAGACATCCTGTCGTATACAATCCTTCAGGGACCGTACCATGGAGCGATGCAGGGCGAGCTTCCCAACCTCGTCTACGTCCCTGATGCTGACTACAACGGCCCCGAGACGATCGTCTACCAGGTCTGCGATCCGTTCGGGGCATGCGGCACAGGAACGATCAACCTGACCGTCATGCCCGCGAATGATCCGCCAGCAGCCCAAGCGCAGAGCCGAGTAGCCATGCAAGGCACGCCGACTACTATCACGTTGGTCGGGGTCGATGCCGATGGCGACGCGCTTCTCTATGCGATCGTGTCCGCACCGACCCGTGGCGTCCTTTCGGGTATCGATCTGTCAACCGGCGCGGTGACGTACACGCCGGACACCGAGTATGTCGGACTCGATGTCTTCTTGTTCGAGGTATGCGACCCTGACGGGGCATGCAGTACGGCTCTCGTCGAGTTGATTGTGACAAACCTGAACGACAATCCGGTCATCGAGGTCACGGATCAAACGACATCCGAGGACACGCCGATCGTCATCGTGGTGACGCACTCCGACCCAGATGGCGACCCGTTGTCCTGCGTCGTCACCCAGCCGGTCCACGGCACGGTCTCCCCCGCCGCGGCAAACATCACAGGGCCGTATCCTGCTACGGGAGAGCTGTCGTACACCCCTCACCCTGACTATGACGGTATCGACAGCTTCGCCATCACCTGTATCGACAACGAGGGCGGAACCGCGGCGTCGATCGTCCGCGTCGCAGTCACGCCTGAAAACGACGCGCCCGTCGCGAGCGACGACATGGGCGTCCTTCCGGAAGACGTTCCCGTCCAACTGAAGCTGGCCGGGAGCGATGCCGACGGAGATTCGCTCCACTACGCGATTCTGGCGAACCCAGAGCATGGAACGATCAAAGAACTCGACGCCTTGAGCGGAAGGCTGACCTACACACCGTCTTCTGACTACAACGGTGCGGACGTGTTCGTCTTCCAGATCTGCGACACATCGGGAGCCTGTGCCATCGGAACGTTCTCCTTGACGGTGACCCCGGCGAACGATGCACCGGTAGCGGTCAGCAGTATGCTCACCACGCCTGAGGACACCGCGGTGCGTGTGATGGCCTCGGTCCACGACGTAGACGGCGATGTCCTGACGTTTGCGATCGTGCAGGGACCGCAGCACGGGGATGTGGAAGGAATGCTGCCCGATCTGCTGTACATCCCGAACGCCGACTACCACGGTGCGGACTCTATCGTCTACCGTGTGTGCGATCCGAGCGGCGCGTGCGCAGTGGGGACGGTGACGCTGACTGTCACCTCGGTGAACGATCCGCCGGTAGCTTCTGCTGGCCACCAGGCAACCCCCGAGGACACACCGAAGATGCTGACACTTGTAGCCACAGACGTTGATCGAGATCCACTTCGCTACTCCATCTTTGTAGAGCCATCGTATGGCACACTCTCCGGCCTCGATCCCACAGCCGGGAGTCTGATGTATGTGCCGTCCGTCAATCTGAGCGGCTCCGATGGGTTCGTGTTTGAGGTCTGCGACCCAAGTGGAGCCTGCTCCATTGCCACGTACACGCTGGACGTTGCTCCGATCAACGACTCGCCCGTTGCGGGGAACCTCTTGATGCGGACGGAAGAAGGAACCGCAATCCGAATCACCCTGGAGGCTCATGACCCGGAGGACGACCCTCTGTCCTTCGAGATCATCTCCCAACCACTGCACGGAACCGCACTCGATCTCGACAGGGACACGGGGAGTCTGACATACCAGCCATCCCCCGGTTCCCATGGTTACGACGTTTTCGCCTATCGCGCCTGTGACTCTCACGGTGAGTGCGGACTCGGCAGCGTATCTATCCAAGTGCTGCTTGTGAACAACCCGCCCGCCGCGGTGTCGACTTCCACATCAGCCACTACGGGGATTCCCGTGGACATCACGATGCCGGCGCACGATCCAGACTCAGATCCATTGGCGTTCTCGATTGTTGTGCCTCCCAGCCACGGCCGCCTCACCGCATTGGATCCCGCCGCAGGCAAGGTCACATACGTCTCAGACCAAGACTACATCGGCCCGGACGCCTTCATCTTCGAAGCGTGTGATCCCTCAGGAGCTTGCGCACAGGCCGGAATCCAGATATTCGTGTTCGCTGCAACCGGTGGCGGCGGAGCGGTCTCGTGCGAGGCTCGAGTGATCATATCGGAGGTCGCCTGGGCGGGGACCGCGGCCAGCGCGAAGCACGAATGGATCGAGCTGGGGAACCTCGGCACAGACACGGTCGATCTAGCGGGGTGGGTGCTCCGTTGGAGGCTGAACGGTTCTAGCGTCGGAGAGGATCTGCCGTGGAATGCAGTCCGGTTGTCTGGAAGCATCGGACCCAACCGCGCTGCTCCCAGTCCGGCACTCACACCGAATGCCTGGCACCCGGGAAGCTGGTGGGTCTCGTGGGAGGATCAGACAGCCGACAGCTTCTTCCTGATCGAGTGGGGGACGGAGGATGCTGTCAAGAGCATCACGGCGGACGCTGTTGCCAAAGCGGAGGATCGGCTCGGCGGCGAAGTAGGGCTACCCGATTCCGGCACCGTCATCGAGTTGATCGATCCGTCTGGGTGTCTCGCGGACACTGCGAACGCAGCAGGTGCTGGCTGGCCGGCCGGTCAGCTTTCGCCTCCAGCCTCCATGGAACGGACCAACGTGTTCGATCTCGACCTCCCCTACAACTGGGGCACCAACCTCGGAATTGTCCGGACAGGCACGGACGAAGCCGGCAACCTGATCCATGGGACGCCAGGGCGTGCGAATGCGCCGAGATCCAGCCTCTTGTCCCTGGCACACGCGCTTGCGCCGACCGAGCACAGGCGAGGGGAAGACATTTCCATTCGCATCGAGCCTCTTCCGGAGTGGCCTGCCGACTCCCGGCTGTGGAGCGTCACCGCAATTGCGTCACCAGAGGGGGAAGTTCTGGTATCGGATTGGGAACTTGTTCGGTCAGTCCGAGGCAGAGTCGTCATCGTCGTCGTATCGGACCGACTGCCGCTCGGAAGAATCGACATCTGGATCAGGACGCCAACAGGGGAGCTGCTTCTGGCCCCATACACGATAGTTGGCTAGAACGCGATCTGGCAGCTCGTCTCCAGATGAGAGCAGGAGCCTACATCCCGCAGCGCCGGCGCAGTTCCGTCCTGGGGTGACTGCTCAGGACCTTTGTCCCAGGCATCGGGCCCAACCGTAGGACTCAGTGCTCTCCTGCCGAGTTGAAGAGCCGAACGTTCCTCTCGCCCGACTTCTGCCAGGCTCGACTTCAGAACCGATTCTGAGGAGGGAGAAGGGCAAGGTGGTTCTACCCTTCGCTCTGGTAGCGCGCCTTGATCTGCAGTATCTCCTCTCTTGCTGCGACAAACGCATCAGTCGCCGCGGGGTCGAAGTGCGCGCCTCGTCCTTCTGTGATGATCGAGAATGACCGATCGACTGAGAACGGCTCCTTGTAGGGGCGCTTGGACGTCAGCGCATCGAAGACATCGGCGATTGCCGTGATCCGTCCCGATATCGGTATGTTCTCCCCCTTCAGGCCGGATGGATAGCCCTCGCCATTCCACTTCTCGTGATGGGTTCCGGCGATGGTCTCTCCCAGCTGGATCACTTCGGCATCGGATCCCTCCAGGATTCGCACCCCCACCGTTGTGTGCGACGTCATGATCTCCCATTCCTCGGCATCCAGCTTCCCGGGCTTCAGGAGGATGCGGTCAGGAATCCCAATCTTGCCAATATCGTGCATGGGTTCCTCCTCTGACTCGAGACTCGGCGTTGAGTCATCACCGCCTGCTGCAGCCTGGGCTTTCTCCAACGCACCGATGGACATGTAGCGCCGGGCGCGACCGTCCTGAACCGCCCCGGGTTTCCCGTAGGGTAGATTACTTGAGTCCGGCCACTGCGACCGGACTCGCCTCTTGCTGATTGTACATTGCCTCGAACTCCGCCGGCGGGATGTTCCCGATTGGCTCAAGAAGCCGAGAGTTGTTGAACCACTCGACCCAACTGAGCGTCTCCAGCTCGACCGCGATTGCGTTCGGCCACGGCCGAAGCTGCTCGATGACTTCCGTCTTGTACAGCCCAATGATCGTCTCTGCCAACGCGTTGTCGTACGCGTCCCCGACGCTGCCCACCGACGGCTCAATCCCCGCTTCCGCCAGCCGCTCCGTGTAACTAATCGACAGATACTGCACGCCGCGATCGCTGTGGTGTACGAGTCCGTCCGCTCCTCCGCGGGCGTACAGTGCCTGTTCCAGCGCGTCAAGTGCCAGGTCAGTACGTAGCGACCGCGACACCCGCCAACCCAGAATTCGCCGTGAGAACGCGTCGATTACGAACGCCGCGTACACAAACCCGGTGTGAGTTGAGACGTACGTGAGATCGGCCACCCACAGCTGGTTCGGGCGTGTTGCCGTGAAGTCCCGCTGCACGAGATCCAGAGGTCGGGCAGCCAGCTCGTCGGGAATCGTTGTCCGGTACTTCCTCCCACGTACAGCACCCGCGATCCCGAGATGACTCATCAACCGCTCAACGGTGCAGCGAGCGACGACGTGGCCCTCCCGCTGCAGCTGCCGCCAGACCTTGCGTGCGCCGTACAGCCGCCGGTTCTCCTGCCAGACACGCAGGATCTCGTTGCAGAGGACGGCATCACGCTGTGTGCGCTCTGGAAGACGGGTTGGATCAGCTTCACGCGCCTTCTGTTCGTGGTACGTCGACGTGGCGATCGGCAGCATGGCGCAGATCGGCTCGACCCCGTAGACGTCTCGGTGTTCGTCGACGAACGCCGTCATCGCTTCGGTCGACGGTCGAGCTCCGCCTGGGCGAAAAACGCCGACGCCTTGCGCAAAATCTCGTTCGCGCGTCGAAGCTCGCGGTTCTCCCGCTCCAGCTCCTTCATCCGCGCTCGATCATCACTCGTCACGCCACCACGTCGCCCGGTATCGACCTCAACTCGCCGCACCCATGTCCGCAGCGTCTCTGGCGTGCAACCGATCTTCTGCGCGATCGACAGGATCGCCGCCCACTGCGAGCCGTGATCACGCTCGCACTCGAACACCATCTGCACCGCTCGTTCCCGTACCTCGGGTGAGTACCTCGTTGCTCTTGCCATGACTCCATCCTCTCAAGGAATTCAGTCTCCGGCAATCCCGGGGCGGTCCAGTCCACTCGTCGTTGTACTCGCCAAGCACTGCGCCGATCAGGCGGATGATCGCCTTGCGGTTCGGGAAGATCCCGACCACGTCGCTACGTCGCCGGATC
>Ga0272441_10015213_pt1 | contig 10798 bp, 7 predicted proteins | sample SSMProp6N_FD_193582 | JGI IMG/M metagenome (GOLD analysis project Ga0272441, IMG submission 193582) | Marine sediment archaeal communities from Little Sippewissett salt marsh, Falmouth, MA, United States - SSM-Prop-6N | ecosystem: Environmental > Aquatic > Marine > Wetlands > Sediment ...
TTCCTACGCGGCGCAATCGGCTCGCGCTGCAGCGTGCTGAGCCCGGCGGTTGACCCCGCCCCCGACCGCGGGTACACTGCGCGACGGAGGTACAGGACTCGATGAAGATCGCTCTACTCGTCGGCGCACGGCCGAACTACATGAAGGTCGGGCCCATCCACGACGCGCTCGCGCGCTGGCCGGAACCGCCCGAACAGCTGCTCATCCACACCGGCCAGCATTACGACGAGAAGATGTCCGACGCGTTCTTCCGCGATCTGGAACTGCCGCGGCCCGACGTTGCGCTCGGGGTCGGGTCCGGTACACATGCGGAGCAGACGGCCAAGGTCATGCTGGCTCTGGAACCCGTGCTCCTGGAGCATCGGCCCGACGTGCTGGTCGTGGTCGGCGATGTGAACTCCACACTCGCCGGCGCTTTGACCGCCGTCAAACTCGGCATCCGCACCGCACACGTCGAGGCCGGCCTGCGAAGCCGGGACCGCGCCATGCCCGAAGAAATCAACCGCATCGCCACCGACGCGATCTCCGACCTCTTTCTCACTACGTGCCGCGAGGCGGGCGCGAACCTTCTGGCCGAGGGGCACAGCCCGGAAAAGATCCATTTCGTCGGCAACACCATGATCGACAGCCTCACGCGATTCCTGCCAAAGGCCGAAGCCTCGGGCATACTCACCGAGCTCGGACTCGCCCCGCGCGAGTACCTGTGCGTCACGCTGCATCGCCCGTCGAATGTCGACGACGAAAACAAGCTGCGGCAGCTGCTCGAGACGCTCCAGGCCGCGGCCGAGCAAACACCCGTCGTGTTCCCCGCCCATCCGCGGACACAACAGCGCATGCAGGCGCTCGGCTGGAGCCTGCCCGAAGACGGACGGTTCCGTGTCCTGGAGCCACTCGGTTATCTCGATTTCCTGCGGCTCATGTCCGCGGCGGCCGTCGTCATCACCGATTCCGGCGGGATACAAGAAGAGACCTCCTACCTCGGGATCCCGTGCCTGACCGTCAGGGAAAACACCGAACGGCCGGTCACCGTCACGGAAGGCACCAACCGCCTCGTCGCGTGCGCGAAACCGGCCATCCTCGAGGCACTCGCTGATGCCGCTGCACGGATCGACCGGCCGGCCCCGCGCATCGAGCTCTGGGACGGGAAAGCGGGCGAGCGAATCGCCGATGTGCTGCTGTCGCGCGGATGAGCCCACGCGCCAGAGGCGCCGCAGTACACGTTCGCCGGCTCGGTACGCAAGCCTTGACTAATGTGTTTGCGTGGATATTCCTGAAAGCACTTGACGATCTGCCGGGCACGCTCGTGGGCAACACACCGAATCCCGACAACGGCAGCTAGCCGCGCCTGATCTGCAGCCGCCAGACGTTCACCATAGAACGCTATGGCTCAAGACCATTGTAACGACGAAACGCTGATATGACGTCCTCTTCCGGCCCGATCGTGAGGGTGTTGATGCATGGCGGCCGCGACCGGTAACACCATGTGGAGCATGAGCGTGTGTAGACGAACCCGTCGTCGGTGACGTGTTCGGTGAAGCAACTGGGCTTGAACGGCACATACGCGTAGAAGGTTTCCCCGTCTGCGTTGATGAGCGGAATGCCGATTTGCCAGAAACGCCGCGCCGCGTTGAAGGAGAAGGCGGCAATCGTCAGGAGCATAGCGCCGTAGAGGAGCCTGCGGATAATTCGCGGTGTGCCCTGCTGTGCGACGGCAACCGTCCCTATCAGGACCGCAAACGCAAGCACGCCGGCGATGAAACGGAAGATGGGGGAGCCGACCCACCATACAACCACAAGTAGTGCGCAGAGCAAACCGACAGCGACGCCGTGTGCCGCGATGCGCGGTTTACATTCTTTCTTCGCTCTCAACCACGCCCAGCCTGCCGTACACGCGGCGAACAGGGGTACGAACCACGGGGAGCTGTTGATGGCCTTCGGTCTGAGCGTGAAGTCGAGCAGAAACCGCGGCATTGCCCGAAGCGATCGAGAAACATGGGAATAGCTGCGGATTTGTGCGACGATTTTCGCTTGAACGGACGCCGGCAGCCCCCATGCGAACGGCGCCACGATCACAAAGGGATACAGAGGGTTGCCCGTGGCAAGGCACACGCGTATCCTTATGAGAACTGCCGTGAACAGGGCCAGTAGCACTCTGAAGTCGACCAGACTCCGCAACACCGCTTTCTTTCCGAATAGCAGCAAGATACAATAGGCGCCGACGAAGGCGAGTGCTACGATACCGAGAGGCTTGAACACGGCGGCCATCGCGAAGAAGATCACCGACTCCCCGAGCAGCATCTCCGAGAATGCGAGTAATCCAAAGGTCAGGAAGCAGACGGCCGGAAGATCTGTCCCCATGTTGTAGGCTTCGTAGAAGAGATAGGGTGAGAGCAGAATTGTGCCCACGACCCCCGCCGCCAGCGTCTGCCCAACGTTCCGTCTTCGCAGGTAGGCGTACATACCTGCCCCGTATGTGTACCAGACAACCACGCAGGGGATGTTCTCCAGACCAGGTCTGCCGAACGCCGTACTCAGACTGGCGAGGATGGCTGTGCCGTTGGCTTTGCCATAGTGTGAGGCGATGAACGCGACACCCGGGTACCATCTGGAGTGGTTCATGAACAGCGCAACGGGAAGATGGTACACGTTGGCGTCAATTCCCGTAGTGGGGCGAAGAGCGACTGCGAGGCCCCATACCGTGGCGAATATCGCAAGAAGCAAGAGTGTGCGAAACGGCGGACGGCGTTTCGGCTGCATTGCAAACAGCCGAAACGGACGGCGCTTCGAGAGATATACCGCCGATACGACCGACGCCGCAGAGAGGAACGCAGCGGCTGGTGCCGTGACGGGATGAAAGAAATTGAAGCTCGTCGTGAGGAGACAGGCGATCAACACGAGGTAAACGGCTGCGTTGACGAAACGGATCACGACCCTTCTTCCTCCTCCTGACGAACAATCCCTTTGTCGAAAATGCCGGCTTGCAGACGTCGGCGGGAGTACAGGCTCCCGCACGGCTCTCACGTCGCGTTCTTACAGTACATCAAGTGCATCTCCGCCCTGAGCGGGAGAGTCATGTCTTTGGCCTTATGATAGTCCAAATCCTCCAGCGCGGCATTGAGTTCATCGTAACTGCTGCCGCATTCTTGCAGAAGCGAAGCATGAACCTCGACAAAGATCTTGACGCTGTTGGCTCGCAGGGTTTCGCGCATTCCTTTAATCACTGCAAGTTCATGTCCCTCTACATCGATTTTGACAACGTCCGGCGCATCGATCTCTCTGCGCGCCACGAGATGGTCAATACAGACCATTTCCGCCTCATGAGTGGCTTGGTCGTTTACGCAAACGGAAGCAGCGCCATCTCCGGATTCTTCGGTTGTGCGCCGGTAACGGAGCGTGCCACAGGCTGAGGAGACGGCCTTCTTGATGACCTTTATGCACGCCATCTTGTTTCGCCTGACATTTAGGCACAGAGAATTGTGATTCTGCGAATCCATTTCAAACGCAAAGACCTTGCCGGATGCCCCTACCACCTTTCCGGCGAATAGGCAGAACACGCCGATGTGTGCTCCAATGTCGTACACTACGCTCCCCTCAGTGCACGCGCCCAGGAAGGCATTCAAAAAGGCCTTCTCATTGTAGGTGCCCTTGAACAGAGGCCAGCACCTCTGGCATTCGAGCCGGCTCTGCGGATAAAGCCGTATGACCGGCGCCGTTTTGGGGCCATCCGTACCGGCCCGGCAGCGCAGGCCCAACGAAAATGTCGTGATGAATCTGTAGGCGAGTGTCCTCCTGAGAAGACTGAGTTGATGTCGAATGTTCACTAGACTTCCGCTTGTTTCCTACGCGCTTTGTCTCAGCATCAACTTGGCATCAGACAGGCAGGCCACAATGAAGGCTCGGCCTGCCTCTGTCGCTGAATAGAAAGCTATGTACAGAACCACTCCCACGAAGGCCGCTCCCAGCATCTCAACAAGCGCGGGCGACGTATAACCGCCGAACCGCCGACCAAAGAGCAGAATGAGCCCCATCAGCATACTGGTAATGGCTGGCAGTTTGATTGCCCGCAGAAAAAGGGATGGCGAGACCGGAGTCCCTGAGAAGCAGTATTTCCAGAGCGGTAGAAGGGATACGTAGCTGACGACGGTGTATGCACAAGCTACACCAATGGCACCCTTTTGAATTCCAAGGAGAAATGATGCGGCAATCAGCGAGCTGTTCATAATGCCAAAATACAGATACTTCTTTGATTTGCCTAGAGTCAGCAACACCAAGCCGCACATGCCGGCCACCGGCTGTACGAAGCCGAGTATTGACAACACGCGGAAAATCGGAATGGCCTCCTCCCACTGACCTCCGAAAAACACGCGAACCACCAGGTCCGCGCAAACCCCCAAAAAAGCCATCAGCGGCATAGTCACAAAAGCCAGCATCGCGATGATCTTACGGACATACCAACGATACTTTTCATGCTGCTCCTGCAGAGCGCTCAATGCGGGCATCGCCACAGACACCAACGGAATTCGAAACTGCTGGACGGGCAAAAGAAGGAACTGATACGCCTTGCTGTAGAAACCAAGCGGTCCTGCCCCGCAGTGCCTTCCGATCAGAATCCGGTCAAGGTTCCTGGCGAAGTAGTTTATGAGGTTGAATCCTGTTACGTGTGTGCCGTAACGCAGCATCGACCGCACTCCGGTTCCCCGCCCGGGCAGACCTGGGAACCAGCGGCACAAGAGCCACATGCCCACCATCAGGAAAAAACACCTCGCAACCGACATGTAGACCAGCGCCATGTGACTCATCGGCGTGTCGCGCCATCGCATGGCCAAGATGATGGCGATAATCAAACTCAACGCAAATGCGGAGATTTCCGCTATCGCCACACGCGCGAACCGCATTTGCCGTTTGAGCAGAGCCTGATGCTGTACGGTCAGTCCGCCGAACAGGAAATTGATCGAGAGAAGGGCCGTCACGAGCAACAATCGCCCGTCGCCATAGAATCTGACCATCAGCGGTGCAAGCATCAGAACGGCCGACATCGTTAGGAGGCCGGCGACAAGATTGACCCAAAACAAATTGCTGATCTGTTCATGCGTGATGGTTTGCCTTTGGATTGTCGCGGTTGAAAGACCGATATCTTTGAACAGGTCTGCAAAGGCAGTGAGCGTCAGTACCATGGCAAGTAGCCCGAAATCGTCCGGGCTCAACAATCGGGCCAAAACGGCGACGGAAATGATGCGCAGAACAAACATGGAGCTATGCGAGGTCAATGTCCAGAAGCCGCCCCGCAAGGAATGTGCCTTCAGACCCGACCGCAGATGGTCGGTGTTGAACAACGCCTTGTGCTCTTTGGCCATAGATTCACGCTAGGGGGTGAGCCCACAAGAACCTGCCGCCGGGCGAATGACTCAGAAGCGTTGCTCTCGCCACCGTCTCGCCCGGTTAACGGAACATGCATTCGCCACAAGGATGCCGGCAAGGAAAGCTCTTGCCTTCGTTAACGGGTCGCATAACGACGGGGCGTCGCCCGCATTGCCCCGGCCTCACGCCTTGAGAATGACAAGAAAATCGCCTTTCGTGCCGTACCAATACGCACTTGTGATATGCGTGTCGTCGGAGCGGCTTTGTCTTGGAAACGATGCCGGATTCGAGCCGACATGTCAAGAATCGGGCATGAAGCGCACCGGTATCAGCCTGCGCGGCGCATGTCCAACCGCTTTAATGGTCCTCTCCCTTCACAAGCTTCGGGCTTGTCTCTACCCTGAAAACCAGGTATTTCTGCTGGTTGAAGACTCTGCCGAACGGTGCTCGACAAATGCCAATATTCCTGAATCCAGAGGAAGACTATTTCCTGGTCACTAGCTTCAAAGTCATGTACGGGACTCTGTGCAGACAGGATCATCTGCGTCCTCTTTCCAAGAAGGTTTCGCTGTTCGTTCTGGCATGTGATCGATTCTTTCTCCGCAAAAGAAAGAAATACCTGCTCGTACGATGCCCCTACAGCAGGTTGGTTTCCTTTTATGCGCACAAGATTCTATCCAATAGACTCCAGGGGAATACACGTGCCCCGAGCGGAGATGACTTGCGCTGGCAGCATTGCCAGAAGATATTCTTCTCGTACCTAGGTTTGTCCACCGAACAGGATGATCGCACGATAGGCAGAAGATTGGCCGATGTCTCATTTGAGCGCTTTGCCAGAATATTGCCTGAAGTGTTTGAGCTGGATCCACATCTATGGCCGCAATCCTGGGCCTGTCATCTGCGCTGGAAGCGCCTTCGCGTGATGCGCTTGAGCTTCGACAAAATCATTCGCATCGAAGACGACATTGACTTTCTCCAGAAGGAACTGAGAATCGATCTCACTATTCAGGCAAACAAGACGATGCATGAATCCTATGACGAATATTTTACGCCGGCCTCCTATGAAATCGTAAACCGTCTATACCGCGATGACTTCCGACTCTTTGGCTATGCCCCTCGCTCGGATTGACTGATCGGAGATTCGGCTCGACCCGACGCCGCGACCGCTGTATACTCGCACGCAGTGAATCGACACCTGAGCAGAAACTGAATTATGCCTGGTTGCGCGCCGAGAAGATACCCCGCCCGAGTAACGCGATTGCTGGTGTTGCTAGTGACTGTCGGTTCGGCGTATGCCGACACCCGGATCGTCGCGATCGCGGATACGCGCGGCAACTCGGGCTTCTACTATGTCAACACCAACGAACTCAACACGATTATCGACTGCATTCTCGATCTCGAGCCCGCACCCGACGCGGTCACGATGGCCGGCGATCTGGTCGTCGATCTGAACAATATCGACGGCGACTTTACCTGGTTCACGAATTGCATGCGCCGGCTCACCGAACAGGGCATCCCCTACTACTGCGCGCTGGGCAACCACGATACCTGGGGGTCCGCAAGCTGGTACGAGACCTGGCAGGCAACCTTTGACTACCCGGCGAACGGGCCGCCGGGGACCACCGACCTCGTCTACTATGTCGATGTCGGCGACGCGCGGCTCCTCATGCTCGATCAAATCACCGACTATAAGAAGGTGCCGGCGGACCAACGCGAATGGCTCGCGAGCGTCGCCGGAACGAATTCCCCGGCACCGTTCGACTTCGTGTTCGGACACCTGCCCGCGTACTCCGCCAGCACCGCGCATCAGCTCGATTGCCTCGATGCCTATCCCTCCGAGCGCGACGCGTTCCTGCAGACGCTCGTCGATGTGCGCTGCGCCGGCTACCTGTACGGACACGAACACCTGGTCGCGCGCCGGACCGTCGATACCCGCTATAACGCGAATTGGACGTACCCAATCCCGCACATCTGCAACTGCGCAGGCGCCGGACTCCATTCGTGCAACAGCCTGACCCCACTGCCCGAAGCCGCCGCCTCCTGTTACGGATTCACCGTGCTCGACCTCGACCCGGTCGCCCGGTCCGGAACCGCAACCACCTACGGCGACGACGGCGCGACCGTGCTCGACGTGGTCGGGCTGCGCGGCAAGATCCTCGCCGCGTTCACCGACCGGGAATCCGCCGCACTCGAGTCCGCCGGCGCCGGCGCCGTCACCGTCGCGCTCGCCGCCGCCGCCCCAGACACTGTCGTCGTGCAGTACGCGGTCGCCGGCGGTACCGCCAGCAACGGCGCAGATTTCGTGCTCGAAAGCGGCGCGCTCACGTTCTCGCCCGGGCAAACGAACAAGGCCGTCGACCTCAGCCTGCTCGAAGACGACGCGCTCGAACCCGACGAAACCGTCACGCTCCGCATCAGCCACGCCGACTACGCTTTGGTCGGGACCCAAAGGGAACATGTCTTCACCATACTCGACAACGACGGACCCGATTCCGATCGCGATACACTGCCCGATGCATGGGAAGAGCAGATCATCGACGCCGATACCAACGACCCTATCAGCAACGTTCACGATGTGCTGCCCGACGCCGACTACGATGGCGACGACGCGGACAACCGCCAGGAATTTGTCTGCGGCACCAATCCCACCGTCAGCGGCGACCTGTTTGCCGTCAATGTCGCTCTCTCCAACCCCGATGTGTTCATCTCTTTCCACGCGCTCGAAGCCTTCGGACCAGGCTACGACGGATACCTCCGACGCTATCGGCTCGAATCCGCCGACAACCCCGCCGTCTCAAACTGGTCCGGCGTCACCGACCACACCAATATCCTCGCCACCAACCAAACCGTACGCGTCCCCGCCCAGGGCTCCGGCTCCGTCTTTCGAGGCCAGGTCTGGCTCGAAGAACCGTAGTCTCCCCCCCCGATCCCAATCCCGCGCCGCCTGCTCGCCGCTTTGCACCGTCTTGATTACCGCGGCCATTGCGGCTATAATAGGCGCATCACTGACGTAGCCGCGTGGTTCGGGGCGGGGGAAGTGTTGTTTTGCGAGGAACCGAAGGAGACATTTGTCCTCCTCGTCCCCTATCGTACTCCGCTCTCGTACTCCGCCATCGTTCCGGATCCGGATTCGGATCGATAGGAGAGTACGATGGATGAGTACGTTGGAGAACGCATTCCGATAAGGGGTCCATCCTAATCGTGAGTTCCAAAAAGGGGGAGCACCCGATGCGCACACATGCGAGCAGGCCAAGGCATCCGGTTGTCCGGGCATACTGCGAGACCGGCGCCGATCTGCGCACGATTCTCGGCTCGGTGCCCGGTTCGGACACGCCGATCCTGGCAGCCATGCGTCTGTTGCAGGATTTTGTTGCGGGCACGCACGCGACCAAGGAGGCGTTCCAGGCCGCGGACCGGGTTGCGGCGGAGGGCACGGATCCGGACCTGCTCCTGCTGTTCCTGGCCTGCTGGGCGCATGCGGCGTTTGTGCAGGCCGTGAACCTGGGCGCGCGTGCGAGCGTACCGCAGGCGATCCTGCACCGCGCGAACGCACTGGCAACACCGGACAGCCCGCCGGCCGTAGTCTCTTATCTCGTAACGATCGAGGCGCACCTTGTCGGGCACGCCGGCGACCGGGCCCGTCAGGAAGCGACGCTGCGCGCTGCGCTGGCGTTGCTCCCGGCCACGGCGCCGCGCCGCGGCGTGCGTGTTCTGGAACTCGCGCAACTGCTCGCGCAAGGCGGCCGGCTCCAGGAACTCGACATCGAGCTCAAGCGCCTGACCCCGTCGGACCGTCTCGCCGCGATTCGGTTCGTGGATGCGGTAGAAACCGGCCGCTTCGATGCAGCTTCAGAGCAGCTCGAGCCGGCGGCGCCTCCAGCGTCCGACCGCGCGTTCGCCGCGCAGCTCGCAGCCTACCAACGACTTCTGGCCGAGCTGCGGACCTTGCAGCAAACGGGTGTCGCGGCCACCGACACGGTCACGGCCGATGGACACCTGCCCGACTGGGCGCTGGTCCTGCGCTTCCTGGGCACCGACCTACACCAGGCGCTTCGCTGGGCCCGCGTCTGCGAACGGGCCGCGCCGCAGGCCGTGCCCGGAATCGGGTTCCTCTCTTTCAATTTGATTCGGGCCGAACTCGCCGAGTCCAACGTGCACGCGGCGCGCCGGCTCCTGTCGCTGCGCCGCGAGCGCGGCAACAAACATTACCTGGACGATTTGTTCCTGGCCCGCATCGCGCTGCTCGACGGGCAGGATCACGACGCGGTCCGCCACATGGCGCGCCTGTTCGAAGCGGTCGACCGCTACGACGCCGGCGCGCGGCTTGGCCTCGAACTGCAGCTCGCCGTCGAGCTCCCGCGCGATCGGCTCGTCGCGATCACGCGCCGGGCCGTGCGCGCACGGCTGCGTCCACCAAGCCCCAAGCCTGCAGCCGCGGACGCAGCGGACCCCGCCGCCCCGGCACCCCACACGCCACGCGGCGCGGACCGGCTTACGGGCGCCAGCAAGGAGATCGCGGCGGTCCGCGACGCGATCTCCCGCATGGCGCCGCTCGACGTGCCTGTGCTGATCACCGGCGAGACGGGCACCGGCAAAGAACTCGCGGCCCGCGCCTTGCACGAGGCCGGCCCGCGCGCAGACGAGCCGTTCGTCGCCGTGAACTGCGGGGCAATCGCCGAGTCCCTGCTCGAGTCCGAACTGTTCGGGCACGGCAAAGGCGCGTTCAGCGGGGCAACGGTCGCGCGCGCCGGGTTGTTCGAAGAGGCCGGCCGCGGCACGATCCTGCTCGACGAAATCGGCGAAATCTCCACGCGCCTGCAGGTCGCACTGCTGCGCGTGCTCGAGACACGGGAGATCCGGCCCGTGGGTACGGCCCGGGCCCGGACCGTTGCATGCCGGATCCTCGCCGCAACCAACGCCGACCTGGAGCAGCTCGCCGAACGCGGCGCGTTCCGACGCGACCTGCTGTTCCGGCTGCGCCGGCTCGAAATCCATATCCCGCCCCTGCGCGAACGACGCGGGGACCTCGACGTGCTTGCCGCTCTCTTCCTGAATGAAGGCCGGGCAGAGGGCGTGCACGCAACGATCAGCCCGGCGCTGCGCAAAGCGTTGCGCGCCCAGGCGTGGCCGGGCAACGTGCGCGAGCTGCGCAACACCATCGAGCGCATGCGGCTCATGAACTCCGATAAGCTCAGCTACGACGCCACGGATCTCGGGACCGGACGCGGGGCGGCGGGCCCGGCCGACGCCTGGCGTCTCGCACCGCCGCCCGTACGAATCGAAGCGCCTGCCGGTCGACTGACGGCCGGCCGGACAATGTCGGCCAGCGCGCCCGATGAGCCGACGCCGCGCGACAGCGAAGAGGTGCTTCGACACGCAACCTCGCGCGTGCGCCGGCTCGCGCGGCTGCGCGCGCTGTTCACCCAGCACGAGCTGCTCA
>Ga0272441_10015214_pt1 | contig 10797 bp, 13 predicted proteins | sample SSMProp6N_FD_193582 | JGI IMG/M metagenome (GOLD analysis project Ga0272441, IMG submission 193582) | Marine sediment archaeal communities from Little Sippewissett salt marsh, Falmouth, MA, United States - SSM-Prop-6N | ecosystem: Environmental > Aquatic > Marine > Wetlands > Sediment ...
GAGACGGTTCGTTTCAGCGTCTCGCCGTTGTGCGCGGAGTAGATCAACGAACGATTGAAGTCGAACACGAACACCCCGTCCGCGCGCAGCGCCGCGCTCACGCCGTTCAAGGTCGCTGCGACATCGCCGGGCTCGGTCAGATAGTTGAGCGAATCGAACAGGCACAGCACCGCATCGTAGCACGCATCCAGGACCAGTCTCCGCATATCGCCGACACGGAAGGTCACCCCGTCGACGTAGGCGCCCCGTGCGTCTGCCTGTTCGATCATGCTCGGCGATCGATCGACCCCCTCGACGCGATACCCCGAGCGTGCGAGCGTGGTCGCCAGAATTCCCGTCCCGCACGCCAGTTCGAGGATGTCGCCCGAGGAAACGCCGCACGCCGCGAGCGTCTTCAGAATGAAGCCACAGCTCGATTCCGCGAAGTCGCCCCATCCCAGATCGTAGTACTCGGCAAGCTTGGAATAGGGTGTGCGATCCATGGTGATGCCCACTGTAGTCCATTGCGAACGGCTCGCCAATGGATCTACTCGAACAGCTTGAGACGCTCCGCACTTGGCGCCAGCAGCGGCTTGACCTCCATGTCCATCCCCAGGGACTCGCACAGCGCCCGTGTCCGCGCGTAGAGCAGGTCCGCGCGAGGAGAGGGACACGCGTAGTTCTCGCCGAACGCTCGCTCGTAGCGTCTCCGCAGCCCGGGAAACGAGACATCGAGACAGCGGTAGAAGTGCCCTCGTTGCCGGTCCCTCATCGTCAGTCCGAACCAGGGAACCACGATGCGCGCGCCGTGGCGGTGAGCCGCCGAGACGACCGCGGCCACGCTCTCCCAATCATCTTCAATGAACGGAAGAACCGGCATCAGCGCGACACGCGTCTCGATGCCGGACGCACTCAGTTGTCCCATCGCGTGCAAGCGCGCCGACGGCGGCGGCGCCCCCGGCTCGACAATGCACGCAAGCGCATCATCGACGGTCGTCAGGGTGAACGATACTGCGGCGGATACCCGGCTGATCCTGCGAAGCAGATCGAGATCGCGAACGACGAGATCCGACTTCGTAATCACGTGGACGCCGAAGCCGTAGTCGGCAATGCACGCCAGCGCGCGTCGCGTGAGCTCGATCCGGCGTTCCAGCGGCATGTACGGGTCATTCATCGACCCCGTCCCGATGATGCCTTTCTTCCGCTTCTTGCGCAGTTCTTGTTCCAGCACGTCGATTGCGTTCGCCTTGACGAGCACGTCCCGATCGAAGCCGTCGATTCCATAGCAGCGGCTCCGCGAGTCGCAGTAGATGCACCGGTGTTGGCATCCGCGGTACAGGTTCATCCCGTAGTCGAGTCCGAAGAAGGTGTCGATCCCCGAAACCCGGGACAGGAGCGTCTTGGCTTCGATGTTCACGATCATGTGTTCGCCATCGTACTGCCGGCGGACGTCGCAGGCGAACCGAATGAATCGGACTCCATGGTCCGCAATTTGGTGTACAATCCCCTCGCCGAGGAGGAAGACGCGCGGAACGCAGCGGAGGAGACACACGTGAAACGCACCAGCGGAATCGCACTCACCCTTCTGATCATCACCACGTTCATGGGGGCCGCGCAGGCCAATACGCCCCCGACGGCGACCTTCGAAGTCCGCGGGGCCGGTGACGGTCTCGCGACGTCTGTCGTTCTGGACGCCAGCGCATCCATCGACCCCGATGGCACGGTCGTCGCGTATCAGTGGTCGTACGGCGACGGATCGACAGGATCGGGCGTCACGACAACGCATGTGTTCCCGAGCGCTTCAACCTACACGGTGACGCTCCTCGTGCGAGACAACGCCGGAGCATCCCATCTCACATCCCAGACGATCGATCTGACGCAGCCGATACCGTCTGCGCCGTCGTCGACGACGACGGCCGCGGTGAACGTCGTCGTCCCGGTCGAGCTTCCGATCGGCTATCGCGTCGGCGAACGCGCACCCGCGTTCGAGCTGCCGAGCTTCGCGGGAGGGACCGTTCGATTGGTTGACTACCTCGGTACCGTCGTGCTCCTCGAATTCTGGTCGAGCGCGTGCTCGGCTTGCCAGGCCGCCCTGCCGCATCTGGAGGAGCTGCGCGCGGAATTCGCCGATCGCGGGCTGGTCGTGATCACGCTGACGGTCAATCGAGACACGTCCGATGAGTGGCAGTACTTGGTAGCTCGCGGCTTCACCGAGTTCATCGCGTTGCACGAGCAGTATCCCGGCAGTCGCCCGACGATGGAAGCGTACAACGTCTCACGCATTCCCCACGCTTTACTCATCGATCGCCAGGGTGTGATCCGCTACACCGGACACATGAACCTCATTCAGTCGGACATGATCGAGGATCTCCTCTAGCAGACACGCGCTGCGTGCCTTCGAGACGGCTTCTCCCGGTTCCGCCAAGGTACGCCACCGCCCCCTCCACCAGATCTTCATCCGGCGCTCACGGCCGGTTGACACGCACCGCCTACACTCCCCGTTGTCCGACACGGCCGAGGCAGGTTTCGGCACACCAACCAGAGTGAGGGGGAACGCGCGTGCTGTCACTGCCGCCGGGAGGAGTCCGCACACGTGCTTTGTGCCTTCTGCTCGCAGCGCTCCTCGTCGTCTCACTGCAGGCCCAGCCGCAGGCTCACGCGATGCATCGTACGTATGTCTGGGAGTACGCCGGCCGGACCTGGAGCCTGTCCTACGCATTCCCGTCGTCCGTCTACGACGCCCAGCGATCGTCGCCGCGCAATCTCGTCTACAGCGCCTATGGCAGCTATGTCAGCGACCCGCGCGATGACGAGATCCTGCGTGACTTCCTCGGACAGGTCGAACGATTAGCCGCCGGGCTGAACATCTGGGACCGCCTCAATCTCATCCTTGCGTTGGTTCAGTCGCTTCCCTATGCGGAGGAGTCCTGCGAGTACCCGCGCTATCCGCTGGAGACGCTCATCGATCAGAGAGGAGACTGTGAGGACGCCGCCATTCTTGCGGTCGCGCTGGTTCGGGAAATGGGGTTCTCGGCCGTGCTGCTGGCGTTCCTGGAGGAGCGGCACGTGGGCGTGGGAATCCGCGTCCTCCCTCCGTGCTATGCGGACCTTCAAGCCTATGAGTGGGGCGGCGACCTCTACTACTATCTGGAGGCGACCAGTCCGGGCTGGGAGATCGGGCAGCTGCCGTCCGCGTTTCAGTCTCAGCCGGTCGTCGTTGCGATCCCTTCGACGGTCGTCCGATCCGGAACGTAGTCCTTGCCGTGACATCCGCCGGTTTCTTACACTCGTTTCGGAGGTGCCCCTGATGATTCAACGACGAGGACTCATCGCTCTGATGGCGTCCAGCCTGATGCTCGCGGTTTGCGCGTGCTCGTTGTTCACAACGGTTCTTGACGATACGGACGACGGCACGCTTCGGCAACTGGATGTCGGCAACGTGGTCGCAATCCACCTACAGGGAACCCCGTCGACCGGATACGAATGGGCGCGCGTCGCCCCCGCATCGCTGGAGGGAGGACCGCTGGGAGCACTGTCCGAGGGAGAGATTCAGAATGCCGACAGCGATCTCGTCGGAGCTCCTTGCACGTTTGTGTTTCGATACCGTGCACTGCGTCCGGGGACGGTCGTTCTGACGTTTGCCTACCGAAGAGACTGGGAGCCGGATTCCCCTGCGGATACGTATTCCGTGACCCTCTGGGTCCGCTAGTTCACATCCGTTTCGGCACTCCCCGCCCAGACCAACGGGATCCGATCGTCGATCTCAGGCGAGCCGGAACGTACGGCCGAGACGCGCGCTCCTACGTCATGCGGCGTCGCTTCGGTGACAGCGCGGTGGACAGAAGGAAGATAGCGGCAGACGAAACGGCGATCGAAGATCCGATCGGCAGATCGGCGCCGAGCGAGAGAAGGAAACCGGACAGGGCCGACGCCACGCCCAACAACGGCGCGAAGAAGAAGATCTTCTTGATGTCGTAGATCCACTGAAACGCAGCGGACGCCGGCAGAATCATCAGCGCGTAGATGAGCAGCCCACCGGTGACGCGCATCGAAACGGCGACGACCACGGCAACCGAGAACAGAACCGCGTACGACACGGGCCGCGTGCGTACGCCCGACGCTTCGGCAAGCTTGCGATCGAGCAGCAGCGCGAGCAGTTCCTTGCCGAACGCAAGCAGAACGAGGACCACAACGCCCAACACGATCGCCAGCGTGACGACCTGATGCATGCTGACGCCGAGGACGCTTCCCCACAAAAGCGACAACGCGCCGCTTCCCACCCCTGCGCTCGGCGCCTTGTTGATGAAGATCAAGCCGAGCGCCATCGTCAGCGGGAACATCGCGCCGACCACGGTGTCGGCGTTCATTCTCGACAGGTCCGCCAGTGGACCGAGGACCGCCGCGGTCGCGATCGAGAAGACGATCGCGAGCCACAGCGGATCGGCGACCGATAACATCAATCCCAGTGCAGCGCCCGCGAATGCGGCATGAGACATTGCGAACCCGAGACTCGACAGGTTCATCCGGACGACCAGGGTCCCCATGAGGCTGCAAAGGACCCCCACCAACAGACTGCCGAGAAGCGTGGGAAGAACGATGTGCCACGGAAGTCCGAACAAGACTCACACCTCCACAGTCAGCAGACGCCGGCGCAGTTCGCGCATCGGCCCGTCGTGCGTGATCCGCCCCGCTTCGAGGCGGACCAACCGGCCGGCGTCCTCGAGCAGCGGCCCGCCTTCATGGCTGACCACCAGGGCGGTCGCATCCAGTTCGCACTCCACGGTACGCACGATCCGAGCGACGTCGAGCTTCGCCTCCGGATCGAGATTGGCCGTCGGTTCATCGAGAAGAAGCAGGCGTGCATTCTGCGCCAGCGCGCGTGCCAACAGAACCTTGCGTTGCTGCCCGCCGGAAAGCCGCCCGACCGGGCGCCGCGCGAACTCCTGAATGCCGACCGTCGCTATCGCGTCGTGGGCGCGGGCATGGTCCGCACGCGACGGCCAACGAAGCCACCCGATGCGTCCGTAGACGGCCGCGATCACCACATCCTTGACGAGGAACGGTGTCGCGGGGTCGAAGAACAACTCCTGCGCCATGTAAGCGATACGCGCTCGAGCCCAAGAACCCGCGTCGCGCACGCGCCGTCCGAACACCCGGACGTCTCCCGACGTTGCGGGGAGCATCCCATTCACAACCTCGAGCAGCGTCGTCTTTCCGGCGCCGTTCGGGCCGATGACGGCCACGCGCTCGCCGGAGCGGAGGCGGATCGTCACGTCGCGAAGCGTCGCGATCCGCTCTCCCTCGTAGGCCGCATGAACCGCCTCTAGCTGGACGACGGGGTCTTCCACGTGAACAGAACCTCCAATGGCTGCTTCTTCGTCCAATCGCTGGCGGCGTAGATCTCCATGCTCCGGAACGTCTCGACGGCCTCCTCGAGGACGCTGATCTCCACCGATCGTCCGTCGTCGGTTGTGAACCTCGCCCTCGGCACGCGGGCATCCGTCACCGTCAGGTTTCCCTTTCCCGCCGTACATCCGGATCCAATTTGGATCCCATCCGTCAGGCACGAGAGCGGCGTGATCGAGCCCGCGTCCGATTCGGCATGGATGCCGAAGTAGCCAGGGCTGTCGAGCAACTCGAGGGCCAGCAAGCCGAGCCGGATGCCGGCAACGAGAAACGGTCCGAGGTGCCCGTGGACGTGCGTTCCGCGGGCAATCAACTCATCCAGGTCAACCGTCTTCGGGTTGATGGTTAGACAATCCATGGTTCGTCCTTACTCCATCGGCTCAATCGCCGAGAACATGGCCTCCGCATTCCGGGCCAGCAGATCGAGCAGCGTCGCGGTATGGGGCATCGCGCCGGGGAAATTGGAGAGCACGACGTGGATTGCGTCAATCTCACGAGCGAGCTTCGCGCCGAACTCGATGCCGCTTTGCAGGTTGTCGATGACGACTTGGGCGTTCGCCTCGGTTCCCGCCGTCGTAAGCTCGACGAGGTCCTTCAGGCTCAGCCCCTCGGGCAGACCGTACGTCACCGGGATCTGAAACCCCAGCCACGAGACGAACCCACTCTGCCACTGCATGCAGACGACCGGAATCTCGGAGACGCCGAGCGATGTCGCCCGTGCCAGCAACTCCTCGCCCAACGCGTCCAACTCGGCAACGTACGCGTCGCGGTTGGCCGCAAACGTCGCGGCGCCCTCGGGAATGCGCTCCGTCAAGACGGCGGCGACCGCCGTCGCTTTCTCGGCGGCGGCCGGCGGCGTATTCCAGGCGCCGCCGAACTGGACGAGCGCACCTTCCTGGGTCGAGTCGGCGAGACTCTCCACCCAGGGCTCGATCCCCGAATACAGGACCACGTCCGCGTTGATCAGTGCCGCGTAGTCCGACGGCGACAGATCGTAGTGCGCCGGACAGAACCCGGACGGAATGATGGTGACGACCTCGACGAGATCCCCCCCGACGACCCCGGCCAATTCACCCAGAACCGCGTGGGTGGCGACGATCTGGACCGCGGCGGTTGCGCCGAACGACACGAAGGCAACGAGAGACAGGACAAGCAAACCATACCGCTTCATGGAAGTTCCTTTCTAGACGATGCGTCTTCCGGTGGATGTCCCGGTGAGTTCACCGTGCTTGACACCCTTGAGAGTGATCATGCGGTTGGCGAGACCCGCGATCGCGTGCGCCTCGCCCTTGACCGCAACGAATTCGAGGCAATTGTCGGCGTCGATGTGCACGTGCGTCGTCGAAATCACCTCACCGAGTGCGTGATGCTGAATCTCCGTCAACGCCTCGGACAGTCCCGAACGATGGTGGTCGTAGAGCAGCGTGATGACGCCGGCCACTTCGTCGCCGGATTCCCACTCGCGGCGCACCATGCGCTCCCGGATGGCATCACGAATCGCCTCGGACCGATTCGCGTATCCCATCTCATGGCTGAGGGAATCGAACGCACGGATCAGATCCTCGTCGATCGATACGCTGAAACGAACCAGTTTCCCCATCGTTGGTGTTACCTCCCTGTAATTCGTAACACCACGAGAGTATACCGGCGATCGTTCGCGCTTCAAGGGAGCTTGCAGCCCGTCCCCCGCCTCGGATAGTCTGTTCCGTATGAACGTCCTTCAAGTCGACAAACCACTCATCGGAATGCTGCACCTGCGACCGCTGGCCGGCAGCGTCGGGTATGCCCGCGCAGGGACCAAACCGATTCTTGACGCTGCCTTGCGAGATTTGTACGCACTCGAGAGCGGCGGCGTCGATGCCGTCATGATCGAGAACCTGGCCGACGCGCCGTACGCAAAGCGGGCGCCGGTCGAGACAGTGGCCATGATGGCGACGCTCGTGCACGCGCTGGCCGACCGCGCGCATCTTCCCATCGGCGTCAACGTCCTTCGCAACAACGGATTGGCCGCGCTCGCGATCGCGGCGGCCACGGGCGCCTCGTTCATTCGCGTCAACGTCTTCTGCGGCACGGCGTTCACCGATCAAGGCATGATCGAGGGCCATGCGAGAGAACTTCATTGGCTGCGTCAAGACCTGGGATCCGAAGCGCTGTTCCTGGCAGACGTCCACGTGAAGCACGCCGCGCACTTGACCAGCATCGAGGAAGCGGCGCTCGATACCACTCGAAACCGGCCGGACGCGCTCATCGTGAGCGGCATCGGCACCGGTCGACGGACCGCTCCCGAGGATCTTCAGGCCGTGAAACAGGTGTCTTCGCTGCCCGTTCTCATCGGCAGCGGTGTCCGCATCGACAACGTCGCAACCTATCGCGACGCGGACGGGTTCATCGTCGGGACGGTGTTGAAGGAGGACGGACGCGTGGATGCGCCGGTCGATGTTGAACGCGTCAAGGCGATGGCGCATGCCGTCGCCAGCCTGCGCGGTCCCGAATGATGCGGATCGTCGTTCTCGGGGATCTGAATCTCGACATCCTCGCCCGCATTCGCGGCGATCTCGCTCCTGGAGATGAGACACGCGACCGCATCACGGTCGAGCCGGGCGGGTCCGCCGGCACGTTCGCACGCACGGCGGCCAGCGCCGGTTTCGACGTCACGTTCATCGGGGCCGTCGGCCGCGATTTGGCGGGAGACCTGCTCGAGCGATCGTTGGCCGACATCGGCGTGACGTGCAAGCTCCGCCGCGTGGACATGCCTTCCGGCACCGTACTCGGGATCGAGCGAGACGGCGAGCGGAGCATGATCTGCTCGCGCAGCGCGAACGACGGTCTCAGCTCGGAATGGGTTCATGCCTCCTGGCCCGAGTCGCCGGCACACGTGCACGTTTCCGGTTACGCGCTCCTGTCGGATCTTCAGCGCCCCGCGGTGGTGCGCGCGCTCGAGCTGGCCCGGGAAGTCCCCGCGTCCGTGTCGATCGATCCTCCGCCTGCTTCATTGATCCGCGCCTTCGGCGTTCACGCGTTCGCGCAGCTGCTTCCTGAGGGCGCGTGGCTATTTCCCAACCAGTCCGAAGGAAAACTGCTCGCCGATGCGACGGAACCGGACGCCGTGGTCCGCCGGCTTCGTCGGCGCTTCCCGATCGGTGCCGTGACGCTCGGCGACGACGGCGCCCTGGCGTGGGACGCCGACGGACAGCACCGCCACGCGGCCGATCGGCTTGATGCGGTCAATACCACCGGCGCCGGTGACGTCTACGCCGCCACCTTCGTCACGCGCTACTTGGAGACGGGAAACCTTGCGCAGGCCAACGTAGCGGCGTGCACCGCCGCCGGAGCCATGTTGCGCGCTCGGCAGCAATCGGCGACTGCTTGAATCGTTGCCCCTTCCCGCCTATCCTGATCCGTCCGGTGCCGTAGAAGGAGATGCCCATGAGCGATTCCACCGCAGTTCTCGTCGGTTTGGCCGTCGTCGTTGTCCTCGTCGCCACACTTCTGTTCTTTGTCATCCCCGAGCCCGCGCATCGCGCCATCGTCGCCACGGATCGGCTCGACCTGGCTGTGTTGGGCTTCGAGAACAGCTCGAACCAGCCCAGATGGGACGGCGTCGATGAGACCGTCCGCGCCCGTGTGGAGAACGCCTTGGTCAACGAACCCGGCATCCGTGTGTTCTCACGCTCCGGACTGGACAGCCTGCTCGCGGAGCAGATGATGTCCGAAGCCGGGCTGGTCGATGCCGCCACCGCCGTCAGAATCGGATCGCTCACCGGGGTCAACAAGCTGGTGACCGGAATCGTCTACGGCGTCGACTGGCGGGAAGAGCCGACAACGGTCTGTCTCGCCTGGGAAGACGGCGCGTGCAGCCAGGAAGGACCGGGAACCCGTCACTCGATCGGCGTGTCCTGTCAGATCTCCATCATCGATACGCAAACCGGGACGATCGAACGTTCCATCGACAGTTCCGGATCGGACTCGGTGACACTTCCTGAGGGAACCGTGTTCGGCGGCTACGATCGCCTGTTGGCCAACGCCGCCGATCAGATTGCCTCATCGCTCACCTCGACACTCTCTGCCGAGTACACGCGGGAGCTTCGATACGGGCTGTACCGCGATGTCGAAATCAAGCGAGAAGGCTTCGTCGGACGAGAGGAGACCTCTCGCTTTACGTCGTCGGACGGCGAGATCTATCTGATCGTTCACGTCACAAGGGCGCGATCCGGGGAGTTGTTCGACGTGGTCTGGAGCAATTCGTCCCTCGATTTCTCCGAGCGGATCGAGGACGTCGTATCGAGCGGCGACTGGCGCGTCTATCCACTCGACGTCTCGGGATTGACAGCCGGCCGATACAGCGTGCAAGGCATCCTTGGAGGAACGGTCGCGTTCGACGTCTCGTTCACCCGCGCACCATGACGGAGGAGGCCACGTGCAGATGATGCGTATGCTCGGTTGGATCGCTCTCGCCGCCGCGCTCGTCGGCGTCGCGGTCTGGCTCCTCGTTGACCCTGAAACAGATTCCGTCGTCGTGCAGAGCTGGCGCGCCGATGATCCCTGGATCATCGGGGGGAGCGGCGATCCGTACGACTACGCGGGCGAGGCGGCACGTACGCTCGAAGGGGCACAGGCAACGCTCCGCATCGACCCGGTGGCGGACGATGACGTGCTGGACGTCATACTCTCGCCCGATGCCCAAGTTGCCGCCCTTCTCGGCGACGTCCAAACCGCCAGTGGGATCGCGCTGCATCAAACCTTTGCGTCCGGGGTCGTCACGTGGTCCGACGTGAGCATCCACGGAGATACGGGCCTGGGTGACGAGGGCCTTCCGGAAACGATGGCACAGATCGCGGGAGAAGGGTCCGTTACCGTGTCGATCGACGGCACGCCCGTGCCCGGAGCGTGGACCGCATTCTGGTCCGTCGGCAACGCCCTTCGGCGGGACGACGGCGCCATTCGAAACCAGGGGCTGATCTTCTCGCCACTGTTGCGGGATCGCACCGGATTCTCCGATCCGGAACGGACGGAATTGACGATCCTTCTGTACGCCGCAGCCAACCCCGAAGCCCTCGTCCTGGAACTTGTCTTCCCCGAGCCGATCTTGTCGGAGACGACGATCCCCTAGTCTTCGCCCGGCGGTTCGCGGCTTTCCCGGTCCCCGGGTTCGAGCATCGCATCGATTCGCGCGTGGATCTCCTCCACTTGTTGTCGTTCCTTGGCCGTCCGGAAAAGATTCAGAAGCGAAGCCCGCGATCCCATCAGGTCCGCGGCCCGTGTCAGGCCCTCGATCGAGCCGACCAGCAGCAGCCGATCTCCCGTCAGGATGCGGTCACGGCCGGTAGGAAACAGCAGCTTCTCCGACGCTTCGCGATGCAGTCCCGACACGACGCAACCCACGGGGAAGCGCCGGTCCGAACGAAGCTCGTC
>Ga0272441_10015217_pt1 | contig 10797 bp, 6 predicted proteins | sample SSMProp6N_FD_193582 | JGI IMG/M metagenome (GOLD analysis project Ga0272441, IMG submission 193582) | Marine sediment archaeal communities from Little Sippewissett salt marsh, Falmouth, MA, United States - SSM-Prop-6N | ecosystem: Environmental > Aquatic > Marine > Wetlands > Sediment ...
AAAATCAAGGCTCTCTATCTGGTTGGTGAGAATCCTGTCCTTAGCGAAGCAAATGCCAAACATGTTAGAGAAGCCCTCAATAAATTAGAGTTTCTCGTGGTCCAGGATATATTCCTTTCTGAAACCGCACGTTTATCTGATGTTGTTTTGCCTGCTGCCACCTTTGCCGAAAAAGATGGGACTTTCACAAACACCGAACGGCGGGTGCAGAGGGTACGTAAAGCTATAGAACCGCTTGGCAATGCGAGAGCTGATTGGCGGATAACCTGCCAGATTGCCCAAAAAATGGGAGCAAGAGACTTTAACTTTCCAAGCCCCAGAGAGATTATGGAAGAGATTGCATCTCTTACACCAAGCTATTGCGGCATATCATACGACCGCCTGGAGAATGGAACTTTGCAATGGCCATGCCTTACAAAAGAACATCCCGGCACCAAATTCCTTCATGCAAAAAAATTTGCAACAAAAAACGGCAAAGGCAAGTTTGTAACTCTGGAGTATAAACCCTCTGCTGAACTTGCGGATGATGAGTATCCTTTTGTTCTTACTACTGATCGTAGCCTCTTTCACTTTCATACCAGCACAATGACGCGGAAAGTGGAAGGTCTTGAGATATTGAACTGCCGGGAATTGCTAAACATTAATCCAGAGGATGCTGATGCACTGGGAATTACCGACGGCCAGATAGTGCAGGTTATTTCTCGACGGGGCGAAGTGATAGCTAAAACGGAGTTGACGGATATTTGTCCCTCGGGTTTGGTTTCTATGACCTTTCATTTTGCTGAAAGCCCCACTAATACGCTCACCAACCCTGTTTTGGATCCTATAGCGAAGATTCCTGAGACGAAAGTGTGTGCTGTGCGGATAGAGAAATTAGAGAACTTAGCAAAAAATGCTCAATAGAGTTGATTTTATCCCAAGGATTTCGTAGCATAAAAAGGTTAAACTTGAAAGTTTAAATGATAGTACCTAACAAAAAAAGTCAGGATAAAGTTGGGGCTGTTTTGGTAATCGGGGGGGGCATTGCCGGTATTCAGGCGTCGCTGGATTTGGCTGAAAGCGGACAGAAGGTTTATCTGTTGGAGAATTCTCCGGCCATCGGGGGTAATATGGCACGGCTGGATAAAACCTTCCCGACCAATGACTGTGCAATGTGTATTCTCTCGCCAAAAATTGTCGAGTGTGGTCGTCATCTGAATATCGAAACAATTACCTGGGCCGACCTGAAGGAAGTTTCCGGTTCTGCCGGCAATTTCAAAATAGAGGTTCAAAAACATGCCAGATATGTTGACCCTGACAAGTGTACCGGCTGTGGCGAATGTACCGAAGTATGTCCGGTAACTATTACCAACGAATTTGATGCCGCTTTGGGTGAAAGAAAAGCGATTTTCCGCCCTTACCCACAAGCATATCCTAACGCATTTGTTATTGACAAGGGGTTTACCGCTCCCTGTCGTAATACCTGTCCGGCTGGTGTAAATGTGCAGGGTTTCGTAGCACTTTTGGCCCAGGGTAAATTCGATGAGGCCTTGGAATTGTACCGTTCTCGCAATCCCTTTCCTGCTACCTGCGGACGTATCTGTACCCACCCCTGTCAGGATGCCTGTAACAGGGGCAGATTGGACGAAGCTCTGGCAATTCGCGATCTGCACAGATTCCTTGCCGACCGTGAAATCGACGCTGCACGTAAAGGAGAACCACTGAAAGTTACCGACCAGATTAAGGTGAGACGGGAAGCTGAATTTCCAAAAAGAAGAGGAACTGACCGTCAGGTTGCCATTATAGGCTCTGGCCCGGCGGGGCTTACCTGTGCGTGGGACTTAGCCAATATGGGGTATAAACCTGTTGTTTTCGAAGAACTTGATGTCGCAGGGGGGATGCTGCGTGTTGGTGTACCCCGGTATCGACTGCCGGTGGAGGTGCTGGATTACGAAATTGAGGCCATAAAGCAAGCAGGTGTAGAAATCAGGTTGAACACGCCGGTTGGATCCGACCGGACATTAAACGATTTGTTCGTCCAGGGTTTCGAAGCCATCTTTATTGCTATTGGAACTCACAAAAGCCGGCGACTTGGTATTGAAGGTGAAAACCTCGGAGGTGTGATTCACGGCACCAAATTCCTGCATCGCGCCAAGATGGAACAACCAACCGATATCGCAAATAAAACTGTGGTGGTAATCGGAGGTGGAAATGCTGCTATTGACTCTGCTCGAACTTCGCTGCGCCTTGGTGCCCGCCGGGTGACTATTCTATACCGTCGTGGCCGTGAGGAGATGCCCGCAAGTGAAGAGGAAATAAATGCGTGTGAGGAAGAAGATATTGAGTTTAACTTTCTCGCCTCGCCTATCCGCATTCTGGGTACTGGTGGGAGGGTAGCTGCCTTGGAATGTGTTCGAATGACTCTTGGTGAGCCGGACCTTTCCGGCCGAAGACGACCTGTTCCCATTAAGGATTCCAATTTCATAATGGGGGCTGATATCGTGATTCCAGCGGTAAGCCAGGAAGCTGACATAAGCCTCTTAGCCAACCTTAAAGCTGTCCAGGTTACAGAAACTGGTTTGGTGCCTGTCCCGGGTACGGAATTGGAGGGTGTCCGAGGCTTCACAGACCTGTTGCGAGCTGCAAGTCTTGGTCGGCCCGTTGACCTTGGGGAAAAAGTCATAGTCATCGGTGGAGGTAATGTTGCTATCGATGTGGCTCGTACAATTGTGCGTTTAGGTGTCAGAGACGTTCATCTTGCCTGTCTCGAATCTCCTGAAGAGATGTTTGCCACTGCTGATGAAATACTGGCCGCAAAAGAAGAAGGGGTCACAGTCCACAACAGGCTTTCCCCAAAGCGCATTGTCGGCAGGGATGGACACGTGGACGGTGTCGAATTCAGGGAATGTCTGTCGGTATTCGACGCGGAGGGCAGATTCAGCCCCGTTGTCAAACCCGGCTCTGAAAGCATTGTGCCTGCCGATTCGGTGGTAGTGGCTATCGGGCAAGCTGTGGACTGGGAATTGTTAAAAAAAGCTGATGGTCTCTTGGAAACCCGAGCGGGATTCATTAATGTTGATGAAGAGACATTGGCTACCAATATCAAGCGGATTTTTGCCGGTGGGGATGTTGTTTCCGGTCCGGACGTTGCAGTAAATGCAATTGTCGCAGGACATAGAGCAGCAACATCCATCGACAGGTTTTTGAATGGTGAAAACCTAAAGGAAAACCGCGACGACATAAAGCCACGGCTTTCTCCCAAGGATTTAGCGCCTGTACCTGAGGCTGCTCATAGCCGGGCACTAAGAGTACCTATGCCCAGCCTGCCGGTAGACAAAAGGATTAAAGGTTTCGATGAAGTTGAACTCGGTTACACGGAGCAACAAGCTATTCAGGAAGCTGAACGCTGCCTGCACTGCAGCGTCTGTTCAGAGTGCCTGCAATGCGTAGTGGCTTGTAAAGCTGAAGCAATTTGTCATCAACAACAGGATGTTATTGAAGAAGTAAATGTCGGTGCCGTTGTAGTTGTGCCGGGATTTGAGGAATATATGGCAAAACTCAAATACGATTACGGCTACAGCCGGTATGATGACGTGGTTACCAGCGTCCAGTTTGAAAGAATTCTTTCAGCTTCAGGTCCGTTTGCCGGCCATGTTCGAAAGCTCAGCGACGGCAAAGAACCTAAAAAGATAGCTTTTCTTCAATGCGTTGGCTCGCGGGACATATCCTGTCACAATGGGTACTGTTCCAGTGTGTGCTGTATGTATGCAATTAAGGAAGCGGTGATTGCCAAGGAGCACCTCAAAGATGTCGAGGTCAGTATTTTCTTTATGGACATGCGCGCTTTTGGCAAAGATTTTGATAAATACTACGAACGGGCCAAGTCTCAATATGGTGTTCGTTTTGTACGAGCAAGAGTCAGTGATGTCTACAAACAAAACGGCAACGGCCAACTCACCGTCCAGTATGCTGCTGAGTCCGGTTCTGTTGCTGAGGACCTGTTCGATATGGTAGTATTGTCTGTCGGCCTTGAGGCCGGTGAGCGGCAAAGAGATTTGGCTGCTAAGCTGGGAATTCGACTGGATAGTCACGGATTTATCTGGACAAATTCCCTCCGGCCACTTGAGACCTCGCGTCCCGGAGTTTTTGTCGGAGGCGCGGCATCGGGGCCGACAGATATACCTGAGACCGTAACCCAGGCCAGTGGCACCGCCTGCGAGGCAGGCCGGTTATTAGCGGATGTCAGGGGCAACTTAACCACCGAGTGCGAATTCCCGCCGGAGAAAGATGTAACCGAACAGGAGCCTCGAATAGGCATATTTGTCTGTCACTGTGGAATAAATATAGGCGGTGTGGTCGATGTACCGTCGGTGGCGGAATACGCCAAGTCTCTTCCTTACGTTGTTTATGCTGAAGATAATCTTTATACTTGCTCTCAGGATACACAGGACCATATTCGTGAAATGATTCTCGAGCATAATCTTAATCGGGTGGTTGTTGCATCCTGTTCGCCGCGAACACATGAGCCGCTTTTCCAGCAGACCTTGCGGGAAGCAGGCCTGAATCCGCACCTGTTTGAGATGGCTAATATCCGTGACCAGTGTTCCTGGATACATATGGATTTGCCTGAAGAGGCCTTGGGAAAGGCCAAAGACCTTGTGCGTATGGCGGTTGCGAAGGTCGCACTGGTCGAGCCTTTGGCAACAGCAACTCTGGATGTTACACCTTCGGCGCTTGTAATTGGAGGTGGATTGGCTGGGATGACGGCTGCTTTGGCTATCGCCGACCAGGGATTCAAAACGTACTTGATTGAACGCGAAAAACAGCTTGGAGGAAACCTGAAAAATCTAAAATCAACGTTTGATGAACCAAATATCCAGACGTATCTGCAACATCTCAACGAACACATAAAGAAACATCAAAATATCACTGTTCATACCAACACTGAGATTGAAAACGTAGAAGGTTTTGTAGGCAATTTTGAAAGCACTTTGAAGACCCATTCTAAAAATAAAAAAGTGCAGCACGGTGTTATTATTGTTGCAACCGGCGGGAAAGAGCACAAACCGGGTGAATATCTTTACGGACAGGATAAGAACGTGGTGACACAGTTGGAATTTGAAGCTTTGCTCTCAGATGCCGAATCGCTCTCCAAAGTGAAAAGCGTTGTTATGATTCAGTGCGTTGGTTCCCGCCAGGAGGACCATATGTATTGCAGCAGGGTTTGTTGCAGTACCGCTGTGAAGAATGCACTGAAGATTAAAGAGCTATCCGGTGAGACAGAGGTTTACATATTGTACCGTGACATTCGCACTTACGGATTTAACGAAGAATATTTCCAGCAGGCTCGTGACAAAGGTATTATCTTTGTACGATACGACCTCGACCGCAAACCACAGGTAAGCAACAGTCACGGCCTTAGGATTTCTGTCTATGAGCCATTGCTTGAACGTGAACTGGTATTAAAGCCCGATTTGCTTGTTTTAAGCAGCAGAATCGATCCTGATAGCGGCAATGAAACTCTTGGGCAGATGTTGAAGGTTCCTGTTAATGAAGACAGATTCTTCCTTGAAGCGCATGTTAAACTGCGTCCGGTTGAATTTGCTACTGAAGGTATTTTTGTAGCCGGATTGGCCCATAGCCCTAAATCCACACCGGAGACTATTGCTCAGGCCGAAGCTGCTGCGGCAAAGGCCTGTACTATCATTTCAAAAGACAAATACGAAGCAGAGCCGACAATAGCCGCTGTTAACGAAGACCTCTGTGATGGGTGCGGCATTTGTGTGCCGGTTTGTGAGTATAATGCCTTGGAGGTAGTAGCTCGCAAGGGCGGTACTGAAGACGAGAAAGTCATTCAGCTAAATGAGGCAATGTGTAAAGGTTGTGGCGGATGTGTAGCCGCCTGTCCGAGCGGAGCGATGGAACAAAAAGGCTTCAAAAACAAACAAATGCTCGCAATGATAAGAGCGGCCCTGGCTGACTGAAATATTTGATAAGAGATATGAAACAATGAAAGATATTTTCAAACCGAAAATTATTGTTTTCTGCTGTAACTGGTGTTCATACGCCGGTGCCGATTTGGCAGGAATAAGCAGGTTTCAGCTTAAACCTTATTTTCGTGTTATAAGGACCATGTGCTCGGCTCGCGTTGACCCTGAATGGATATTAGAAGCATTTCGACTTGGTGCAGACGGCGTGATAGTGGCTGGCTGTCACCCCGGAGACTGTCATTATATAGGTGGTAATTACCGTACGAGACGGCGAATGGCCCTGTTGCATTCGTTATTGAAACAGTTCGGCTTAAACTCGCAGCGCCTGGAACTGGCCTGGATTTCCGCAGGAGAAGCGGAAAAGTTCGCCTCAACAATCAATGATTTCATCGAACGAATCACTGAACTTGGCCCTAGTCCTTATCGCACTGAGAAGGAGGCTGCCAATGTCTGAAAAGATCAAAATTGCTCTTGCTCAGGGCGCAACCTGCTCCGGATGCGATATCGCAGTCCTTGATTTGGATGTCGAACTGCTTAAGCTCTTTGAGGTGGCCGACCTGACCTTTGCGCCTCTGGCCACAGATATAAAGTACAAAGACGTCGAAGCAATGGCCGACGGTGAAATCACAATATGTCTGTATCATGGCGCCGTCCGCAACAGCGAAAATGAGCACGTAGCAAAGCTCCTGCGCAAAAAATCCAGGATTATGGTCGCCTATGGTGCCTGTGCCGCTTTCGGTGGTATACCTGGACTGGCTAATGTTACCACTAAAAATAAAATTCTTGATACTGTCTATGAGGATACTGCAAGTACGGTCAATCCTGAACACACCCGTCCCCAGACTCGTTATGTCAGTCCCGAGGGGCACGAGCTGGAACTGCCGGAACTGTTCGAGGATGTCAAGACATTAGACGATGTTGTTGATGTCGATTACATTATTGGTGCCTGCCCGCCTACGAGGCAGATGAATGTAAAACTGCTAAGCGTCGTCCTCGATTTTGTCAGTGGCAAAGCTGAACTACCACCCAAGGGAACCATTCTTGCTTCCGAAAGAACCCTCTGTGAAGAATGCCCCCGAGAAAAACCGGAAAAAGTCGTCATCGATGAAATCAAGAGTATTGATTATACCGAGCTGTACCCTGAAAAATGTTTCCTCGAGCAGGGCATATTGTGTTTCGGTCCTGCGACCCGCGCTGGTTGTGATGCTAAGTGCATAGCCGTTAATATGCCGTGCCGTGGCTGTATGGGGCCAACGGCGGCGGTGCTCGACCACGGCGGAAGTATGTTAAGCGCACTTGCTTCCATCCTGAAAGTCTCATCCGTCGAATCGGAAGTTCCGGAAGAGGATATCGAGAAACTAATGGAAAAAATGCGAGACCCGCTTGGAACATTATATCGCTTTACACTGCCAAAATCACTTCTCAAACGTGTAGTAAAAGAGTAAAGGGCCACATAGTATGACTTATCCGAAACTCGAAGATAAAAAATACAAGGTTAAAGAAAAAGTTATCCGCATAGCCCCTGCCACCCGCCTTGAAGGGCATGCTCAGATTAACGTCTTCCTTGATGATAACGGCGAAGTGGAAGATACCTATTTTCAGGTTGTCGAACTGCGAGGCTTTGAAGAGTTTTGTAAAGGCCGCCCCATTGAGGAAATCCCGCGTATCACCACACGCCTTTGCGGCGTATGTCCCTGGCCTCATCATCTTGCTGCCATCAAGGCGGTGGATATGGCGTATGGAGTTGAACCAACATCGACTGCTAAAAAACTCCGTGAACTGGGCTATTGTGCCCATATGCTCCACAGCCACATCGCTCACATCTATGCAATGTCCGTCGGGCCGGATTTGATTTGCGGCTGGGCCGCCGAGCCGGCGGAAAGAAACATCGTCGGTGTCATTAATGTCGTGGGGCCTGAAATCGGCAAAAAAGTTCTCATTAATAGGGCATACAGTGCGCAAATTCAGGAGATTATTGGTGGCAAAGCTACCCACCCGATTTTCGGTCTGCCCGGGGGAGTCTCTCAGCCGCTGTCAAAAGAAAACCGTGACAAAATCGCAAAAATGGCTGACGAACTCGTCGAATTCGGGAAATTTTCACTCCAGGTGGTTAATGATTTTATTCTGAAGAATAAAACGCTTGTCGATGTGGTTGTGAACAAAGACCTGTTTTACCACGAAACCTATTATATGGGGATGGTCAGCAAGAACAATGAGCTGAATTTTTATGACGGTGATATTCGTATCATCGACCCGGCTGGCAAAGAGTTCAGTCGGTTCGGACCGGAAAATTATCTTGAAGATATGGCTGAACACGTTGTGCCCTGGAGCTATCTTAAAATGCCGTACCTTAGAAAAATAGGCTGGCAGGGATTCAAGGATGGTCCAGAAAGCGGCATTGTCCGTGTAGCGCCATTGGCGCGTTTGAATGTGACCGACAAAATCCCCACGCCGCTGGCTCAGGAAGCTGCCGAACAATTTTTCAGCATCCTTGGTGGAAAACCGGCACATTTCACCCTCGCATTCCACTGGGCTCGTGTTATCGAATGTGTGTACGCCGCCGAAAGACTTAAAGAGTTGATTAACGACCCTGAAATAACCTCCAAAGACGTACGCAATTTCCCTACTGACAAGCCCACTGCCGGCGTCGGTATTATCGCTGCACCTCGCGGCACGCTCATACATCATTACGAATGCGACGACGACGGCTTCATCAAAAAACTCAACCTTCTTGTCGCTTCCAGTATTAATTATCCCGCTATGAATTTATCAATGAAAAAAGTCGCCAAAGCTCTCATTCACAACTTTGAGGTCAGCAACGGCATCTTGAATATGCTGGAAATGTGTTTTCGTGCTTATGACCCCTGCTTTTCCTGCTCGACCCACGCTTTGCCCGGACAGATGCCGATGGAAGTAAATATTTTTGACAAAAATAGAGAGCTGATAAAATCTCTAAAACGCGGCATACCAAAGCAATGAAAACCTTAATCCTCGCGCTTGGCAATCCGATTCTCTCCGACGACGCCGTTGCTTATGAAGTGGCCGACCGCCTCGCACGGCGCTGTGAAATTGATATCATCAAATCTTCGGCGGCGACAATGGATATTATTCCAAAACTGGCTGGCTATGAGCGACTGGTTGTAATCGACTCGGTTCAGCTTGGCTCAACTCCTCCCGGAACAGTGCACCGCTTTAGTCTTGATGAGTTGGCAGACACTGTAAGGCCAAGCTCACCTCACGATATAAATTTTGCCACCGCTTTCCAGATGGCTAAGAAATGGGGCTATGATATTCCCACAGATATTCGTATTTATGGCATCGAAGTTAAGGAACTGTTGAAATTCTCCGAGGGCTTTACTCCTGAAGTAGCAGAAAAACTGGACGAAATAACTGAACATATCTTCAGTGAGCTGACAAACCAAATTAAATGACTGAAATTGTCAATGAGATATTGTGATTTTTCACCATCATCTCCTGTTTGCCAGTTTTCTAAGTAACAATATAGTCGATTACGGCTGATAATCTATACCCTTGATGCCGTGGACAGTTAAGTTGGCATCGGGCCATTCATCGTTGGCCTGTCGTATTTGTTTGGCTTTGAGATAAATGACATGTCCGTCGGCAAAAAGGTAATTGCGGCGGCCCAGCCAGCTCCACCATCCCGGATTCCCTTCAGCAGGTAAATGATTGCTGTGCCATTCACCGATAAGTATTTTTGCAGATGGATGGGCTACACTAAAACCCCGCTGTGGTACACCGGGCTGAGGATTCGTCCAGGTGTCACTAAAATCGTTCATGTCATCAATCTGCTGAGGGGTATGGTAAAAAGCCATCGAGTATGAGTAGCTGGTGGAATCGTATTTTTCTTTGTTGATTCGGTCCCGTGGACAGTACAGAACCGAAGGATTGTTCGCTTCGATATCGCCGCCCAGGTAAGGTTCGACGAACCCGCGCCAGCCTCGTCCCATCCACAGCCAGTACCCTGGTGGTAATGGGTCGTTGGCGCAGGGATAGGTATTGTCGTTTCCGTTAATGTATAGCTCCACTGCTATATTGATTTGTTTCAGATTGTGCACACATTTCAGTCGCATCGCTGTAGCCTTGGTTTTGCTGAGTGCCGGCATCAGTATCGCCAGCAAAAGTGATATGATTGATATGACAACAAGCAGTTCGACAAGACTGAATCCGCGCGGGTTATTTCTCGGTGCTACTGCAAATAGATATCGGCTTTTATTTAATTTATATCTGAACATTTGGGTGGGTATATATAGTTGATATTCAGCGGTAATGCAAGCGTTATTCAACGGTGACGCTTTTTGCAAGATTTCGGGGTTTATCAACATCGTGCCCCCGAAGTACCGCAGCATGGTAAGCCAGCAATTGCAGTGGCACAACGGTCAGCAGCGGCTGTAAAGCCTCCGGCGCGTCCGGGATGGTAATCAGATGGTCTGCGTATTGTTTGATATTGTTGTCGCCCTGTGTTGCTACAACGATAGTCTTTCCTCCGCGAGCGCGAACCTCCTCGATGTTGCCCATAATTTTGTCGTACTGTGGACCCGAAGTTGCAATGAAAACAGCGGGCATATCATCGACAATTAAAGCAATTGGACCGTGCTTCATTTCCGCAGCCGGTAGCCCTTCGGCGTGAATATAACTGATTTCTTTTAGCTTCAGGGCCCCTTCCAGTGCGACCGGATAATTGAAACCGCGTCCGAGAAAGAGCCAGTTGTCTTTATCGATATTTGCCGAAGCGATTTTTTGAATGTGGTCGGATTGCTCCAATATCCGGCCTATCTTGTCCGGTATTTGAGACAGTTGCTCGATGTAC
>Ga0272441_10015218_pt1 | contig 10796 bp, 11 predicted proteins | sample SSMProp6N_FD_193582 | JGI IMG/M metagenome (GOLD analysis project Ga0272441, IMG submission 193582) | Marine sediment archaeal communities from Little Sippewissett salt marsh, Falmouth, MA, United States - SSM-Prop-6N | ecosystem: Environmental > Aquatic > Marine > Wetlands > Sediment ...
GAAGGGGTAATTCCAGTTGCAAGTACATGCTTTTTCCTTTTTTGCATTAATTCTTCTGCAATAACATCTGCCCAATGCATAGAAAGCACCTTAGTAATATAATATTAGTTTATCAAATAAAAAAAGAAGAATAATGAGGTTAGATAACTCGTGCTCGAATTAGCGCTCGTAATGGTATTCCTTTAATTTCATTTTGTGCACGTTTATTAAGAATTGATAGAAGTAACACAGGATTTCCTTTTTCTTTTTTTGTCGCATGGATTGCCGATTGAAAGGTTTCTCCTGTTCCAACAACATCATCAATAATTACTACATTTTTTTCTTTGATGCCTGCATAATTGGAGGAGAATGCACCACTCTTTTCACTATGTGGCCGGTAAACAGCTAATTCAAGATCTAGTTTTTCAGCGATAAATGTTGCAAATGGAATACCATTAATAGCAATACCAACAACGGTATCAATACAGATATCTTGTTTTTCTACTTCTTCTAAAATAATATCACATAATGCATCTGAGAAGAAACCAATTCTTGATGGATATACTCCAATTGATCGCCAACCTACTTTTAAATCTCCCTCTGGTTTTTTTTCTTTTCCTTTATTAAGAAGCCATGTTGCAGTTTCTTTTGATACATTTAAATCTTCTGCAATTTCATGATCTGTAAGTCCACTTTCTTTGTATTTTAATGCTTTTTCAATAAGGGCGTCTATTTCCTTCATAGGAATCACTCATCCTTACTTGCATGTATAGAAATTCGGTATTTAGATGTTTTTCTTAAGCCGTCTAAACATTTTCAATAGTTGTCGATGAAAATGACTTATATAATCCTAGTATATTTCTGCTGTATATCATTTTATACTATGGAGTAACAGATATGGAAAATGAGTCTAATATCATAAAGGTTGTCGCTGCTGTAAAGAAGGCAAAAAATATTATTGCTCTTACTGGTGCAGGAATATCTGTTGAAAGTGGGATAGCAACATTTCGAGGAAAAGGAGGGCTTTGGGAAAAATATGATCCTGAAGAATACGCGCATATCATTTCTTTTATAAAAAGGCCTGAGAAATCCTGGATAATGTTAAAGGAGATGGGTGAACAGATTTTTAATGCAAAACCAAATCTTGCGCATACACGTCTCACAAAACTTCAAGAAATGGGTAAACTCAATTGGATTATTACTCAAAATGTGGATAATCTTCATCAAGAGGCAGGAAGCGAACACATTATCGAGTTTCATGGTAATTATAAAACACTACGTTGCATCCGTTGCCATAAGCAATTTCCTTTTGATAAAGAACAATTAGCTGCTATTCCTCCACTTCCAAGATGCACCTGTCATGGAATATTAAAACCTAATGTCGTACTCTTTGGTGAAGTCCCTTCTATTGAATCAATCGAGCTGGCAGAAAAAGCAGCTATGCATTGCGATATCATCCTTGTAATTGGTACTTCAGGGCTTGTATATCCTGCAGCAAATCTTCCTATTATAGCAAAAAGACATCATGCATCTATCATAGAAATCAATACGGAACCATCAGAGCTTACTGATTATCTCACGGATTATTTTTTACAGGGAAGTGCAGGTGATGTTCTTTCCAAAATTGTAAATAATATGTAAAAATCTATAAAATTCTGTACTTTTGCATCTATTAGATATAACAGAAAAACTAAAATAGAACTTGTCGATGTAATAGATAATTAGTAACTAGGTAGTTTGATTGTTATGGCAAAGAAAAAGAATGAAGGATTTCATTCCTCTGCAGGATTAATTCGCTATTTTGATGCGGAAGAAAAAAGCGCATTACAGATTCCACCATGGTTTGTTATTGCAATGTCAATAGCAACAATGATTATTGTTACAACAGCTCATTTAACTATCCAGTTATAAACATAATCATATTTTTTTATTTCTTTAAAATTTCTATTGTTAATTGTTTTGCTTTTTTTAATGCTTCATCAATACGATTGTGATTCGGTCCTCCACTCTGAGCCATTTTTGGTCGTCCTCCACCACTTCCTCCAAGAATAGATCCAATTGCAGGAACAATTTGTTCTCTAAAATCAATGGATACATTCTCTGATGCTGCGGAGGTTACTTTTTTTCCATCATAAATATGAACCACATAATCTGATTCAGCAATAAGAGCCCCTGCTGTTGCATTTGCTTCTGTGTTTGTCTTTGCAATAAGTACTTTAATTGAAGTACCAGGTATGATTTCAGCTGTTGATCTTAATATTTCAAGATTATCAATGTCAATATTTTTCTTTTTCTTTTGGTGTTCTTTCCAGGAATTAAATAAAAAATCACTTGCTTCTTCAACACTTGAGACAGTCTTTTTTTCATTGATGCTTGCTTCCTTTATAAATCGTTTTATCGTCTTTGGAACTTGTTCGATAGGAACCGAAAAAATTTTTGTTATGATTTTAATAGCATCGGTACTATTTTCTATGTTCGTAATTTTAATCATTGGTTTGAAGGATTCAATAATTTGATGATAATAGGATTCTTCTTTTTGTTTATACGCATCAACCATTTTTCCTGCAGCAAAAATAATACGATTCACGCCATCTTGTATGCGTTCTGATTTTATAATACGAATTTTTTCAATTTCTTCAGTATTATTTACATGAGTTCCCCCGCATGCTTCCACATCAACGCTTGGGATATCAAGAACCCGAATTTGATTTCCTGGAGGAACTCCCCCTTGAAATAATCGAAAGCCATATTTTTTTTCAGCGTTATTGCGGTCTAATACCAGTTTTTTAACAGGGACTTTTTCTTGAATGAATTGGTTTGCCCGTGCTTCGATTTTTATGATATCTTCATCGGTTAATGCTTGATAATGAGAGTAATCAAAGCGAGCATCGGCTATACCAAGTTGCGACCCAGCTTGCCAGATATGTTCTCCGAGAATTTCCCGTAACGCACCATTAATAAGATGCGTTCCTGTATGATGCTTCATTAAGGTATATCGATGATCCCAATCTATACGACCGTGAATATGCTCTCCGACTTCTAAATCACCGTTTACATGATGAATAATACTATTGTTTTCTTTTGTGACACTAATTACTGGTAATTCATTTCCCTTACTGATTAAAACGCCGGTATCTCCTAGTTGACCACCGCCTTCAGGATAAAAAACGGTTTGATTTAGGACTACTTGTGTTCCCTCATCTGTTTTTTTTATCCAACGTACCTCTGCATCAAACTCTTTCATATAATGATCAGTGTAATACAATGCCTTTGTATCAGGAAGGGTTTCATGAATTGTTTGTGAATCAACTATTTCTTTTTCATGGGTATGAAGTTCTGCAATCATGGATTCAAAATTATCGGGAAGTATCACTGAAACCTGTTCTTTTTCAGCAATTTGTTTTACAACAGAAGGAGGCATGCCATGGGTATCATACAAAGTAACCAATGTGTTATCATCAATTGTTTGCTTCTCTTTTAATAGTCGTTTCACTAACTGCTCTCCTTTCGCAAGAGTTTCTTTATATCGGTTTGTTTCAAGCGTTAGCATCTCCACTATTTGTTTCTTTTGATTGATTAGAGAGGGAAAATCATGGTGTAATAAATCAATTTGAAACGCTACCAGATCAGATAATGTTTTATTGAATTGTAATGATTTTATAAAACGAAGGGACCTTCGAATGAGTAATCGTGCAAGATAACCATCTTTTACATTTGATGGAACAATGCCATCACCAAGCATAAATGCAAGTGATTTGGAATGATCGGCTAGTGAATAAAAGGCCTGTTGATCAGAAATATCATTGGCATGCTGTTGAATCCATTGGAGTGTTTCTTGTAAAACGGTTTCATAAACGGTTTTCGTTCCATTCGTAATCCATGCAATTCTTTCGAGACCATACCCAGTATCAACGATATTTAATGGATTATTGGTATACTTTTCATTTTCAATCGTAAATGATCCTTTCGAATCTTGTTTCATATTCATAAAAACTAAGGTTGCGATTTCAAGACCTGCTGCAACAACCTCAAGACATGGGCCAGCATTGCCACCGCCAACCCAAAGTTCTTCCTTATAATTTATTGCTTCTTTTGGTATGCCAATAGTGTTAACGAAATAATCATTAGCGTAACCAACAGTTTTTTCTTTCCAATAAATTTCATCAATATTTGCGTTAAACGCATGATGCCCCATCATTTCAAATAAGGTTAAATGTCTGCCACTTTTTCCGACTTCATCTAAATCATTTAGCCGGATGCATGGTTGCGATATGACAAGGGGATTAGCTGGAGGGGGTACAATACCTGATGTAACATGGGGTTGGAAATCTGCAATGGATGCTATGGTTAGATAGATATCATTTCTCCATCGCGCTACTACAGGCATGCGTTCATCAGTTATTGGATAATGAAGGCGTTGGTGATTATGATTTTCAAAATACGATAGAAAACTCTCTCTTACTGATGAGAGTGTTAATTTCTTTTTACCCAATGGATTATTTATAAAAGAAAAAGGGACACACGGTTGATCTCCACAATACCTACTATTTATATCTAATGTCCAATAATAGCACCCACATGATTGACATTGTTTTCTAATATATCCATTATCATGGAAATACTGAAGATCAAGTTCGCTTTTTAAGAAATCATTCATTGATTATCACAGCTTTCAATATTTTTTTGTGTTGAAATATAAACAAGCTTTATAAATTTGCTCAATTGTATTAGATATATTATTGCTATTTTTTCCTAAATCTACTAGATTTCCAATAAAAGTATAAATATTTTAATTGTTTAAAAGAAAAATATATATATTGAATGTGAATAATATTTTTTAAGATTTCAAGGAGAGTATTGCAAATATGAAGAAATCCTTCGAAATACTTAATAAATACTTTATTATTGTACCCTCAGTTTTAAGAAAGAAATTCGTTGAGGTTTTGCATGGCCGAATCTATTGAAGAACTGAAAACATTGAAAGATGAATTGCAAGAAAAAGCTAATCAATTAAAAGAGGCTCGAAATAACCTTCATCAGAAATCAAAATTTTTAGCAGAAGAACGAGATACCTTAAACACTACTATTCGTAAAATAAGAAATGATATTTCAGAGCATAAGAAAAAACGGGATGAACTTAATGAAAGGGTTAAACATGCAAAAGATCAAAGGGATAAACTCAATGAAAAATGTCAGGAGATAAAAAAAGAGATTCGGAATATTGAAAGAAAACGCTCATCCTCCTCTGGAACAAATATTTCTGCTCTTCGGAAACAATTATTTGTATTAGAAACTGAGCAAATGACAAAACCAATGTCAGCTCAAAAAGAAAAAAAGGTTATTGAAAACATATCTGGCCTTCATCAGCAAATTAAAAAACAAGAGGAATTAATCAATCAGGATCCACAATTGAAAAAATCATTAGATGAAGAAAAAGAGTTTAAACAGAAAGCGGAAAAACAACATGATACTGTTGAATCATTAGCGTTACGTGCTCAGCAAGAACATGAAACAATGATTAATAAAATCAATACACTTGATAATTTGATTCGTAAGGTAAATGAAGTTCAGGATACCATTGTGAATACAAAAATCAAAGCTGATGATGTTCATCGAGAATTTATAACTCATGTTGATAAAATCCATGAACTTGAACGACAATTATCATCCTCAAAAACAAAAACATCAAAAAAGAAAAAACGGGATGAGGATACAACCATTCATAAAGAAGCAAATGAGATTTATGAACGATTTAAACGTGGTGAAAAACTGAGTACAGAGGATTTAATGACTTTACAAAAAGCAGGATTGCTGTAGGTACTCATAGCATCACTTTGACAAGGTATTTGATATAAAAAAATAGATAGGGTGAGATCTCATGCAATGTGAACTTTGTGGAAATGAATGTGGTGAGAGAGGCAAATTAGGAATGGTTGATAATGTAAAAATGATGTTATGTCCAAGCTGTTTTCACTATGGGAAAGGTGTGAAAGAGGTTCATGGTTCCCCAGTCCATGTCCATAAAACAATTGAAAAACGGATTCGAAGACATAAAGTAAAAGATGTGTATGATGGTATGAATGTCGAGTTGATTTCAGACTATAGTTCAATTATTAAATCTGCTCGAAAGAAGAAAGGATTAACTCGAGAACAATTAGGATTTAATATTGGGGAACCAACTGGTGCTATATCAAAGATTGAAAATGGAGAATTACGACCTTCTGATAAAGTGGCTAAAAAACTTGAGAAAGAACTGAGTATTTCTTTGTTTGAAGAAGTAAAAAAGGTATCACCTCAACAATCCATGAGTGCTTCACATGGATTAACATTGGGTGATTTTATAAAAAATGAATGATGTCATTGCTATGATATCACAAGAGAAATTATCAAACATTTCATATGCTTTAAAAAATGGTTTGCTTATTGTCTATCCGACGGATACATTGTATGGTATTGGAGCCGATATTTTTAATAAACAAGCCGTTGAAAAAGTGTTTTTAGTAAAACAACGGCCACATGAAATGCCATTACCCATTGGTATCTCAGCTATCAATAAAATAGATACGATTGCATATATGTCTCCTCTTGCAGAAAAAATAGCGTCATTTTTTTTACCTGGTTCATTAACGCTTATTTTAAAACAAAAAGCATTACCTACATGGATACAAAGTTCAAAGGGTACCATTGCGATTCGCATACCAAATGACCCAATTGCATTACAGATATTATCCCATACAGGACCGCTTACTATTACTAGTGCAAATGTTCATAATCAATCCACTCCATTATTAATTAAAGATATTAGTAAGATGTTTAAATCAAATGACATTGCACTTTTTATTGATGATGGAATTCGTTGTGGAAACGCATCAACCATAGTTGATTGTACCACACATACTCCAATCATTATTCGACAAGGTAGTATAAGTCCTGATGAAATTGATTCAGTGGTGAATGATAAATGAATGATGAAGTATTAGAGAAATATCATCGTGCGGGAGAAATTGCCGCATATGCTCGAGATAAAGGATTAGAAAAAATATTACCCGGACGATCAATTCTTGAAGTAACTGATTATGTTGAATCATTAATTTATGAGAAAGGGGCAAAACCCGCATTTCCTGTGAATGTTTCAAGAAATCATATTGCAGCTCATTTTACTCCTCTTCAAAAGGATGTACAAGTGTTCAAGGAGGGTGATTTAATTAAATTAGATGTTGGTGCCCATATTGATGGTTATATAGCAGATACTGCAAGTACCATTGAGTTAAAAACGGATAATCACTTAAAACTTCGCACCGCTGCTGATGAAGCATTAGCTAACGCAATTAAAAAAATGAAACCAGGGGTATCATTATCATCGATTGGTGATATCGTTCAAAAAACGATTCAATCCTATGGATTTAATCCAATTGAAAATCTTACCGGTCATAGCCTAAACAGATTTCGATTGCATTCCGGTATGTCAATTCCCAGTATTCCGACCATGACGTTACATAAAAAACCCCATATTGATGATGTTATTGCAATAGAACCTTTTGCAACTGATGGTATTGGTAGAGTTATTTCTGGCAAAGGGAGCAATATATATATTACTAAATCAGGAAGTCAGCTAAGAGGATTACGGGATCAAAGAAGCAAGTTGCAAGTCAAAAAATTACGGAATGAATTTAATTCATTACCTTTTGCACATCGATGGTGTCAAAAATTTTTTCAAAATGCTGATATAACAATGCAGCGTTTAACTTATTTAGGTCTTGTTTATCATTATCCTCAACTCAAAGAACAAAATAATGGAATGGTTTCACAAAAAGAGCATACGGTTATTGTCACCTCTGATGGCTGTGAAATTACTACTCTAGGAAAACAATAAAAAAGAGGACCGGCAATGAAGGTACATAAAAAAAATGATCAAGTTCAAATTCTTGAATTAAAACATATGAATTGGAAAGAAATTGATTTGCTTTCACGAGAAAAGACTATTTTTTTTCTTCCTATCAGTCCTATGGAAGAACATGGACCACATTTACCAGTTGGGACTGATTATCTAACTGCCCATGATGCAGCAAAAGATGCAATAAAGCAATTAAATGAAAAAAACACTGATATAACCGGTGTGTTACTTCCTCCAGTTCCCTTAGGTTTTTGTAAATTCAATACTGATTTTCCTGGTTCCTTTTCTGTTTCATCAAAAATCATTCGTGATGTTATCTTAAGTTTTGGAGGAACCCTTGCAAAGCATGGATTTCAATATTTACTGATTTGTACCTATCATATGGCTTTTGGCCATTTGAAAGGAATATATGCGGCTATGCATCAGTTGAGAAAAAAATATAAGATGACTGTTTGCGAACCATGGTCTCCTATTTTTTATTCCGATGAAATTAAAACGAAAGAACCAAAACTTGGTTTTGATACTGATAAAGAAGTCCATGGCGGATTTCGAGAGACCTCAATGATGAAATATCAGTATCCCTATCTGGTTGATCCATCATATACGGGGTTACAAAGTATCTATAAGGATTTATCTTCACCTAAAGTCATTGGAAAATCATTTAAGGAGTTAGGATTAAAAAATGGGTATATCGGGAGTCCATCCAAAGCGGATGTAACCTATGGACGATGGTTTTATCATTTTACCGTTGACACCTATGCAAATGCAGCTCTTGCCATGCATGAAGGAAAGCCTGTTACTGATCTTCCAAATCATGTGAAATCAAAGTTAAAATTGCTTTTCTGGCAATAAACACACTATTTTTTCTATTTTAATCGTTCAAATAATGCACTGACCATCAAGGGCATAAGAACAGTCGCATCACCTTCGATAGTAATATTATCTGATAGCTCCTTTATTTTTCCCCATGAAATAGCTTCTCTTGTTTGTGCCCCACTTAAACTCCCATCATATTCAACCGCCGTGGTGATATACACGGTATAATCTAATCCATCTTTGAATTGATTCCACCATATGGTATGATGTTTGCTTATGCCCCCTCCAATGATAAAGGCACCACTTGCTTCTGCATCAAAGATAATATTGGATAAATCTTGTTCGTCTTGAAATAAATCTATGGTAAATTTCCGATGTTGCTGATAATACATCCAAAGTTGAGATCCAAAAGCTCCATCAGTTATCCCTGGAACAAAGAGGGGTATTTTATGTTTCCAAGCCCAATACAGAATGGATTCCTCTTTTTTCGGTTCATCTTGTAATTGTTTTCCAAACTCCCAAATCAATTCCTTAGTTGACCATTTTTCTTGGTCTTGACAGAGAGAATTAAGAATGGGTTGCATTTTTTCTTCAAGGATTGTTCCATAGCATTCATTTGGAATAAAAATATTGCCGAGTCGATTGATTCCTTTTTTGTGTAACAATGTATCATCTGCGGTGAAACTACCATGATAATAATCAGCCCAAATCCTTGCAAGATCATGGTCGAGGGTGCCAGCGGTTGTGATTACCACATCAAATAATTTTTTTTTCAATAGCGCTGCAATAACTCCTCGAGTACCAGTTGAACAGATACACGCAGGAAAAGATAAAAATCGAACACATTTCGTATCTTGCATCATCTTTTCTAGAATGGCAACACCATCAGATACTTTTTTAGCTGAAAACCCACCGCCATTATGAAAAGATTGAATAAGATCATTCACGGTCATTTTTTTTAAAGGATCAATATCTTTTACTGGAATCTCTTGTTTCATGATACTATTGCTCCTAGGCATATTAAAAGATAGCAAAAGATGCATACCCAACACACGCATTGCTATCTGGATACACATCATATGATGTACTATATTTAAGTAATTCTGCCGAAGATGCACCTAGTTTTTTTGATGCAATCAACAGAGCAGCAACTGGCCCATAACCACACATTGAAATATTTTTATCATATACGACATCTATTAACTCTTTTGGATGAAGATTTTTTATCTGTGAGATTACATAGCTATCTTGCTGTTCAACAAAATCATTTACCTTTTCTGTCGGAGGCATTTTGCCATAGGAAATACCTTCATGGGAGAAATCAGTACTCGCAATCATGATTATTTTTCTTTTTTCTTGTTTGATAACCTCTGCAAGTTGGCATCCAATATCATATGCGGTATCATAATCTTGCATAGCCATCGCAATTGGCACAATAGAAAAGGATTGGTTTGTTGATATATATTGAAGAAATGGAAGTTGTACTTCAATACTATTTTCTCTTGTGTTTAATGTTGCATCATCAACATCAATGATTCCACCAGATAATTTTGTAACAATTGTTTCATCTACAACAGTTTTTCCAAGAGGAGTTTGCCAGAACCCTCCGGCTGCCATAGCGACTCCCGATCCAACATGACTGTGATTTGGACCAAGAATAATATATACATCTGCTAACCCATTTTCAATAATGGCGTTATAAGAAAATGCTGCGGTTCCTCCAGAATATACATAGCCTGCATGAGGAACAATAACCCCTTTCAATGATGCCTTCTTTTTTTCCTTTGAAGAAATACTTCCGGGTCCATGAGATGATAAAAAACAGGTTTCTATTTGTCTCTTAAGAGAGGCTTTTTCATGCTCATAAAACATACCTGATACAGTAGGTTTTCTTACATTATTCATACAGTATCCTTCCATGGTATTATACGATCTAATACTTTAAGCGTTATATAACTATTTCAAAATTACTATAGGATATGCTTTGTGTAATTATTTTTCACCTCGGGTAAATCAAAACATTCCATAAAATAGTCCGCAACCACATCTCAACCATTCTATGCTTCTCTTTTATGCTAAAAAGATATTCACCGAATCTTCTTTTCAT
>Ga0272441_10015220_pt1 | contig 10796 bp, 7 predicted proteins | sample SSMProp6N_FD_193582 | JGI IMG/M metagenome (GOLD analysis project Ga0272441, IMG submission 193582) | Marine sediment archaeal communities from Little Sippewissett salt marsh, Falmouth, MA, United States - SSM-Prop-6N | ecosystem: Environmental > Aquatic > Marine > Wetlands > Sediment ...
GACGGAACATGCAGAGCAGGCCAATTATACACTTAAATCTGCGGCATTCAGGAATAAGGAAAGCTTTTTTATAGTTTTTGCCATTGTATTCCCGGCATTTACGGGTATGACTGCAGGCGTGGGTCTCTCAGGTGATTTGAGAAATCCGTCAAAGTCAATCCCCCGTGGTACAACCATTGCAACAATAACAGGTATGATAATATACTTTTTTGTTGTATTCAAGCTGGCTTCATCAGCAAGTATTGAGGACCTGTTAAACAACCAGTTAATAATGGGGAAAATAGCCATAGGAGGTGCCTTTATTATCCCCCTGGGACTGGCGGCCTCAACCATTTCATCTGCTCTGGGATCGGTGATGGTAGCTCCAAGAACCTTGCAGGCCCTGGCAACCGACCGGTCATTCCCATCGTCCAGACTGAACAGATGGCTTTCAAAAGGCAGAAAAGGGGATAATGAACCAGTAAATGCATCACTGATAACAGTTATTATTGCCATGGTTTTTGTAACCCTAGGTAACGTGAATACTGTTGCTGGAATTATTTCGATGTTTTTTATGGTCACATACGGAACATTATGCCTGATATCATTTCTTAACCATTTCGGGGCAAGCCCATCATACAGGCCGTCATTTAAATCAAAATGGTTCCTTTCATTAATCGGATTCATAATTTCATTATGGATCATGTTCAAAATTAATGCAACCTATGCCATTATTGCCATTGTTGTCATGATACTGATCTATGCATTTATAAACTATTACCATAAGGAAAGACAGGGATTACAATCAATTTTTGCCAATGCACTATTCCAGCTCAACAGGAATCTCCAGGTATACCTCCAGAAGAGTGCAAGTAAGAAAACACAGCAGGAATGGAGGCCAAGCGCAATTTGTATATCAAAGAACTCCTTCGAGAGAGATACAGCGTTCAGGCTTTTAAACTGGATATCTTTCAAGTACGGTTTTGGAACATATCTGCACAGGATTGAAGGTTATTATTCAAAGAAATCACATGCTGAAGCGCAGGAAATCTTAAGAAACCTGGTTAAAAGCTTTGAAAATATAGAGAATCACGTTTATATAGATACTTTAATTTCACCTTCATATACCTCGGCAATAGCCCAGGCAATACAGCTGCCCGGCATTTCCGGGATGGAAAACAATATGGTGATATTTGAATACAGTAAGGAAAAGCCTGAAGAGCTCAGTGAAATAATGGAGAATCATGCTCTCGTTAACGCAGGAAATTTTGATGTTTGCATTCTTGCAAGTTCACAGAATAAAATTGTATTCAAAAAAGGTCTTCATGTATGGATCAAATCAACGGATGAGTACAATGCCAACCTGATGATCCTGCTGAGCTTTATCATTTCGGGTCATCCCGACTGGAAGAAATCAAAAATAAAAATATTTGATATCTGCAAACAAGAACAGTATTATGAGATAATGGAAAATAATAAAAAGCTGATAAAGGAAGGAAGGCTTCCCATTACTGAAAAAAATATTGAAATACTTATCGAGCAACCGGATATCAACCCCAAACAACTAATCATTGAAAAGTCAAAGGATGCCGCACTTGTCCTGATAGGTTTCAGGAGCGAATCACTAAAACATGAGGAAGACGTATTTTCAGGTTACGATGAGATGGGAACTATTCTGTTTGTGAATTCGCATAACCAGAAGATGATAGAATAATGATTATGTAACTGGCTCACTTCGTTCGCGTAACTTGCTCCCTTACCTCCTTCGCTCTTTGAGCTTCGGAGGTCACAGCGGTCGCGTAAATGGCCTGTTAAAGCAAGCGTAAATAGATTCTTGTATTATCAAACCTAATCTAAATTCCTTAGCCTACGCAATTACTTACGCAGCAGTTTCTGGATATTGTAGAGTTTGTTGAGCGCTTCAACCGGTGTAAGGTTATTTACATCGAGCCCGATGAGCTCATCCCTTATCTGTTTAAGTACAGGGTCATCCAGCTGGTAAATACTCAGCTGCAATCCTTCACGTTTAGAGGCAAGGTCGCCTACCGGTTTGGCAAGACCACTTTCCCTGCTCCCCTCCTCCATCTGTTTCAGCACATCATCTGCCCTTTTTACAACACTAAGGGGCATGCCGGCCATACGTGCCACATGTATTCCGAAACTATGTTCACTGCCTCCTCTTTTGAGCTTTCTGAGAAAAAGAACCTTATCATCAAGTTCCTTTATTGAAACGTTATAGTTCTTTACCCGGCTGAATGAGTTCTCCATTTCGTTTAGCTCATGGTAGTGAGTGGCAAAGAGTGTTTTAGCCCTGGCACGATGCTCATGTATATATTCAACCATTGCCCAGGCTATTGAAATGCCATCATAGGTGGAAGTACCACGCCCTATCTCATCAAGTAATATAAGGCTTCTGTCCGAAATATTATTGAGTATACTTGCTGCCTCATTCATCTCAACCATAAATGTTGACTCGCCAAGGCTTATATTATCTGATGCTCCAACCCTGGTAAAGATCTTGTCAACCAGGCCAATACTTGCCAGGGAAGCCGGAACAAAACAGCCTGCCTGTGCCAGCAGGACTATCAGGGCAGTCTGTCTCAGAAGGGCAGACTTACCTGACATATTGGGACCAGTTAGAATTATTACCTGCTGTTCCTTATTATCCAGATAGACATCATTTGGTATATATGATTCATCTGCCGGCAGTTGTTGTTCAATAACAGGGTGGCGACCGTCTTTTATGTCAATTATGAATGAGTCATTTATTTCCGGCCTTGAATAATTATAATCGACCGAAACCAGTGCAAAGGAAAGCAGGCAATCGAGCTCGGCAATCAGGGCTGCATTTATTTGTATATCATTTATATATTCTTCAAGGAATGATACCAGTTCATTATACAGCATCTGTTCCAGCTCCAGAATCTTTTCTTCGGCACCCAGAATCTTATTTTCATATTCTTTCAGTTCTTCCGTTATATATCTCTCTGCGCTCACCAGGGTTTGTTTTCTTATCCAGTCACCCGGTACTTTGGATTTATGTGTATTCCTTACCTCAATATAGTAACCGAATACATTATTAAATCCTACTTTCAGGCTTGGTATGCCCGTGTTCTTACTTTCTCTTGCCTGCAGGTCAATCAGGTAATCTTTACCAGTGTGAAGTATTTCCCTCAGCTCGTCAAGTTCTTCAGAAACACCGGCTGATATTACATTGCCCTTACTGATCATTACAGGAGGATCATCATTTATTGCCTCTTCGATTTTGCCAACTGTTTCCTTGCACAGTTTCAGCTTTTGAGAAAGCTGGTTCAGGGCCGGGCATTCAGCCCTGTCACACTGATCTTTCACCGGAACAAGGTTCTGGAGCGCCCTTTTAAGCTGGACTATTTCACGGGGGTTAATTCTTCCTGTAGCAATCTTGGAGACTATTCGCTCAAGATCACCAATCTGTGCTATCTGTTCCTGTATTTGCTCCCTGAAAGCAGTATTATTAAAAATGTATTCCACGGCATCATGGCGTCGTGTTATCGTATCCTTTTCCTTAAGCGGCAATACGATCCACTTCTTGAGAAGCCTTCCACCCATAGGGCTTGTGGTGCGGTCAACAATATCTATAAGAGTCCTTGCACCCTGGAAAGGTGATGCGAAAAGTTCAAGGTTACGAATCGTAAACCGGTCGAGCCAGACATATTTATCTTCTTCTATTCTTGATATGCCCGTTATATGACCTGTCTTCTCGTGCTGTGTTATATCAAGATAGTATAAAATAGCCCCGGCAGCTATTATTGCATAATCAAGACCATGTATACCGAATCCCTTCAGTGAGGTTGTTCCAAAATGTTTCAGCAGTCTGTCATTGGCGGCGTCAGTTCTGAATATCCAGTCATCCAGCTTGAAATTATAGTATCTTGAACCGAACCGTTCCCTGTAGACCTCTGTCTTACCCTTCTCAAAAAGCACCTCCTTGGGTGCAAAATTACTGAGGAGCTGATCTACATACGTATGAGAACCTTCAGCAACAAGGAATTCGCCCGTGGAAATATCAAGGAATGCTACCCCGCTGATTGACTTGTGTATATGAACTGCTGCAAGGAAATTATTTTCCTTATGCTCAAGTACATTATCATTTAGTGAGACACCGGGTGTTACCAGTTCGGTAATGCCTCTTTTTACTATCTTTTTTGCCAGTTTTGGATCCTCAAGTTGCTCACATATGGCAACCCTCTGCCCTGCCCTGACAAGTTTAGGCAAATAATTGTCCAGAGCATGATATGGAAAACCTGCAAGCTCAACCCATGAGGCTGCCCCGTTGGCCCTCCTGGTAAGTGTTATTCCAAGTATCTCAGATGAACGTATGGCATCCTCCCCGAATGTTTCATAGAAGTCACCTACCCTGAACAGCAAGATAGCATCAGGATGTTTTTCCTTAATGCTGTAATACTGCTTCATCAGAGGCGTCTCAACATATTCTCTGGATCCCTTCATCACACTATTATACAGCTACTTAATCAATATACCTTCTCGTGCAGGTAATACAAATATACGATGATGAAGGGTTTAAAGAAAGACCTCTTGATGGAATGTTGAAAAGAATCCTAAATATGAGCTATTAAGATTTTAGATAAATTACTGGATATACGGTTTGAATGCCTGCCTTGCGGCAGACAGGTTTGAGTGTTTGAATGTTTGAGAATTATACTACCCCTGATCAAACGGTCAAACGATCAAACGATCAAACCAGACACTTAACCACTATTCCATTTAACCATTATTCCATTATTCCAAAAAAACTGCTTTACATCATTGATCGCGTGAGCACATTTGAGTATATTCAGGCTCTTGATTGAACCCGATAAAATTTCTTCTATGCACATAGTACTGGTATTAGGTTCCGGAATGATAGCAAGACCATTGATTAACTATCTTTTAGAAAACGGATGCAGGGTTAAAATTGCATGTAACACATGTAATAAGGCACAGAAAATATTAAAGAACCACCCCAATGGGGAAATAATTTACTGGGAAGCTGATAATATTAGCGAGCTTAAACCGATGGTGGAAGAAGCAGAGGTGGTTGTCAGCCTGCTACCGTATAAGTACCACACCAGAGTTGCCAGGGTATGTATTGACCATAAGAAACATATGGTTACAACTTCATATGTAAAGCAGGAGATGTCGGAGCTTGATGAAGCTGCAAAGAAGGCAGGAGTAATAATCCTTAACGAGATAGGTCTCGATCCTGGTATTGATCACATGTCGGCAATGAGGATTATAGACAATGTGCAGAACAGGGGTGGCAGTATTGAAAAATTCTGGTCGCTGTGTGGAGCACTACCTGCTCCGGAATGTGCTGACAATCCACTGGGCTATAAATTTACCTGGAGCCCTGAGGGGGTACTGCTCGCAGGCCTGAACGATGCCAGGTATCTCGACAATGGTGAAATAGTAAGTATTCATCCTGAAGAACTGTTCAGAAAGACATTCAACTATGAGATAAGGGATATCGGAACACTCGAGGTTTATGCAAACAGGGATTCAATTGACTATATCAATATTTATGGTCTCGGGGATATAAAAACGATGTTCAGGGGAACATTCAGATTTAGTGGATGGTGTGAAACAATTGATGCCTTAAAGTCACTTAACCTCCTTAACAGGGAAAAAGAAGATCTTAAAGGAAAAACATACGCTGAACTGGTCAGAGCAAGGATCGGGCAGGGTAAAAAACCCCTCAAAGAACAGCTGGCTGATCACCTTGATTTAAGAAAGGATTCGGCAGCCGTAAGATCATTCGAATGGCTGGGATTATTTAATGAGACGAAGATTCCGGCATCAATGAATAGTCCATTTGAAATGATCTCTGATTTAATGATGGGTAAGATGATTTTAAAAGAGGATGAACGAGATATGATAATCCTTAAACATATTTTCCTGGCCAGGCATAAAGACGGCAGTAAGGAAATCATCAGTTCTCAGATGATCGACTATGGCTCACCTTCAACAGACACCTCAATATCAAGGACTGTGGCCCTCCCTGCTGCAGTTGCTGTTAAATTGATTCTTGAAGGCAGGATTAGCATAAAAGGGGTATACAGACCCATAAGGAAAGAAATATATGTTCCTGTGCTTTCAAGACTGGAAAAAATGGGTATAAAAACAGTAGAAGAATACGGTTTATCCGAAAATGAACTGGTCTTTTAAAAGTTAAGGTAATAGTCAGCTGTCAGTTTCTTATATTCATCTGTATATTCATGCCTGGTTTTTTCTATGGTCAGGAATGACTGTTCCAACTCTCTTTTCTCCTTACCGAATTCCATCAGCATTCTTTTCACAGGAGCTGAAGGTTGGGGTTTAACCCTGAGCATTTTGTTACAATAAAGGCCATAATCTGTGGCTTCGGCTATGAATAGTGCTGCTTCAGCATATGGGAGAACAAGGCATAGAATTCCATTGACAGTGATCAACCTGTTTACAGCATCAAGCAGTTCCCTGGATGTAAGATTCTTATCATGCCTGGCTTCTGTCACACGTTCATCTTTATTGACCAGCGACTCCCTGAAATAAGGCGGATTAGACATTATAAGGTCAAATTTATTATCCGTGGAATAATCCTGGACCCTGGTGTTCTGTACATTAATCCTGTTAGCCCATGGGCTTATTCGAACATTTTCCATTGCCTGTTCAAATGATTCTTTATCTGCTTCAATTGCCATTATCTGAGACTCTGTTCTCTGTGCCACCATTAAGGCCAGCAAACCTGTCCCTGTACCAATATCCAGGATTCTCGAAGCAGATGAGGTATCAGCCCATGCACCTAGAAGTACACCATCGGTACCTATTTTAAAGGCAGATTTATGCTGGTATATCCTGAACTGTTTGAAATCAAAATAGTCCATGATTAAAACTTCTCAATTATACCCAGGCCAAACAGGGAGAAATCATATTTAACAGGGTCCTTTTCATCGAATTGCCGCAACACCGAGGTCAGTTCCTCGACTGCTTTCCAGTCATCCTGTTTTCGTTCGAGAAGTCCCAGTGCTCGCGATGTATTACCTGTATGGTAATCCAGTGGTATATACAGAACAGATTTATTTATTGATTTCCATATTCCAAAATCGACCCCTCTCCCATCATCCCTTACCATCCACCGGAAAAACATGTTAAGTCTTTTCCCTGCAGCACCTTTCGAGATATCAGCAAAATGCTTCATGGTCCTGTGCCTGTGAGGTATCCTGAAGAATTCATTTCGTAACTTTATAATTGCTTCTTTCCATCCGGAACCTTTCTCAATATATCCAGCCAGTATATCTTCCATACTCTCGAACCGTTTATATATGTTTCTCAGGCCATCAATGAAGGTGCGGCAATCTGCGCCATTGAATGTACGGTAATAAAATTCACTCATTTTATTCAGCCCCTTTTCATTACTATTAAGGATAAAATCCAGGGGGCTTTGCCCCATTAGATCCACAAGCTTATTTGCCGCATTAATTATCAGGTCACGCCTTCCCCATGCTATTGTTGCAGTCAGAAATCCTGCTATTTCAATATCCTGTTTTATAGTAAATTGATGGGGTATAGAAACAGGATCACAATCTATAAATGAAGGATTGTTAAATTGTTCAAATTTCACTTCAAGGAAGTCCTTCATCTCATCGTATGAGAACTTGTTTTTCCAGGAATCACCCATTGAAAATTATGCCGTCTTTAATTTCGATTTTCCTGTCGGACATTCCCGACAGCTCCCTGTCATGAGTAACTATAACTATTGTCTGTCCGAACTTATCCCTCAGGTCAAAAAACAGGTTATGCAATTCCTTTTTATTTTCAGTATCAAGGTTTCCCGAAGGCTCATCAGCCAGTATAACCGCCGGGTCGTTAATGAGGGCCCTCGCTACTGCTACCCGCTGCTGCTCTCCGCCACTAAGCTCTGAAGGCTTATGCTCCAGCCGTTCTTTTAAGCCCAGGAATTCCAGCAGCCGCCTGCCTCTTTCTTCTGCCTCCTGCTTTGATTTTCCAGCTATATAGGCAGGTATACAAACATTTTCAAGAGCGGTAAACTCGGGAAGTAACTGGTGGAACTGGAACACAAATCCTATTTGCTCGTTCCTGAATTTTGACAATTGCTTCTCATTGAGGGTATTAAGCAATATACTATCATATTCTATAGTACCTGTATCAGCTTTATCCAGCGTGCCTAAAATCTGTAAAAGAGTGGTTTTGCCTGCTCCGCTCGGACCTACTATAGTCACAATCTCACTTTTCTTCACATCCAGGTTAATACCTTTCAGTACTTTCAGCTCACCAAATGATTTAGTTATATCCGTTGCCCTTATCATATATGACAATTAAATCCTCTTTTCAGCTCGTAAAGAAAACAAGATAAATATAGCTCAAATATATCAGTGCCAAAAATATTCCGTTCCACCTTCTCAGCTTTGGATTCCTCGATGGTAATGCCATAATTATAAGTATCACAGCTATACCTATCATCCAGTACATATCAACTGAAAACCTTGGATCATTAAGTTGATAAGGCTTGACTGTGGCGGTTATTCCAAGTATTGCTAGAATATTAAAGATATTTGAACCTACTACGTTCCCTATTGATATACCCCTTTCCTTCCTGAAAGCAGCAATCATTGAAGTAGCCAATTCGGGAAGGCTGGTACCTACAGCAATTATTGAAACAGATATTATTCGTTCGCTAACACCTAGCATTGTTGCTATTGTACTGGCACTTTTTACGAGCATACTTGCACCTGCCACCAGACCAAGAGAGGAGAGAACAATAATGATAACTGATAATGAGAGTGAGTATTTTTTTTCAGTCGGGCTGGACCTATATTCTCTCTTATCATTCCTTATCGACCTGTAAATATAGGCTGCCAGCATTATAACAAGTATTATACCTTCAAATCTGCTTAATTTAAAGTCGAGCAACATTATGAAAAGTAAGATGCTCGCCCCTGTCATAATAATCATATCATCAATTATCTCTTTCCTTTTAACAAAGAAAGGGCTTATGATCACTGTCAGGGCAAGAACAAGGGCCAGGTTTGAAATGTTACTCCCAATCACGTTGCCAAGGGAAATGGCCGGATGCCCTTCAATTGCAGCATCCAGGCTAACCACGAGCTCAGGGGCTGAGGTGCCGAATGAAATAATTGTTAAACCCACCACCATGGGAGAAAGCCTGAAATGGCCTGCCAGGCTAACACCACCACGTACAAGGAACTCACCACTCAGTAGAAGCAATGCCAGGCCTGCGAGAAGCATAACAAATGTCATCAGGGGATTTATTTTTTAATCAGATAGCTATCCATCAGCCTTTCAAGTCTTTATTAACTGAGTCAGATATGTCTTTAATGTCATCCTTAACATCTTTCGTACTCTCATTGAATTCCCTTTTTATATCATCTGTTGCTTTCCTGAACTCACGCATGCCTTTACCGAGACCTTTTGCTATATCAGGAAGCTTCTTTGCCCCGAAAAGGATAAGGGCAACAATCAGAACGATAAATATTTCCTGCCCGCTGATGAATAAATAAATTGCCATATAAAGAGCTTCTTTCTTACCTGTGCAAATTTAGCAAGAAATATAATAATAGCAATTACCCTGACAATAAATAGCAAGGTAAGTAAAGCAGTAGTATTGGAATGATTGAATGATGGGCGTGGATTTTAAATCCACGCCATCGAAACAAGTTAAATCCTCGACTGCAAAAGGCATACAAAGTAAGGCTATATCCTTAGCCTAAGCCTTAGCCTCAGCCTGTTATTTAGCTTGATTTCTTGCCCCTGAGTACTCTTTCTGTCTCTCCCTTCTTTATAGTATCAAAAACTACAGGAGTTGCAACGAAGAGTGAAGAATAGGTTCCTACAACTACACCTACCAGCAGTGCAAAGATAAATCCCCTGATCACTTCACCGCCGAAAATAAATATGGCAAGCAGCACGACGAAAGTACTCAGTGAAGTACTGAATGTACGGCTTATTGTACTGTTAAGCGCCAGGTTTAGTATTTCTGTCCTACCCCTCTTGCGGTACAATCCAACATATTCCCTTATCCGGTCGAAAACAACCACTGTATCGTTAATTGAATAACCTACCACTGTAAGGATTGCCGCTATGAAAGCCTGGTCAATCTCGAGTGAGAATGGGAATAGCCCATACCCTATCGAGAAAATACCAAGTACTATAAGCACATCGTGAACCAGTGCTGTTAGAGCTCCTAAACCAAACTGCCAGTTCCTGAATCTCAATAATATATAGAGGAAGATAATTAATAACGAGAAGCCTATGGCGTAGAGTGCTTTTATCATTATATCAAAAGCAATTGTAGGACCCACTGTCTGGCTGCTCTGTCTGTAATTCTCCAGGAATGTATCCTGGTCAACTCCTTCAGGTAATAATGGTTGCAAGCCCTGGTATAACAAAGTCTCAACTTCAGCTTCAGCCTCAGGCTCATCAACTTTATATTTTGTAGTTATTTTTACCTGGTTTTCATTACCAAATATGACCACCATCGGATTTTCGCCATACACTTCTCCCAGTTGTTCAGCCACTTCAACAGTTGAAACCGGTTGCTCAAAACGTATAACATATGAACGACCACCCGTGAAGTCAATACCCGGATTGAGTCCTTTCACCATAAGTGATACTACTCCGGCCAGTATTATAGCACCGGAAACCACATAAAATATCTTTCTCCTCCCTATAAAATTAATTTTCAGGTTATTAAATGCATTCTCTGTCAGCTTTGTAGCAAAAGTCAGGCGCATATTACGTTTGAGGAAGGTATCATATATTAT
>Ga0272441_10015221_pt1 | contig 10794 bp, 11 predicted proteins | sample SSMProp6N_FD_193582 | JGI IMG/M metagenome (GOLD analysis project Ga0272441, IMG submission 193582) | Marine sediment archaeal communities from Little Sippewissett salt marsh, Falmouth, MA, United States - SSM-Prop-6N | ecosystem: Environmental > Aquatic > Marine > Wetlands > Sediment ...
TCGTGATCGCGGAAGCAGCCGGCTCCATGGCCTCCGGGACGCCGCGCTTCGAGAAATCCTCGAGCGGAAAGAGGTCGGCGCCCACCTTGAGCCAGACCTTCGCAGCCAGCAGCATCAGGGCCGAGTACACGCAAGTCCGCACCACACGCCCCCTGTCGTGGCCGCCGCAGGCGATGGAGAAGACCAGGCCAAGGACGGCAACCTCACACAGGATCGTGAAGGGTACAAAGAACCCCCATTGCGTCAGGAGTCGCATCAACATGTCTCCCCGACCCCGCCAGTCCGTAAGCGTGGATCGCGAAAACACGCCCCGGAGGAGTTCCTCCAGTTGCCACTTCGTCGGCCAAGCGAAGAATCGGCAGATGAGGAACAGGCTCTCTTGAAGGGCGAGTGTGTAGAAGAAGAGCGATACGGCAAGAACGGCACGAACACGAGGCGTCGCCCTCTGCATCCGAGCCATCGAGTACCCCACCGCGCCGCCCACGAAGGGCAGCAGGAGCCGAAGCGCCCATCCCAACCCCGCCGCCCATCGGTCCGGCCCGTCCCGCCCTACTGCCAGCGCGCCGATGCCGAACAGCACATTCACGCACGCAGCGGCAGCCATCACCTGGACCACGGTCCGGAGAAAGCCGGTCCTTGCCGTGCTACGGAGTTCGTTGCGGCCGTGTTCTTCGACAGCACTCCTCCTCATGCTCGGCTCCGGTTCCTCTCCACGCACTCACGCCAAGGGCCGCTCGTTGTGGACGACGGCCAGGAAGCGGGCCAGGGGTGTTTGTCAGGAGTGTTCGTTGCTCTTCCTGCGATGATCGTTCTCCGTTCTCTGGGGCTCCCAGCGGTGTGTCCCCCCTGCTGCTCGTCAGCCTCAGGCCACCCAGGAGAAGCCCTCGCGCACGCGGAGCCCGGCCTCGGCCAATCAGTGCCGACAGTATTCTCCGCCATGCAGCATACTCACCGTCTTTCGAGCCTCACCTCCCGCTATGTAATGGTCAGACGGCACCGGTTTTCTCAGGAAATCCTGACGGATTCGCGGTTTCTCGTAAGAAAGACACGTCTGGGCCAGATGCGAGGGCCGCGATGCGGGTCGACCCGGCGCTACGCGCCTTCCGACACGTGCTGCCCCAGGGCGCGGCCGAGGCCAATACTCTTCTCGACGTCGTCGCCCTCGGGGGCGTTTTGGACGAGGAGGCTGTCGGCGACTTTCTCGAACTTCATGCTCGAGGCGCACTTCTCGACGCTGTCGATGGCGCCGCCTCCGCCGCCGTGGGTGAGGAAAGCGACGTAGGGCTTGCCGGTGACGGCTTGGCCCCCGTACTCCGCGATTTTCGCGTCGTCGAAGAATTGCTTCAGGCCGCCGGCCATGTAGGTGAAGTAATCGGGCGTGCCGAGGGCAAGGCCGTCGCAGGACTCCAGCTCGCCCATGTCCACGCGGGTTTCGTTCACATTGATGAGCGCTGCCTCCACGCCCTCCACCTCCTCGCAGCCCTGCGCCACCAGCTCGGCCATCTGCGTCGTGTTGCCCTTGTACTGCGAATGGTAGATCACCAGGATCTTCTTCATGTCACTCTCCTCTTCGTTTCTCCTCGAGATGCGTCCGGTCCCTCCTGCGAGCATTATACCGATCCAGGGCCCGCGCCGTCAATTCCCACCGCGCGCCCAGTCGTATTCGAAATTCTGCACAGAAGGTCACGGTTCGCGGCCTCTCCTCTTCACTCTTCACTCTTCACTCTTCACTCCGCACTCCGAACTCCGCACTCGACAACCGCCCAATGACGTGCTCCCACAGACGGGTGCCCAGATGCGGCCGTTTTTTCCAGAAGGCCCTTGTAATCCGGCAGGAGATGGTATACAATACGATCTAACATGCCCGACAACGTTCCGGAGACAGGGAGGCGACTGTGAAGTACATCTCTGATGACGGCAAGACGGTCTATTGCCCGGAATGCAAGCGCCCCAACCCCTTCAAGGAGCCGGTTAGGCTGGGGCAGTTTCTCATGTGCCATTGCTGCCGTCAGCGCCTGCAGATCAAGCGAATTCACGGCAAGATGAAGCCGTTCGCGATCGAGACCATCTACCAGAGCACGAAGGACGGCAAGAAGCGCGTTCGGGGCTCGAGCGCGCACTGATCGGGACAGACTGCTTTCTCCATGCGTCGGATCGAAGCCAATCACATCGCCGACGCTGTAGCACGCCTCGCCATCGAGGCGTGTTGCTGTTTGGGCGATGACGTTATCCAAGCCATCGAGTCGGCCTCCGCCGACGAAGAGTCCCCCCTGGGCAAAGAGATTCTCGCGCGACTGCTCCAGAACGCCCGCATCGCACGAGACGAGATGGTGCCCATCTGCCAGGACACGGGCGTCGCCGTGGCCTTTGTCTCGCTGGGATCCGATGTCGAGATCCTGAACGGCGACTTGGCAACCGCCATCAATGATGGCGTCCGCCGGGGATACGAGGAGGGCTATCTCCGCAAGTCCATCGTCCAGTCGCCGCTCGATCGCGTGAACACGCGCGACAACACGCCGGCGATCGTCTATCTCGAGTCCGTGCCCGGCGACGAGCTGACCATCCACCTCATGGCAAAGGGCGCCGGGTGCGAGAACATGAGCCGCATCGCCATGCTCACCCCCGCCGCCGGACGGCAAGGCGTGGTGGACTTCGTCGTGCAGACCGTGTCCCAGGCCGGCGGAAACCCCTGCCCCCCCACCGTCATCGGCGTGGGCGTGGGCGGCACGTTCGAGAAGGCGGCACTGCTCTCGAAGAAAGCGCTCCTGCGCGAGGTCGGGTCGACGAACCCCAATCCCGAGGCCGCCGATCTGGAGCAGGAGCTGCTCACGGAGATCAACAAACTCGGCATCGGGCCCATGGGCATGGGTGGCCGAACGACGGCGCTGGCCGTTTGCGTCGAGATGCACCCGTGCCACATCGCCAGTCTGCCCGTGGCGGTGAACATGGACTGCCACGCCCATCGCCACAAGTCCGTCACGCTGTAGGGAGATCATGGCCGACGACGTGAAGCACATCCGGACGCCCCTGACGGTCGACGTGGTCGAATCGCTCACCACGGGCGATCGCGTGTCCATCAGCGGCGTGCTCTACACCGGCCGCGATGCCGCGCACAAGCGCCTGGTCGAGCTGATCGAGCGCGGCGATGAGCTTCCCTTCAACATCGAGGGCCAGGTGATCTACTACGTCGGCCCCACCCCCGCGAAACCGGGCCGCGTCATCGGCTCGGCCGGTCCGACCACGAGCTATCGGATGGACGCCTACGCGCCGCTGCTCATCGAGCGCGGTCTGAAGGGCATGATCGGCAAGGGGCAGCGCTCGCAGGACGTAATCGACGCCATGGTGAGGCACAAGGCGGTCTACTTCGGCGCCATCGGCGGCGCGGCCGCTCTTATCGCGCAGCGCATCAAGTCCGCCGAGATCATCGCCTACGACGACCTCGGCACGGAGGCGATCCGGCGCATCGAGGTCGAGGACTACCCCGCCTTCGTCGTGAACGACACGCGCGGCGGCGATCTGTATCAGGAAGGACGAAAGCGATACGCGCGCCCCTAGCGCGAGAGGAGCAGGAGGACCATGGCAAGCGACGTCTTCTTCATCCCGAGAGCCACATCGAACCGCAAGCAGAGCTTCGTCGAACGGACGCGCACGGCGCTCCGCAAGGCGGGGATCGAGGAGGCAATCCAGCCGAAGAAATTCGTGGCGGTGAAACTGCACTTCGGCGAACTCGGCAACCCCACCGCGCTCCGGCCGCCCTACGTTCGGGCCGTGGTCGAGGAGGTGAAGGGGCGGAACGCCAAGCCGTTCCTGGTCGACACGAACACGCTCTACCGCGGCTCGCGGTCCAATGCCCACGACCATCTGCTCACGGCCTTCGCCAACGGCTTCAGCTACGGCACGGTGGGCGCGCCGGTCATCATCGGCGACGGGCTGCGCGGCAAGGCGTTCCAGACGGTGCCGATTGACGGCACGCACTTCAAGGAGGCGCACATCGCCGAGGCGATCTACATGGCCGACGCCCTGGTCGTCCTCAGCCACGCCACCGGCCACAACATCGCCGGCTTCGGCGGCGCCATCAAGAACCTGGCCATGGGATGCTCCGCCCCCATCGGCAAGCGACAGCAGCACGAGCAGAGCAAGCCGCAGGTGAACCCGGAGAAATGCGTCGGAGACGGTGAGTGCACCCGTTGGTGTCCCGCAAACGCCATCAAGATCAAAGATAAGAAGGCCACCATCGACTACGACGTCTGCATCGGCTGCGGCGAGTGCGTCGTCACCTGCCCCGAAGGGGCCATCCGGATCGCGTGGGACGAGGAAACGGCCGTGGCCATGGAGAAGTTCGCGGAGTACGCCACCGCCGCCCTGACGCGCAAGAAGCACTCGACGCTCTTCGTAACCTACCTGCTCGACGTCACGCCCGGCTGCGACTGCGCCGGCTTCAGCGACACGCCGATCGTGCCGGACCTGGGCGCGCTGGTGTCGCGCGACCCGGTGGCCGTCGACCAGGCCGCGATCGACCTCATCGCCCAGTCCCCCGGCATCCCCGGCACGAAGCTGGGCGACCAGACCGCCCCCGGCGTGGAGAAGTTCCGCGTGCTCTATCCGGACGCCGATTGGGCCGTCCAGCTCGATCACGCGGTGGCCATGGGCCTCGGCTCGCGCGAGTATGCGATCACCGAAATCGCGGACGTATAGGCGTCTCGCCCCCCTGCGGAGGGTGCATTCCTCTTGCACATGCCCCCCCAAGGGACTACCATGGTCGGACCGTGCGCGCACTGTGGGCGCATACCACAACACCCGAATGTGAGTCCGCCATGAGCCAGGCCGCAGCGGGACAAGGCGCCATGCTGTCGGTGGTGATACCGGCCTACAACGAAGAGCCGCGGATCCTCAACTCGCTGCACCGCATCGCCGCCTACCTCGAAGGGACAGACCGGCCCCACGAGATCCTCGTTGTGGATGATGGCAGCACCGACGGCACGGCTCGTGTCGTCCGCGACTTCGCAGCCGATTGCGCAGCGTGCCGTCTGCTCCGGAACGCCGTGAACCGAGGCAAGGGCGCCGCGGTTCGGCGCGGGGCCCTGGCAGCAGCGGGCGACTTCATCCTCATGAGCGATGCCGATCTCTCCACGCCGATCGAGGAGGTGGAGAAACTGCTTCGGCTGATGGCCGAGAAGGAAGGCGATGTGGCTGTCGGGTCGCGCTCCCTCTTCCTCTCCGACGTTCGCGTTCGCCAGCCGCTGCTTCGTCAGAGCATGGGGCGGCTGTTCAATGTCTTTGTTCGGACATTGGTGCTTCGAGGCATCCAGGACACGCAGTGCGGGTTCAAGTGCTTCACCCGTCGCGCCGCGCGCGTCATCTTTGCACGGCAGCGCATCGACGGGTTCTGCTTCGACGTGGAAACGCTGCTGATCGCGCGCCGCAGTGGGCTGCGGGTGCTGGAGGTGCCGGTGGTCTGGATCGACTCACCCGACTCGCGCGTGCACATCGTGGCCGCGCCGGCCCGCATGTTCGTCGATCTGCTTCGGATCGTGCTGGCCGAATGGCAAGGCCGGTACGATCCACGTCGTCGCGACGGCTGACGGCGACTGCGCCGGTGTTGCTGCGGATTTAATTGCGGGGGGCCCTGCTTTTTTTATTTGACATTGTCGTTGTTTCACATTAGCATACTTACTTCGTCGCTGTGACCCGGCCATGGGCCACGCAGCCGTACGATTCTGAAGCCCGGGACTTGCATCTGTGAGGGGTCGCGGGCTTTCGTTTGCTTGTGTGCTGAGCCCGTTCGGATACGGGCGGTGGGGGTCGGAAGCGTTTCGGTTTCTGATCACAAGGGTTCTGATAGGGAGTGAGGAGTTCGATTATGAAGCGTGATACCTCCACGTTCAACAGCGCCGTGTGCGAACGGACGAAAGAACTGCGCGAGGAACTTTGCGGCAAACGGGGCCGCTCGAAGCTGGCGGACATGCTGGGCATTACGCCCTCGACCTACCACTACTACGAGCGGGGCAGAGTGCTCCCGGCCGATCTGATGGTGGCATTGTGCGATCTGGCCGGCGTGAACCTGGACTGGTTTCTGCTCGGCAACGGACCGAAGTACCGCTCGAAGAAGGCCGGCGCCGGCACAAAGACAAAGGCAAAGGCCAAGCCCAAAACCAAGAAGAAAGCCGCCCGTCGGAAGAAGTAGAACGCTTCATGCGACATCGGGCGGATCGGCCGGAGCCGCCCGGAAGCCGACGGTTGCGGGGTCGCCCGAAGAGAAAGACGGCCGCGCGACCTGTCGGCACAGGTTGTCTGATTACGTGCCCTGTCCGCAAGAACAGGGGGATCATCGGTCGCCCGCATAAGGAGGGAATCATGCCACGTGCCGGGTTTATCGCGCTGACGGGCCTCCTGTCTGTTGTCTGCTGCCTCCTGTCGCCCCTCCCCGCCATGGCCGACGGCATGTCCTTGCTCCAAGCCGTTGAGAAGATTGAGCAGGACAGCAAAATGCTCGTGGTTATGGCCGAAAGCGCCGGCCGCTACTACCGGGTCATCGCCATCGGCGACGGCAAAACAAAGATATTCAAGGTCTACGCCGACTCGGGCAAGGTGGAGCTGCAGAAGGAGAAGGACTGGACCGAGAAGTCCGCGAAGATCCACAAGACGGCGAAGGTATCGGGCAGCGCGGCGGCCAAGAACGCCGGCATGGAATGCAGTGGCGAGGTTCAGTCGCTGAAGGCCCGCGTAGACAGAGACGGCAACGTGAGCTATTGCGTCCGCGTCAAGAACGCCAAGAGGGGCCCCCTGAACGCGACCGTGTGCGCGTGCACGGGACGCATCGGCAAGGTGGAATCGGCGGCCGACGCGGCAGAAGGCTGCGAATAGTCTGTTGACAGACGTGCACAAGGTGAGGAAATCAAATGCCCATCGAGTTTCGCTGCACCAAGTGTGACAGAACTCAGCGCGTCCCGGACTACACCGGGGGCACCCAGTTCAAGTGCGAGTGCGGCCAGTTGCTGACCGTGCCCGGCGGCAAGAGCGAGGTCAACGTACTGACCATCGCCATGATTGCGGTCGTCATCGTGACCGTGCCGATCCTCTTCTACATGCTCGTGCTCATGGAGGAAGAACCGCCGCGCAGCGCGATCGAGGAGACGGAGGAAGCAACCGTCTCCGAGGTGGCACCCGCCGACACGGCAACCGAAGAGCCCGAGTCGCCCGCCACGGAGGAAGCCCCCGCCGGCCCTTCCGCCAAGCTCTCCCTTGCGGCCGTGCGAGATCTCGGCCCGAAACCGCGCCAAGCCATCTCCCCAAACGCACAACGGCGGATCACCGAAGGCGATGCCTCCTTTGCCCGAGGCCAGTACAACGTAGCCTCGGCCGCCTACGAGGAAGCGCTGGCCATCGACGGCGCCAGCCTGCCGGCACGGCTCCGCCTGGCCGCAATCCTGTTCAACACGGGCAAGGTGGATGAGGCCAAAGCGGAGGCCCAGGGCCTGATCAAGAAGGACACCGACGCCGTCACCCCCCAGTATCTTCTCGCGTGCATCTACCGGGCAACGGGCGCGCACATGGATGCGCACCGGCAACTACAGCTCTGCATCGATCTTGCCCCCGCCGAGCTGTCGCTCCGGAGCGAACTCGTGGATCTGCTCCGGGAAACGGGAGATGAAGAAGGGGCGATCAACTGCCGCTACGAGGCCGTATCCAAGGGACGCGAACAGGCCAAGACCGACCCGGCCGATGCGGACACTCAGTTCTTCCTGGGCAAGATGCTCTGCGAGCTGGGCAACTACGACGAAGCAGAGAAGCACCTCCAATCGGCCCAGGGCCTCAAGCATCCCCAAGCCGCCGCGTGGATGAAACGCCTCGAGGACGCCCGCCGGGCGAACGCAAAGCCCGCGCAGGGAGACAGCCCGACCACCAAAACTGAAAAGAAGTAGCTGTCCGACACGGGGCGCGCTGCAACAGGCGTCGATCCGCCGCGAGCGGCCCGGCAGTGCGAGAGGACGGAGCGGCTAGCGCCTCACGATGTAAGATTTGCTCCGCAGACTGGAGAGATAGGCCTGATACTCGCGGTTGGTTCGCTCACCCTTCAGGTGCTCCTTGATCTCCGTCTCGGCATCCTCAAAGGGCACCTTGCCTCCGGGCTGCACGTCCACGACCTGCACGATCTGAAAGCCTCGCGACGTCTCGATGACGGGGCTGATCTCGCCCTTCGCCATGCTGAACAGGGCGTCATCAATCTTGCCGCCGAAAGCCGGCCGTTTCATGAAGTCCCAGAGCCCCCCATCGCCGGCGTGCGGCCCCCGTGACCGCTTCTTCGCCATCGCCGCGAAATCGGCCCCCGCCACAAGTTCCTGATGGATCGACATGGCCAGGGCTTTCGTCTTGTCCCGCGTGGCAGCGGCCCCGAAGGGAATCACGATGTGCCGCGACTTGACTTTCTTCTCCCGGATGTAGTCGGAGGCGTGTTTCCGGTAGTACTCCCGGATCTCGCGGGGAGACACCCCGGCACGGCCGTACACGTTCTTCTGCAGCACCATCTGGATGAGAATCTCGTTGCGCGTCCGCTCGCGCTTGGACTCCAGGGTCTCGCCTCCCTTGGCAAGAATCTTCTTGAGCTGAAGCAGCGACCCCGCCTGGGCGATCAGGTCCTTGATGATGCTGTCGATGTTCTGGTCGATCAGCCGCGGCTGCACCTCCTGGGCCGCAATCATCCGCTTCCCCTCCTGAATGAGGAGGCGCTTGTCGATGAGCCGGTTCAGCGCGTTGTCATACTGCGGCCGCATCGCCGCCCGAAGCGTATCGCCCGAGTATTTCCGGCTGAGCATCTTGATGGCCGGCGCCAGGAGTCTGTTCAGCTCCCCCTGCGTGATGATCTCGTCGTTGACGACCGCAACCACGGCGTTAACGTCCTCGGCTCTGAGAACCGGCAACACCACGGCACACGCCACAATCGCTATGGATAAACAACGCATTGGCTGGCCAACTCCCTGTACATGGTGACGGCAGTCCGTCCACCCAGTGATTATACCATTCCCTTCGGCAAAGTCAATGGGCCGGTCGGCTACTGCAGGACCTCGGCGATCGCCTCCGCGAAGCGCTTCGCGGAGTCCGGACCGTCGGCCGTAATGATACGCCCGTCGACCTCCACTGCCGCCCCCGTGAACTCCGCGCCGCCGACGACCAGGTTGTCCCTCTCCGAGGGATAGGACGTGGCCTTCCTGCCCTTGAGCACACCGGCGTTGGCGAGTGTGGACGGCGCGATGCAGATCGCGCCGAGCACCTTGCCGGCGCTCGCCGCATCCCGGGCAATCCCGTGGGCCGTGGCATCGTCGAAGTACTCGCTGGACCCCGTTCCGCCGACGAAGACGACCGCATCGTAGTCCGCAACGGCGATGTTGCTCACCAGTTCCTCGGCCTCGGCCAGCCCCCCCAGCATGCCCTTCCGTGTCCCCAGCGCCGAGGAGGCCACGGTCACGCGTGCGCCTCGCTCGCGAAGCAGATTGTAGGGCTCGTTGAACTCCTCGTCACGGAAGCCGTCCGACGCAATGACCATCACAACTCTCTTGCCCGACAAGTCCGACATGAACGTGTCCTCCAAGCGTGGAAACGGTTGGCGCGGCGCGCTGCCCCCATTCTAGCAGATCGGGCACCCAAGTCAAATGCCGGGCCGTGCCCCGAGGGAGATTTCTGTTGACGGCATCCGGGGCGTCTGGTAGCTTATAGTCGATCTGGCGGGCGGCCAGGCCGCCCCGTCGGTCCGCAGGGAATTGCGCATGAACGATGCCGCGACCACAACAAGCTATGCCCCGAGTGGGAAGTGTACACCCAAGGGTATTGCTGTCATCGTGGGGCTGGGCCTTGGGGCCATGATTGTGGCGTGCGTCGGTCTTCATTGCATCAGTCGGTTGGTGTACCTCGGGCTGGTCTTCCCGGCAGTGATCGGCCTCGCGGTGGGCGTATCGACGCTGGTGGGCGTGAGGATCGCCAAGTGCCGGATGCCTCTCGCCGCCGGTGCCATCGGCGTCGTGCTGGGGCTGTCGGATTATGGGGCGCTGCACTATCTGAACTACCGTGCCGATGTCCGCAGCTTCCGGCGCAACGTGCAGGGGAAGCTGGGGCAGAAGGCCGAGGACGCACAAGCCGTGCGGGCGGAGCTGAACGCCGCCTTGGTGCGAGCGTGGGGCCGACCGGGCTTCCTGGGGTATTTGGGCGCGTGGTGGAAGGGAATCTGGCGCGTGCTGTGGGTTCTCGAGCTCGCCATCGTGGTCGGGCTCGCGGCTTGGATCCCCTGGTGCCGGGCCTGCACACCGTTCTGCGAGGCCTGTGAGCAGTGGTGCGACCACGCCCAGGTGTTGGTGGCATCGCCGGAGGCAGAACAGAAGATCGTCGAGGTCTGCCGCCCCGAGCGGTTGGGGCAGCTCCAGGAGATCGAGCGCGTCAGCGAGCACGAGAACCGCTGTGTGGTGGAGCTCGATTACTGCGAGGCCTGTCGGAAAACGGGATACCTGACCGTGACCTGCGTGGAGGAAGGAGGAGACGGCGCGGCCCGTGAGAGGCAGGTCCTCTGCGAGGTCGTCGTTTCAGGGGACCAGGTGGCGGCGGTGATTCCCGATGGCAGCGAGCCGGCACCCCGGCAGTCTTCCCCGCAGCTCGCCGAGGACGAGTTGCCCGAGCCGTCGGCAGACCCCGGGGAGGTCCTGCCCGATGACTTGGCCCCCGCTTCGGAGGAGGATCGAGATCCGGGCGAGGGGGAGGAGGCCTCCAAGGTCCCGCCCGCCTCAGAGGATGTACAAGAGGACAATTCTG
>Ga0272441_10015222_pt1 | contig 10793 bp, 4 predicted proteins | sample SSMProp6N_FD_193582 | JGI IMG/M metagenome (GOLD analysis project Ga0272441, IMG submission 193582) | Marine sediment archaeal communities from Little Sippewissett salt marsh, Falmouth, MA, United States - SSM-Prop-6N | ecosystem: Environmental > Aquatic > Marine > Wetlands > Sediment ...
CCACCGGCTGTTCCACGGATTCTGCCCGATCGGCGCGGTGGCCCGATCCGTGCTGATCTTCACCAGCAACCGGTTCCAGCCCCGGGCCAGCGTGACCTCATCGCCTCGCCAGCGCCAGCGGTCACGGCGGCCCAGCTCGCCCGCCTGTCCGTTGAGCCAGTACCGGCCGGCGGCGCCCTTGAAGGCAATTCGCAGCAGGACCTTCGCCTCGGCGGGCGAGTGAATGTAGGTGTGGGCGTAGGCCACCTTGTTGTCCAGGCTGTCGGGGAACTGGCGGGCGGCCAGGTCGATACCTGTCGCCCGGCCGAAGACGTAGACGAAGTCCACGTTGCTCTCGCCGCAGGTGCCCTCGTTGTGGTCGTGGCGGCTTTGGGTCTCCATGCCCACGCGAAGCGGCTGCCAAGTCGCCTCGCCCGCCCTTGCGCCCCGCGCCGGCGCGGCGTCGGTCTCGCCGCCGAGGAAGTCCTTATCGATGTCCTTGACGGGATCGCCGGCCTCAAACGGCCCGGCCACGAGCCAATCCTCGATGGTGAAGTACTCCAATGCCCGGGTGTCCGGGCCCGGCTCGCCGGTCGGCTTGTCGGCCTGGTAGCGCAGCTCGGTGGTGACGCCCTTGACGCGCCGGCTCCAACGGGTCGGCGGGGTCGCGCCGCCGAATCGGCCTGTCCAGTCGCCCCGCCAGCCCACCGGGCGCGCGGGCGTCGGGCGGAACTCGGGCGAGCCGAGGGCCGGCCCCGCGGGCGCTGCGGGCGTCCCGGCCGCCACAAAGCACCACGCCGTGATCGCCAAGGCCCATATCCGGCGCTGTAGTGATGTCCTCGATCGACTTCGTTTCACTTCCTCGTCCCTTCCTCGTGTTGGGTTCCCTTTCCTTTCCGGATGCCGCTACCTAATAAATTACGAACTGATTCTCGCTCGATGAGCTGCACCCCCGCGCGAACCGTCCTCGGCTCGAGCCCCTTGCCCCCGCGCTGAATCATGTCCAGCAGGGCCTCGGCCGCCGTTCGGCCGATCCGCTGGCGGGGCACTCGAACGGTCGTCAGCGCCGGGCTGACCATGCTCGCCGGCTCGATGTCGTCCAAGCCCACCAGGCTGACGTCGCCCGGGACGTCCAGGTGAAGCTCGCGTAGACGGCTCATCGCGCCCAGGGCCACAGCATCGTTCACGCAGAACACCGCGGTGGGGGGATCTGGGCGCAGGACCAGACGGTCAATCTGCGCGTGCCCCGACGCGAACCGGAAACCGCACTCCCGGACCAGTGTCGTTTCGACCTCCAGGCCTGCACCGGCCATGGCCTGCATGTACCCCGTCTGCCGCTGTCTGCCGACGGCCGAGTTGCCGTGGCCGCCCAGGAAGGCGATCCGCGTGTGGCCCCGCTCAATGAGGTGCCGCGTGGCCAGGAGCCCGCCGGAGATGTTGTCGGCCAGCACGCAGCTCAGCCCGTCCATCTCGTTGTCCAACAGCACCGTGGGGACCACCCGAGCCGCGCTGCGGACGGCCTGCTCGTCGTCCATGGCTACGGCCAGCACCCCATCGACTTTCCTCCCTGGCCCGTCGCGACGGTCGATTCCCCCCGGGCCGGTCAGGCTGGCGATGTCGCCGGTGAACACGACCGAGTACCCCCGCTGGCGGGCTACCTCCTCCACACCCCGAAGGACCATCGAGAAGTAGGGGTTCGCGGCCCCGTCGGCGACGCCGGGGTATAACGCAAAGCCGATCGCGTACATCCGCTGGGCGGCCGTCCCGGGCCTGCAGACGAACGTGCCCTTGCCCACTTGGCGGTAAAGGACCCCCTCGGACACAAGGTCCATGATCGCCTTGCGGGCAGTCATCTGCGCGATGTCATACCGCTTGGCGAGTTGCCGCTCCGACGGGATCCGGTCCGTCAGCTTCCCGTCGAGGATTGCCTGCCGGAGCTTCCGCTTGACTTGAGCATACAACGGGACGACGGCGCCCCGGTCAATCGTATCCATGCCTTGCTTTTCTCCCACGATTGTTATAGAACACCATAACGCATTGCGTGTATCGCGCCTAGAGTAGAGATGAGCAGAAAGCGGAGAGATGACGGCTCGCTGTATCCGGGCGCGGGAGCCCAGCGCATCGCGCATCGGGCCATTCTACACCTGGAAGACTTTTTTCCAGAAGGTGTTAGAAGAATCTCGGGATCGGGATATGGCCGGGCGCTGCCAGAACCCCGCGGCATGTCTGTGACTCACCCAGGCGAAAGCCGCTGGACCACGGCAGGCGGCCTACCTCGCTTTTCAGTCGATCATCGGGGCGATCTCGATGTCTCCCCAGCCGCGGGGGGCTTCGCCGCCGAGGGCGGCCTCGGCCCACGGACTGGTCCGGACCGGCGTCCGCGTGCGGCGCCAGGGCCGTCCGGTCTGGGCGGCTTCGGCGGCCGCGGCGGCCGCCTTGACGCTGGGCTTGGCGATCCAGCGCAGGTCCTTCTCGGACGGTTCTCCGGGGTCCATGTCGTTGTAGCCGGGCGCGAAGGCCAGTCGCGAGCCGACGGCCGGCTCAGCCGGGGTCTTGCCACCGACACCCAACTCGCCCCACGGGATGAACCACTCCTGGGCGCGCGTCACGCGGTTGATCCGCACGTGCCGGACCTGCATGCCGCGCCGGGCGGTCAGGTCGGCCAGCGGGGTCATGACGTCGAAGTACATGTCCCAGGGATAGGCGACGATGCGTTTCATGTCCTTCGGCGGCGCGTTGCTGCCGTAGGCGACGATGTACTGGCGCGTGGACAGCCAGAGCCCCCAGCCGGGGTTGACGGCCTGCCGCACGTTGGCCGGGTCGTTGAGCCAGGTCGAGGCGTGCGGGTCCAGCAGCACGTCCAGGGCGTCGGTTCTGCCGTAGCCGGCCGGGGATGGATCCGAGGCCATGAAGTGGTTGTCCTTGGCCTCGAAGTACAGGTAGAGCCCGCGTGCCGAATGCGCCGCCTTGACGCACAGGCGGGCGTCCATGCTGGTGACGATGCTGAACGAGCTGCCGATCCGTGCGTGTGTCGCTGGGGTCATGTAGATCCGATCGTGCCCGGGGCCCATGAGCGACCAGAACGCGGAGACCTTGCCCGCCTCGGCGGCGAACGTCTTCTCCTGTGCAGCCGTCAGGCCGTACGCCAGCAGGACGTCCTCGGCAACGGCGCCCGCCTTGGGCCGGTAGCCGACCGGCACGGACAGGGCCGTCTTGGAGCCCACCGGGCCGATGGCGTCTCGGCAGGCGGGCTTGGGGGCCCGCTCGGTCGCGGAACGCAGTTCGATCTTCGGATCGCGCACCGTGAAGTAGAACGGCAGCGAGGTGGCGACCTCGCCGGCCTTCGTCGCAGCCAGCGCGTGGACGCACCAGACGACTTGGTCGCCGCCGACCTCGACGGCCAGCACGGGCTTGGCCGGCGCATGCACCTCGCCGAGCTTGCGGGCGCCGTCGAAGAGCTCGATCTTCGACCAATCGGGCAGGTCGCGCACGTCGCAGACCAGTTGCAGCTTGCGGCCGGGATCGACGACGGGCCCGCCGATGCTGAACAGGGTGCCCGGGTCGGTGTTGGGGTTGTACACCCGGCCGAGCTTGGTCACGCCGACGACCAGCGGGCCGTTGCGGGTCGCGGCGCTGCGGTACACCAGGGCCATGTCCTTGTTCAGCAGCCAGGACGCCTTGGCGCGATCGCCGGCGTAGTCCTTGAACGGAGCGACTCGCGCGACGTCGTCGCCCTGGGTGTTCAGGTTGCCGAGCCAGCCGCTTTGCTCAGGCAGTTCGACGAGCTTCACGGGGCCCTTGCTCGGGTCGGCGCCGGCGGGGTACCGGGCGGCGATGCACTGCTCGGCGAGTTTGGCGTAGACGTCGAACGCGATGCCGTCCTCGTGGCCCTTCTCCTCGACGATCATCGCCCAGCGGGCGCCTTTTGCGCGGGCCTTCATCACGGTTTCGTAGCAGCGGGCGACGCCGGCCTCCTCGCCGCCCAGGAGGTCGTAGCGGCCGATGAGGAAGATGCCGGGCACGACGAACGCCCGCTCGTCGAGGATGCTCCGCGCGGCCGCGACGTTGCTCACGAAGCAGATCGCCCGATGCGGGGCGTAGCTGGCCAGCCCGTACGCTTGAGCGCCGCCGTTGGAGCTGCCGAAGACAACGAACGGCACGTGCTTCAACTCGGGATGGACGCCGAAGGAGGCAAAGGCGTTCAGGGCGTCGAAGAAGCGCTTGCCGCCAGGGATCGGCTCGGCGGAGTAGATCTGCCGGCCGGGCATGCTGTGCAGCCCCACCAGGCCGAAGCCGAACCGTGCGGCGAGGGCTTTCATGTTCCCGTCGCGGGTGAAGTTCCGGCTGTCCCCGCCGCCGCCGCCGTGCCCGCTGATGAAGAGGCCGCGAACCGGCCGGGCCTCGGGGGGCACCCAGACCTTGATCATGGCCCGCGCGTCGGCGGCGCGATAGTCGTAGTACGTGCCGTCGAACCGCACCTGGTCCCCGTTGGGAAGCGTCCTGCCCTGGCCCTGCGAGATGCTCGCCGCCAGGGCCAAGGCGGCGACCGTCGCCCCGGGGCCATGCCAGGACCGTCGCTTGCTCGCATCGCCGTTCTGCTTCGCTGTCATACAGACGCTCCTTCCGTCCGGGGCTGCCCGTGTAGCCTGCCCCCAACGCCTGCCGTCGCGCGGCGAGCGCGACGGGGGAAGCCACTGCCGCCAGCGGCACGGACTATAGAGCAACCATGCAGGGCCTGCCAGCATCACCCAGGCCGGTCTCTGCGGACGACCATCGCCCGCTCGGCCATGGCGGCCGATCGACGGGAACCTGTTTCCGGCCAGTGGGTTCCATGTAGACAAGGCCCGGAGGGCTCCGGGATGCGCAGTGGGCTGTAATTGGGAGTTGGACACATGGCGAAGGGACATTCGACGGCCGGTATGGTCTTGGCGGCAGCGATCCTGTGGACGGCGTTCTCGGGCCCGGCCGGCGCGGGCACGGTCTGGCGCGAGGGCGAGGACGCCTCGGTGCAGTCGGTCCAACGCCATCCGTGGTGGTACGACAAGGTCAAGGCCGACCGACTCTCCGGCGGCAAGTGGATGAGTCACTTCAGCGACAAGAAGGCCGGCGAGGTCACCCACGACGTCGCCGTCGTCGAGGCCGGCGACTACGCCTTCTGGGTCCGCGCCAACCCCGTCGCCTGCAAGCTATCGTTCCGGCTCGACGACGGCGCGTGGAAGGAGATCTCCTTCGACGGCGCCACCGGCCAGGTCAATATCGCCGCCGACGACAAGCCGGACCTGCGGTTCATCGCCTGGGTGCAGGCCGGGCGGCTGCGGCTGACCAAGGGCGACCACACGCTACGGTTTCGCTTCGAGAAGACGAAGGCCCCCCAGCACCACGGGGGCCTCGACGTGTTCGTGCTGACCACCGAGCCCTTCACGCCGCGAGGCGTCGCGAGGCCCGGCCCGTCCTCCAGCGGCGCCGCGGCCGCACCCAAGGCGGAGCTCGACGAGAGCAACTCGTGGGCCTTCACGCCGTCGGTCGATCCGTTCAACGACGACGCGTTGCTGGACCTGCGCGGCCTCAACGAGAAGGTCGCCGGCGAGAGCGGCTTCGTGAAGCTCTCGCCCGACGGGTCCGGTTTCGTCGACGGTCGCGGCCGGCCGATGCGGCTGTTCTGCACGCTTTCCGACGGCTCGAAGATGAAGCCCGCCGACATGGAGCGCCACTTTCGCCACCTGGCCAAGCTGGGCGTCAACATGGTGCGGCTGCACACCAACGTCGCCGTCTGGAAGGAAGGCGCGGCAATCACCGACGTCAACGACAAGCAGATCGACGGCATCCTCCGGGCCGTCGCCGTCGCCAAGAAGAACGGCATCTACACCGTGCTGTCTCCGTTCTGGGCGTTCGGCGCCACGCCGCGGAGCTGGGGCCTGGAGGGGATGACGGGCAAGAAGCCCCTCGGCGTGATGTTCTACCATCCGCGCCTCCAGAACGCCTACAAGACGTGGGTCCGAGAGCTGTACACGCGGAAGAACCCCGTCACCGGCGTGCCGCTGACCGACGAGCCCGCGCTCGCCGTCATCCAGGTCAAGAACGAAGACAGCATGCTGTTCTACACCATGCAGTCCCTTCCGCCCGTCCAGCAGCGCATCCTCAACGAGCAGTACGGCACGTGGCTCATCGACAAGTACGGCTCGCTGGTCGGGGCCAGGGAGGCATGGAAGGGCGTGTCGCTGAAGGACGACGACTTCGACGCCTCCGTGGCGGGGATGTACATCACCTGGCATCTTACCCAGCCGGCGAAGGGCGGCATGCAGGCGCGGCTGGCCGATCAGCTCGAGTTCCTCGCGTGGCGCCAACGCAAGTTCTACCAGGACATCCACGACTTCTACCGCAAGGAGCTGGGCTGCAAGCAGCTCACCAACGCGATGAACTGGCGCCCGGCCGACAAGCTGCTGCTGGACGACGCCGAACGCTACAGCTACATGGCCTGCGACGTGATCGCCGTCAACCGCTACACCGGCGGCGTCCACAAGGGGCAGAACGACGGCTGGCGGATTGACCCCGGGCATTTCCTCGTCAACCGCACCATCCTCAAGCGGCCGCTGGAGCTCCCCACGAACCTGAAACAGGTGGCGGGCCGGCCGTTCCTTATCACCGAGACGGCCTGGGTGCGCCCGAACCTCTACCAGTCGGAAGGCGTGCTGATGGGCAGCGCGTACCAGTGCCTCAACGGCGTCGACGGCGTGTTCTGGTTCGCCGCGTCGAACCCGGACTGGCTGCGCGAGCCGCGCATGACCTGGACGCGCGTCGGCCCGGGCCACCCCATCAACAAGTGGTCGTGCGCGACGCCCGCCGTCATGGGCATGTTCCCCGCCAACGCCCTGATCGTCCGCAACGGCTACGTGCGGCAGGGCGCGACCGTGGTGCACGAGCGGCGGTCGCTGGCCGATATGTGGCAGCGCAAGCCGCCCCTCATCGCCGAGACGGAGAGCTTCGACACCAATCGCGACGTGAAGGACCTGCGTGACCAAGCGGCCGGCAAGACGGCCGTGAGCCGGCTGGCGTTCCTCGTCGGGCCCGTCGAGGTGGCCTTCGGCGAGAAGGCCGCCCCCACGAAGGTGGCGGACCTGTCGCCCTACATCGACGGCGACAAGCAGACCGTCCGCAGCAACACGGGCGAGTTGGAGCTGAGCTGGGGCGCCGGGCTTTTCCGCGTCGATACGCCCTGCGCCCAAGCGGTGACGGGATTTCTCAAGGACGCAGGCGGCCAGTTCGCACTGCGCGACGTGACGATCGAGTCCGACAACGACTATGCGACGATCGAGGTCGTCTCGATGGACCGGCGGCCGCTGAAGACAGCGGCCCGGGCCCTGGTGCAGGTAGGCACGGTGTGCCGATTGACGGGCTGGTCGACGCGCGCGGACAGCATGACCGCCGACAAGCAGACGCTTCGCGGCGAGCGGATCGTGACCACCGGCCGCCCCCCGTATCGCGTCAAGAACACGCGGGTGACGCTGACCGTCCGCAACCCGTCGATCCGCAAGGCCGTGCAGCTCGACGCCGGCGGCTACCGCAAGGCCGACCTGCCCGTCGAGCGCGTCGCCGGCGGCGTGAAGGTGGCCCTGCCCGCCGACGCGATGTGGGTCATGTTGTCGGCTGAATGAGAACGGCGGGGCGAACCGTCAGTTGCTCGTCCGCTGGCTGGGATGGCTGTCAGTGAGTCGTCCGGTCGACACAGGTAGAACGGGAGTCCGTGCCATGTTGAGTCCTCGCCTGTTCGTTTCGAATCTGACCCTTGGCCTCGCGATCCTCGCCGCCCCGGCCAGCGGATCCAAGCTGGTTGACGTGCGGACCGTCGACGACGAGACCGTCATGGTTGTCTGGCACGACGGTGAGGTGGAATGGAAAGACACGGGAAAGGGCCCCAAGGCCTTCCGCGGCGGCTGCGACAGCGCCGGGGAGGTGATTCACAAGTTCGACCCGCCGGTGGACATCATCGCGGCCGCCGACCTGAGCAACTACGAGCTGACCTCGGCGGACGACAGGCGATACGCGACGACAACGCACCCGGTGGCGGCCCACCGCAAGACGAAGGTCAGCGGGACCGACCGCGGCTGGCCCAACTGCAACGTGACGCTGGAGCACACCGTGTTCCTTCGTTTGCCCGTCAAGCTCCGCCAGGGGGCGAGGTACAAGCTGGCTGTCGCCGGGGGCGTCGGCGGCAAGGCCGCTTCCCGGCCGTTTACATTCGATATCTTCTCCAGCGTCTCGGAGGCGGTTCACGTCAACATCATCGGGTACAACCCCGACTGCACGGCCGTGAAGTCCGCCGACCTCTACATGTGGCTCGGGGACGGCGGTGCGAGGGACTACTCGGCCTACGAGGGTCGGAAGGTCCTGCTCTACAACGTCGCCACCAGCGCGAAACACGAGGTGGGCAAGGTGACGTTCTGGAAGAAGGACGGACGGGACTTCGGAGACTGGAATCTGACCCGGTCCGACGTCTGGAACTGCGACTTCTCGGCCTTCCAGGGCGCCGGGACGTTTCGCTTGGCGGTCGAGGGCGTCGGGTGCAGCCCGGACTTCACGCTCGCCCGCGACGTCTACTACGAGCCGTTCAAGACGTCCGTCCGCGGGTTCTACTACATGCGGATCGGCGAGGGGAAGGACATCCAGCCCGTGCCCCGCCAGCCGCGGTACATCCCCGGCCAGGACCCGCCGGGCTTCACGGTATACATGACCGGCTTCAGCCCCTGGCACCCGGACTGGAAGAAGGCCGGCGGGGACACGTGGGACAAGAGGGACTGGTCGAAGTACAAGGACCCGGGCAGCCCCACCAACCCCAACGCCTGGGGCGGCCACTCCGACGCGACCGACTGGGATCGCCACCTCGGCCACATCGCCATCATCTGGGACCTGCTGCTTCCGTACCTGTTGAGCGACGGCAAGCTCGCCGACGACAACTGCCGGATCCGCGAGAGCGGCAACGGCGTCCCGGACCTGATCGACGAGTCCAACTACGAGACGGATTTCTGGCTGCGCCTTCGCGACAGCAAGGGCGGCTATGCCTGCGGCCTGAACAACCCCAGCGGCCAGGACAAGGTAATGTACCAGGCCGCCGCGTCGCCCTATATGGCCTGGGCCAACGCCGCCAACGCCGCCATGACCGCCGACGCCTTCCGCATCGCCCGCAGGCCCAAGCTCGTCGGGAAGTACCTTGCCGCGGCCCGGGAGGCGTGGAAGGTCGCCGACGGGGAAGGCCTCGACCTGACCCATCACATCGGCAACGGCAAGATGCGGGGGCGAGATCTCAAGTTCATGGCTGCGGCATTCCTGTACAACGTCACCGGAGACAGGGCCTACGAAGACGCCATGGTTAAGGAGTGCGTCGTCACCTCGCCGACCTCCGAGATCGACAGCAAGCGGGGCAACCAGCTTTGGGGTGTCGCCGGATACCTGCTGTGCGCCGGAAACAACGTCCAGCCGATCCACTACCCCGAGCTGCTGAAGCACATGAAGGCCGCGGTGGTCCACGAGGCCATGCGGAAGAACGTCGCCAACAGCCAGCGCTGGCCGTCGCGACGAAGCAGCAACAATGCGTACGGCTGGTTCCAGAGCACGCAGGAAGTCCAGACCGTCTGTGTCGCCCACGCGATCTCAACGGACGCGTCCGAGCGGGAAGCGCTGCTGCGTGCGCTGGTCCTCGAGGCCGACTGGGGCCTGGGGCGCAATCCCATGAACATGGTGCAGATGACCGGCCTGGGCAGCCGCTGCCCGCAGCAGATCTTCACCACTGGGCGCAACGACGGCGTCCCCGGCGTCCATCCCGGCCACACGCCCTACATGAACGCCAACGCCTGGGGACGCGGCTACATGTTCGACCCGCAATACTACGCCCAGCGGGGCTATCCCGCCTGGAAGCTCTGGCCGCACGGCGAAGCGCTCTGGGATGCCCCATATTGCTTCTCGAACAACGAGTTCACGCCCCAGCAGAGCATGCGGGGCAAGATGTGCCTGCTGGCGTACCTCTATTCATTGGGCGAGACGCATAGGGGCCAACGCTGAGCGACCTCCGGTGTAGCGGACCAGCGAGTTTGATGCTCTCACAGAAGCCGAACACACAGGGGCTCTTGACGACGGCGCGTCCTTGGGTAAGCTCTTGCCTTCGCGAGGATGGGGAGATCCCGGAAGCCTACCAATGTGCGATCAAGATGTCCGGAACGTTCCCTTGCCTTCCGGATGGCCAGAGAACGTCAAGTCCGCCGTTCTGTACGTCATCTCACTGGCCCACTATGCCATCACGTGCGCCATGGGTTGGGTCGCCAATAGCATCAACGCCCGGGTGCGCCTTTCAGCCAAGTGTGACCGACTCCAGCAAGAGGTCGAACTCCTCCGCGAAGCAAGCCGCATCAAAGGATACGCGGATGGCCAAGCTCGACCCGCGCCGGTGGCCGTACTACTCCCCTATCGAACGCATGGCCATTCTTGAACTCAAGGCGGCCCGAAGATGGTCGCTTGGTGGTGTTCTCCCGCGTCCACGCGATGTTCAGCCACCTGGAGGGCTACCTGCGCAACGGCGACCTCCTGCCCGGCCCCGCCAGGCACCGCTTCTCGACCGACCAGCCCGCCTACGAGCTTCCCACCGGCCACGCCGACACCCGCGTCCTCGCCCGCCGCATGAAGAACGCCCGGAAGTGGCTCCTCACCGCCTGGGCCGCCGACGGCAGGGAGCGCCGCGTCACCGTCCCCGTCCCCGGCCTCGGCAAGGTAACGCTCCTCGCCCGGCCGGAGGGCATTGTCCATTGCGCGACGCGGGCCGGCAAGGC
>Ga0272441_10015225_pt1 | contig 10791 bp, 6 predicted proteins | sample SSMProp6N_FD_193582 | JGI IMG/M metagenome (GOLD analysis project Ga0272441, IMG submission 193582) | Marine sediment archaeal communities from Little Sippewissett salt marsh, Falmouth, MA, United States - SSM-Prop-6N | ecosystem: Environmental > Aquatic > Marine > Wetlands > Sediment ...
ATCGTTGTCTTTCTGGGTGGCGTCATTATTCCTTCGATTAGAGGGGACCTTCACTACTTGACTGTTTTAAGCGGCTCTATGGAACCCAATATTCATGTGGGAGATATTGTAGTTAGTGCCAAAGTAGATCCTGATGATATCAAGATTGATGATGTGATTACGTTTCATTACAATAACGATCCCGAGAAAGATCGCTTTATTACCCACCGTGTCATCAATATCAGTGAGAGAGAATATGGGATTCGATTTATCACCAAAGGAGATGCCAATGAAGAAGGTGATGTTCGACCAGTTCTTCCTTCTGAAGTTATTGGCAGAGTTGCTGTGGTACTTCCCTATATGGGCTATGCAGTCAATTTTGCTAGTAGTAAGGAAGGATTTGTGATCCTTATTGTTATTCCTGCTTGTCTTATTATCCTTAACGAAGCACGAAAAATTATTCGTTTGAAAAGCAAAGAAAAGCCAACAGTAAAAAAAGAAAAGAAGAAAAGAAAGATTAAATAGGCAATTCGCATATTTCTTATTTTGTAATTGGGTGGGGCGAGGTATCAATTCAATCATAATTGAAGAAATTAATATCGATAAATTTATATAGTATACTATATTAAGATATTTAATTTAAAATAAAAATAACATAGGGCTATCATAGTTTTCCTTCCACTAGAAAGCTAAGGGGCCAGAAGGGAGGCAAATAGGTATGAAAAAAATTCTACTCAATATCATATATATTGGGATTACTCTCATGTTAATTGGCGCAGGTACTCTTGCATTCTTTTCAGAATGGGAAATAAGCGAGGATAATTTCTTTGAGGCTGGTGCCATTGATTTACGTATTGACTGTCACAGCACCCATATGCGTACGTTTCCTGAACAAGGAATGTATGGCCCTTATGAAGTAGAATTGCCTATTACATTTGAAGAAAAAGATTTGGTACCTGGAGACAAATTCTTTAATTGGCATGATGTCAAACCAGGTGATTATGGTGAAGCAACCATCAGTTTCCATGTCTATGATAATGATGCATGGGGATGGTTTTGCATTGCTAATGTTCAAGAAGGTTCATTTGCCACGCCAGAACCAGAGCCCTTACCAGACGAAGGAGAACTTGCCGAGAATATTGAAACCTATCTTTGGATTGACGATGGTGAATTTGATGGTTGGCAAGGAACTGGCGAAGACCCGTATGAAGGAGATAATATCTGGCAAGAAGCTTGGGAAGAACTCATCTACGAAGGAACCCTGTATGATTTATATCTCTTTGAAGAATGGGTAGGACCCTATTATATGGAAAAGTGTACCACCTATTACATTGGTTGGTATTGGAATGTTCCTACAGAAGCAAGCAATGATATCCAAGCTGATTGGTTAGAATTTGATATCGCTTTTTATGCAGAGCAACATCGTAACAATCCTAATCCACAACCACCAGAACCGCCTGAAAATATTCCTCCAGTTGCTGATGCGGGAGGACCGTATAGAGGTACCATTGGAATACCATTGACTCTGGATGGATCAGGCAGTTATGATAGTGATGGAATTATTACCGAGTATCTCTGGGATCTTGATGATGATGGAGAATTTGATGATGCCTCCGGACCTTTCACAGACTATACATGGTTTTCAGAAGGACTATATCCTATTCATTTGAAAGTGATTGATGATGATGGAGCAGAGGATACAGATTCCACGACCGCAGATATTTCCGAAGAGGAGAATCTTCCCCCATATCAGCCAGAAGATCCCACACCACTACATACAAGTGAGTATGAAGATGTTTATGATATAACATTAGAGTGTCTGGTCACTGATCCAGAAGAAGATTCTATGGATGTGTCTTTCTATTGGAGCGACCATACCTTGATTGGTACAGTTATAGGTGTAGTCCATAATACCAGAGCAAGTCTGTATTTACCAGATTACATCGATCCTGACTGGTTAAATCATGATACCACGTATGAATGGTATGTGATTGTCGCTGACAGTTTTGGATCAACTACAGGACCGGTCTGGACGTTTCATACCTGTGTTGCTTGGGATATGAATCTTGATCGAACGATCGATGGATTTGATGTTTCCATACTATCGGCCCATTATGGTGACGACATTCTTCCACCAGGGAGTGAACCCTGGGATATCAATAATGATGGAACTGTCGATGGTTTTGACGTAAGCATCTTGACAAGTCATTATGGGGAGAGTTATTGAGGTGAGTGAAAAATGAAATTTAAAGCGCCAGTAATTTTGGTCCTTACAGGATTATTGATGTTCAGTGTGATACCTATCTCCACAAGTATCTCACCCATAAGCCAGAATGCCATGGGATTCTGGATGGCAGATAATCATATCACCGTCGGTGAAGAGTTTACGGTTACCTCCTGGGTAGATGTCATTACTGAAATTGATACTGCATGGATTAAAAACATGACGTATTTGCCTGCTGGATTGGTGTATTATCTTTCAACAGACCAGGGAGATCTCTTCGATCCGTATTTTTGGTGGTTTACACCAGAAGATCATGGAGTTATTAATAATCTTGAAGGATACGCCTATGAGATTCTTGGCTCCAGTTTTAATGTTGTTAATGATGTGAATAAAACCTTAGCACTTATAACAATGCAAGCTCAGAATATTCCGGGTACAGTAACGCTTACGATAACAGATGGTCATACGATTAGAAATGGTGTTGATCCTGGAACAACTTTACATGATGTTGAGGTCATTATTCATCCAGAACATCCGAGTTCCTTTTTCGCAACAGCCTTTGATGTGACGCAAATCGATTTATCGTGGAATCAAGAGACAGGTATGGATTATACTTTAGTGCGCTATCGTAATGATACCTATCCTACTGCCATTGATGATGGTACTGAGCTGTATTTTGGACAAGATACTTTTGTTAGTCATGAGGGTTTAAATCCTGGAGATCATGTGTATTATTCAGCATGGGGATATGACAGTGGCAGCGGGTTGTATAGCCTAATATATATATCTACCGATGAAGAAACTCCCCTTGAGAACAATCCTCCCTATGTGCCAAGTGATCCATTTCCTTCAGACGGAGCTGTTGATATTCCTATTAATACAGACATAGCTTGGACAGGGGGTGACCCCGATCCAGGTGATATTGTCACCTATGATATTTATTTTGGTCCAATTAGCCCGCCCCCTCTAGTCGATACTGGTTATTCAACAACAACGTATCACCCTGGTATTCTTGACTATGAAAAAACATACTATTGGCAGATTGTTGCTTGGGATAATCAAGGAGAATCAACCGACGGTCCTTTTTGGCAATTTACAACAATGGAAACTCCAGAATACGAACTATCAGGTTCTATTTATTATGAAGGTGAAGATCAGGGGGACTTGATAACTCTTCTCTTTGATGAGTTCCCTAATGAGAATTCAGTACCCTATAATGGACAGCTTATTTCTGCTCCTGTTGATTTTCCATATGACTATACCTTTCCAGTTTTTGATGGTTCATGGTATGCAGTTGCTTTTTTGGATCTTAATTTCAATATGACCTTTGAAGTCGATGAACCTGTTGGTTGTGCAATTAACAAAACTCCAGGTTTTGCTGATGAAATTATTATTGCTGGTGTTGATGTGACGGGAAATGATATTACTCTTGAAGTTTATTCACCAGCCGAAAACAATCCTCCTTATGAACCAAGTGCACCGTTACCAAGCGACGGAGCAACCAATATTGCTCGAGATAGTGATCTGAGCTGGACAGGAGGCGATCCTGATTCAGGAGATACAGTTACCTTTGATGTTTATTTTGGTTCCGTCAATCCACCTCCCAAAGTCAGTGATAATCAAAGTGCAACCACCTATGATCCAGGAATATTTGAGTATCTTGCTACATACTACTGGAAGATTATCGCCTGGGATGACCATGGTGCTTCAACTCCTGGACCAGTATGGAGCTTTATTACGATAGACCAAGATACAGAACCGCCTTCTAAGGTAACAGGATTGTCAGTTACTGATGCAAAAGATGGAAAATTGGATCTATCATGGGACCCAGCAACAGACAATGTTGCGGTTGCTTACTATAACATCTATCGTGATGGTGCAGGAACACCGTTAACAACAGTGGCTCATCCTATGACATCCTATCAAGATACTGGCCTAACCAATGGTCAACAGTATACCTATGAAGTTTCCGCTGTAGACACCTCAAGTAATGAAGGAGAAAAATCTGATCCAGCCAGTGGCACACCCACAGCGTCTCCCTCTCCACCTCCACCACCGCCACCACCACCAGCAATACAGAACAAGCCACCGGTTGCTGATGGCTCAGCTGGTGAACCATACGTTGGAGTCATCGGTAGTATTATCACCTTCGATGGTTCCTTAAGTTATGATCCTGACACAGGAGGCGAAATTGTCTCCTGGTTCTGGGACTTTGGCGATGGAACGAATGCTTCAGGTGAAATCGTAAATCATTCCTATGCTCAAGCAACTAACTATACGGTTATTCTCACCGTCACTGATAATGATGCAGCAACCGACGACTATGTTACAAATGCCGTCATCAGTCAACCAAATAGAGCACCTTTCCCCCCAGTAATCGATGGGGAAACTCAAGGCACCAAAAATACAGAATACACCTATACCGCTGTGTCCACTGATGGGGATAATGATACGATTCAATATACCTTTGATTGGGATGACGAGACAACAGATACGAGTGACTTTTTACCCAATGGCACTGCTGCTTCGTTCAATCATAGCTGGAGTGCTGCTGGTAAATACACACTCCTTGTCACAGCCTCTGACAATCAAACCACTTCTTTAGGCGAACTGATTATCTACATCGATGCTGTCAATGTTTGTGATCGCGGATACTTCACTGATGATGACGGTGACGGGGTCTATGATCTCTTCCATGGTGACAGTGTAGAAACGGCAGTGGAACTTACAGAGGATGAGCAGTATCTCTATGATGAGGACGGTGACGGGGTCTGGGATTATGTCTATGATACAACAACACAGGAATGCACGGCCTACACACCGCCTACTAAAGAAGAGTATGATTATACCTGGCTCTTGTTGCTTCTTCTGTTGATTATTATACTAGGTATTCTTCTATATATTTATATGCGAAGGAAGACAACACCAAAGAAAACCAAGAAACAATAGATCTTCCTTCTCCCTCCTCTCTTTTTTTATACCAATGTTTGAAGAAGTGTCACGACGCGAAGTGATGGCAATTTTTCTAACAAGGAAAGAAGAAGCGAGTGAAGACGGGTTCTCAAAGAAGTAATCAGTGAAGAAATACTCTGGACTAAGGTAGTATCTTCTTGGATTTCATACTGAGAACTGATTGCTCGAATGGTAGCAGAGTCTGCAGTAGGACATTCATGGATTGTTATGGATGATGCATCAGTAAGATACAGCGAATCAAACGACGTGTAGGAAAGCGTTGTTGCTGTAGAGGAAGAGGTCATAATAGTATTGTCGATGATAGTACAATGTTCTAGAGTATTGCCCTTTGAATGAGCAAAGTAGACGCCATATCCTTCATTAGAGGAAATAACACACTCTCGTATGGTATTATCATCATTCTGAGAGCCGATTCCATCAATTCCTGCATGGGCATTGTGTTGAAAGGTACACTCCTCAATTAGATTGTGTGAAGAATGCTGCAATTCAATGCCGTCACCATTATTCTCAAAGGTGCATCGTTGCATTGTATTGGCATCACATTGCATGCTTTCACTTCCCAAAAGAGCAATACCTTCATCTTCACATCTATAAAATTCACAATCTTCAAAAGTATTGTAGGAACTCCATACTGCAATACCTACAGGTGTATCAGTGATACGACAATCTTGAATTGTCGTATGAGATGCTGTAATCTTTATTCCTGTTGTATACAAACCACTACCGTAATTCGTAATATGGAAACTCTTTACAAGAACATGTTCAGCTGAAATTTTCAGTGCAAATCCATTGGTTGTTGACGAAGGACTAATTAAGGTCGTGGAGGAATCTTCACCTATGAGATATATCTTTTTATATATATTTACTACTTCTCTATATTGTCCAGCTTGCACGTAAATAGTTGCCCCGTTGGAAGCAACATCGATAGCATCTTGGATGCTTGTAAAATCTGCAGTGGGATTAGAGGGACTGACAATGAGTCTTTGATAGGAGGAGAAATCGCTTGTCGTCTCAATAGGAGAGTCATCCAAGCGTTCCGGTTTATGTTCAAGTTTTGTTTCTTCATGAGCCCCTACTTCATAGACTAGGAGAAGTAAGCAGAGGGTAACTATGATGAGTGCATTCCATCCTTTCATGGTTGTTCACAATCACCTATTCTTATTCGTGTCAACCTGTGACTTGTTAATCATTGTCATATAATGATATATAAAGCTTATTTGTAAAAATGTCAAAGTGTCAAAATGTCAGGTGCCGTACTTCATTATTTTTATAAGGATAATTTTTATATATAGTAATATAATTACTTTGTAGATATTAAATTCCTGTGGAGGTCTTTGAGCATGAGTTATGGGGGAGGACATAAAGTAAGTACTATTCTGCTGAGTATTGCTCTTACTGTTTCAATTATTACGGTAGCATCTCTTACGGTTGCCTTTAGGTCAGAGCAAGTAAGAATTAATGAAATCATGTATCATCCTCTAGCTGATACGTGTGATGAGTGGATTGAAATTTATAATGAGGGCGATGGTGCTGTTGATCTGACGGATTGGACTTTTTTAGAAAGTGGTGTCCACCATGGATTAACCGTAATTCAAGGGAGCATGAACCTTCCTTCCAAAGGATATGCTGTTATTGCAAGAGATTCTGATGCCTTCCTTGCATTCTATTCATCTTATGAAGGTATTCTCTTTGATAGTTACTTTGCCTTACATAATCAAGGGGAAACCATTGCACTGATCAATGACCAAGGAGATGTAGTTGATGAAGTGACCTATGAAGCACAGAGTGGTGCTGATGGCACAGGTCACACGCTTGAATATGCTGAGGAAGAGGTGTGGGAAGTCAGTCTTGTGTATGGAGGAACACCAGGGACACTAAATAGTGTATCTTCTCCTTTATCGGTTACTAAAACCGTCTGGGATGGAAGTTGTTGGGTCCATGAGCTAGAAGGCGAAGTAGGGGACGCTCTTCGCTTTAATATCACTGTAGAAAACTCAGGAATCGAGGAGTATGTATTGTATAATATGGAAATAAGAGATACCCTTCCTGCACTACTTGAATATACAGGCAATGCCCTGCTGAATGGAGAACCACGAGAGCCGGATGTGCAAGAACCATACGTAGTTACCTGGGTCATTCCAGCAGGGGAGTTAATTATTCATCAAGGGGAAAAGGCCTTTCTTGAGTTTGATACCCTTGTCGTTAGTTCAGGATGTGGCATGAATATCGTCAATGTCACTAGTGAATATTGTGATCCCTATATTGACTATGTGTATGGAGCAGATACGGTATGTATTGACATTGCTGGTGCAGAGGGCATTGATATTATTAAAAAAGTGAAATTTCAAGAATCCTCCTATCAAGATGAAGTAACGGTTCCACCCAATGCAGAGGTGACATTTCGACTTGAGATTTTTAATTTCGAACAACATCCCTTGGATCTTTCTGTTCGTGATGAACTTCCTCCAGGATTATCATATGTACCAGGAAGTGCCATGGTGAATGGAGAGCCACTTGAGCCTGAGATTTGTGGAATTTACTATTACTGGAATTTTACAGACCTTGCCTCTGGTGCCAGTATCACAATTACCTTTAATGCCGTGGCTGTAGGATTTGGAGAGCTTGTTAATCGTGCCAATGTTACCGGTGATGACGGAGAGGTCTTGTTTTATGATGAGGATATTGCAACAGTCATTATTGAAAAGATTGCCTTTTCAAAACAGGTGTGGGATGCTACGGAACAAGCATGGGTCAAAAGTATTGAAGCACATGTAAACGATACCTTGCGATTCAATATTACTCTTTCTTATTTTGGATCAGGACTTTTGATGGACATTCTAGTAACCGATTATCTACCTTTCACGATTGAATATGCTGATAATGCAAGTATCCAAGAAACAGGGTATGACCCTTATTTTAATATCGTATGGTGGGAGATTTCAGCACTTGTCCCTGGTGACACCCTCTCGATCTTGTTTGATGGACTAGTCATTGATGTAGGTAATACTACTAATCGAGCAACACTTCTAGCCGAGGAATGTGGAACATCAGAGGAAATTACTGCCGAAGACACCGTGACTCTTCTGAGCTATTATCCTTTAGTGGCTGATGCAGGTGGACCTTACAATGCCACAGTTGGTGAAGAAATCGAACTGTTGGGACAAGCTTTTGGAGGAATAGAACCATATGATTATTCATGGGATCTTGATAACGATGGACTGTTTGATGATGCCACTGGTTCTCAGGTCTTGTATTCTTGGGAGAGTGAGGAAGTGTTTACTATTGCCTTAAAAGTAAAAGATACTCTGGACAACGAAGCAGTGAATACTACTGTTGTGGTGGTGACCTATCCGCCCCTTTTGGTGGATGCTGGAGGACCCTATAGCGGTCTTATTGGTCAAGAGATTCAATTACAGGGATCAGCAGAGGGTGGTGCAGTCCCCTATCAATTCTTCTGGGATTTAGATGATGATGGTACCTATGATGATGCGACAGGAGACACACCAACCTATAGTTGGGATGATTCAGGGAACTACTCGATAAGCTTGAAGGTCAAAGATAGTGCCAATCATCAGGCCACCAATGATACGATGGTCTCTATTCGGGAAAAACTGAGCATCTCTATTATTCATCCTACAAATGATGCGTTTTATTTTCGTGATCGCAAGATTAAATTTCTCTCATTACCGGTCATCATTGGACCTGTTAAAATCCAAACAGAAGTCGAGCATGAAATACCGTTGGATAGGGTAGAGTTTTACATTGATGGTATCTACAGGGGTAATGCTACTCAACTCGATGATGATGACTATTACAGTTGGCTGTGGAATGATCTTGCCTTTTTAGGCCATACGATTCGTGTGGTTGCCATAGATACTGAAGAGAATACAGCACAGGATACGTTATCCGTTGTAGTTTTTAGTTTTGGGTTCAAATTTCTTTTAGGTAGATAAAAAAGAAAAAAATGGAGTGATTGACTCCAATTGCTGATAACTTCTAAGAGATCCAATACATCAACGATACCGTCACCGTTGACATCAGCAGGTCCTCCTGGATCTCTATTTGCACTGCAGAATCCAGCAGGAGAATATTTGTTGGGTCAAAGTCCGATTTTTGGCCAACTTGAAAATTGGTTCTTATTCACTAAATCCTTTTCTTTCTTTTATTTTTAGGAAAAATATGACGTATTAGATCTTCGAATAGGTTTTTAATGGTCTCTGCATCGATATCCATTGCGATCTGTGCTTTTTCAAACACTTCTTTTTCTGATTTTAGCATTCCATGTAATTTTGTTAAGATTTCCTGGTTTACATATTTACGAGATTCATCTTTGATATCCTGGAAGTTTTTGCCGGAATACCAACTTAGCGCATAGATATCACAAACATCTTTGATGAGTTTTTCATCTTTTGTTCTATTAAGAACACTTTTTACTTTAGTGGCTAGAAGTATTTCAGGTGTTGGTATCCAAAGAAGTTTGTTGAATTCTTTTAATTCTTTACGGCATCGTTTCTCTTTAAGAACTGGTGTGAGTAATGGTTCATCTATTGGCAGAAATCCAAAGACATCTCGAAACGAAGGATGTATTTCATCCACTACGGGATCAATATACATAGTGAAGATGTTGTGTGTTGGTGTTCTTTTTGTTTCTTCAGGCGTTAATTCTTTTCCTGTTTCATAGTTTATTTCTTTGTAATATCTGAATCCTTGTGGTTTGAATCCTTCTTTCATAATTAATGATAATGATTGTGCTATTGTGGTGTTCTTAAGTTGTTCTTTGCCAAGATTTTTATTGATGTCGAATCCAAGATCTATGTCTCTTGATCCAAGGTAATCTCTCCCTTGATCTTTATGGAAGTTATCGTTGACTGTTAAATACACTGCCCATCCTCCAAGTATACAAATGGGTTCATGTAGTATGCTGATTATTTGTTGTAGATACTGGTATGATGTTTCTGTTTCAAATTTACTATAGAGCGCCATGATATTCTCTCTTCATCAGCATATGTGCTGCTTCTACTGCAACACCTTCTTCTCTTAATAGATCTAGTATGAGTTGTGGTATTGATACAATTCGTAATCCTTTCTTTTTGATGTTTGCATAGAAGACATGTTCGTCATCAACAAGTAAACGCATGTTGCCTTTTCCAACAAGACCATGTTTTGTGAGTAAAGTATGCCATTCATTAAAATCTTGTTGTTTTATATAAATATCAACTCTTGATGGGAAAAGATACTGTTGTGTTAAATTTTCAGCATAATAGGTTGTAAGTGCATATTTTAATTTTGTCTTTCTAAGGAGACCTATTGGATCTTGAATGTTATACTCTCTACAGGTGGGATAGGTGTTGATTTCCTTCCAATAAGAGAATATTCTCTGAATATCCTTCACTTTTGTTTTTATAACAATATTTTTGTGTTCGAGTGTTCTTAGAAATTTTAGTACCCATACATGCGTGCAATCTGCTTCTTTTGCTATTCTATAAATTGATAAGGATCCTTCAGGATGTCTAAGTAATATTCGGAGTATTCTCTCTTTTTTTGTTCCCCGCATAATATGTAACTAAAAAAACTAGTATATAAATGTTACTTACATGTAACTAAAATTAACACTA
>Ga0272441_10015226_pt1 | contig 10791 bp, 10 predicted proteins | sample SSMProp6N_FD_193582 | JGI IMG/M metagenome (GOLD analysis project Ga0272441, IMG submission 193582) | Marine sediment archaeal communities from Little Sippewissett salt marsh, Falmouth, MA, United States - SSM-Prop-6N | ecosystem: Environmental > Aquatic > Marine > Wetlands > Sediment ...
CCTCAGGGAGCTCATCTGTGACATAAGGAAGTATCCGAGGCTGGATATGATTCCGGCAATGGTAAGAATAATACGAGGCCCAATCCTGTCGCTTAGCCGACCGAGGATGATAGCGGCAAAACCGCCGACCAGAAAACCTATCGATTGGGCACCTGAAATCGCTGTTCTGGAGCATTGAAACTCTTCGAGCAGGGAGTTGAAGAAAATTCCATAGCTGGAATGGAGTCCATGAATAACGGCAAGGATAGCTATAAATGTGGCAATGATATAGTACCCATAGAATACATTGGAAAGCCTGTTGTTATTCAAGAGATACTCCTTTTCCCTGCCTGCTTTGTTTACGGATAGGCTTTATTTTATATGGTATAAATAAATTTACTTTATTGATAAAGAAAGCATATAGTGCTGTAATTTCAAGATTCATCGTCCTCAACAGTTACGGTTCAGGTTAGCTTTTACTGACGGTACGCTATAGTGAACAGCTTGAGCAGTTCCCACCGCTACAGGTGGAGCAACTTGATCCTGCAGAACTTCTGCCGTCGGTACCTGTGAAACAAAACACGGAGAACTCTTTCTTTGGACCAGGGGCATGACAACTGGGGCAGCTTAGCTTTGAACCATCTGCTCCGATATTCTGACGGGCCTCAAATTTCTCTCCGCATTGATTACATCTGTATTCGTAAATAGGCATCTATTTTCTTTCTCTAACTCTCAGCTACTATCAAAAACTTAACGGTTCCATAAGATCAGCTTTTATAGTAATAATAGCAACGTAAATTATAGTCCTCTTGTAAAAAAGGTTCAAGAATACAGTAATAATAAAGGGATATTTCAAATAGCTATAATTGAGAAAGGTGATGTAGCTTCGTTAGAAAACTTTATTTAAGAAGCTGTGTAAAAGAGTAATATTCGTATGGTATAATGATTTTCAATTATGATGAAATTACTCTCTGGTAATGAAGCTTTAGCCCTCGGGGCATACCATGCCGGTGTACGTGTTGCTACTGCTTACCCGGGAACTCCAAGTACTGAAATACTGGCAAACATATCACGATTCGAGGACGTTTATGCCGAGTGGTCTACCAACGAAAAAGTAGCAGTAGAAGTAGCCCTGGGAGCAGCCTACGGTGGAGCTCGTTCAGTAGTATCGATGAAGCATGTAGGGCTGAATGTTGCTGCTGACCCTTTTATGGCAGCTTCCACAACCGGAATTAATGCCGGACTGGTATTTATCGTTGCAGACGACCCCGGAATGCATAGCTCACAGAATGAACAAGACACACGCTATTATGCAAAACTGGCCAAGATACCGGTACTGGAACCGGGTGATAGCCAGGAAGCTTATGATTTTATGGTTTTAGCTTTTGATATAAGCGAAAAATTCGATACGCCGGTACTGGTTCGCAGTACCACTCGTATTTCCCATTCTAAATCAGCAGTAAACGCAGCTAAACAGCGTCAGGATAACGCAAATATAGGCTTCACCCGTGATTTCAGGAAACATGTAATGTTGCCGTTAAACGCCCGGCCGCGTCATGTCGAGGTAGAGAAAAGGTTGCTGGCGGTAACTGCTTTTACGGAGACACTCTCTGTAAACAAAGTAGAAGCAGGAAGTTCTGAACTCGGGGTGATAAGCAGCGGGGTAGCCTATCAATACGCTAAGCAGACTTTCCCTGAGGCATCTTTTCTTAAGCTGGGGATGCCTTATCCATTGCCGAAGAAAATGATTACGGATTTCGCCTCGAAGGTAAAGAGACTTCTTGTTATTGAGGAGCTTGACCCGTTTCTTGAAGAGAACATCAAGGTAATGGGGATTAAGGTTACCGGAAAAGACAGTATCCCTTTGTGCGGCGAACTAAATCCGGATATCGTTGAAGAATGCAGCCGGAAGGCAAGTTTACTTCCAGAGGATAACTCTAAGGAAAGTCCTGCCGGAATAGCTGACTTACCAGGACGTCCTCCTCTATTCTGTGCGGGATGTCCTCATGCCGGCATTTTCTTTATATTGAGTAGTCTGGGTCATCGCAGTCCCTTACAGAATCGTAAGAAAACTGAAAGCAGCTCTTCGCTTATTATTACCGGAGATATCGGCTGCTATACCCTGTCATCTCTTCCTCCACTCAATGCAATGGATACCTGTGCCTGTATGGGAGCCAGCATCGGGCAGGCATTGGGATTAGAAAAAGCAGGAGTAACTAATTATATTGTCGCCGTCATCGGTGATTCTACATTTTTACATTCAGGGATAACGCCTCTGGTTGATGCCGTTTATAATGGCGGACACTTTACTGTAATCATCCTGGATAATATGACTACTGCCATGACAGGCCATCAAGAAAACCCGGGAACAGGCAAAACTGCAAAAGGTAAAGCTGCTAACCGTGTTGAACTGGAAAAACTGGTTCGTGGTATCGGGGTAAACGATGTACAGGTAATCGATGCCTTTAATATAAAAGAACTGAGAAAATCAGTAAAAACATCTCTGGACAGCCAGGAGATGTCCGTTATCATCGTGCGGGGCAACTGCCAGGCACAGGTTAAGAAGAAAGCTTCACCGATGTTTATTGACGGAGATAAATGCAGCAAATGCGAGCTGTGTACTATGATTGGTTGTCCGGCTATTCAATATCAAGCCGGTGAAATAGTAATTAACGAGAACTTGTGTGTAGGTAGTTACTGTGGTATTTGCCAGCAGATTTGCCCGCAGCATGCGATACAACCAAAGACTGTGGCAAAATGAAGAGATGACTGAATGAAAGATATTAACCTGATAATTTGCGGAGTTGGTGGCCAAGGGATTATCCTCGCCAGTGATATAGTTGCCGAAGTAGCCCTCGCTGCCGGTTACGACACTAAAAAAACGGATACGCTCGGTATGGCCCAGCGTGGTGGAAGTGTGATAAGCCATATCCGTATGGGCACGAAAGTCTACTCACCCATGATAAAAAAAGGGAAGGCTGACATAATGCTTGGTTTTGAAAAACTGGAAGCATTGAGATGGTCACAATATCTTAATGATAAATCCATTGTAATCGTTAATAACTATAAAATACCACCGGCTACAGTAAATCTGGGAAAAGCCAGTTATCCTGATGATGAAAAGACAATCGGTATATTAAAAGGAAGAGCGGGTCGTGTTGTTTCTACCGATGGTACCGAACATGCAATCGGTCTGGGTGACATAAGAGTACTTAATATCTTTTTACTGGGTTGTGCTTCAGTCTTCCTGCCGTTTGAGATCCAGGGCTGGATGGATATTATTCAACAAAGGCTGCCCGCCAGGGTAGTGCCTATAAATATAAGCGCCTTTAATAAGGGTAGGGAGGAAGCCCAAAATGGTTCTTTCTGAGACCGTTAGACATAGTATGGAGCAAAGCTCCTGGATCAGAAGAATGTTCGAGGAAGGGAACACCCTCAAAGCACGCTACGGTGAAGATAATGTATTCGATCTTACCCTGGGGAATCCCATCATAGAGCCGCCTGTCGAGTTTTGTCGGGAACTGGAAAGAGTTGTAGTAAACTCTCGTCCGGGAATGCACCGTTATATGTCGAATGCCGGCTATGCCGAGACCAGAAAAGCAGTAGCCGAACACCTGTCGAAAGAGTCGGGCGTAGAAATCAAACAAGACGATGTTATAATGGCCTGCGGCGCTGCCGGTGCACTTAATGTCGTACTAAAAACACTGCTTAACCCCGGCGACGAAGTGGTTATTTTCGCACCCTTTTTCGCGGAGTATATACACTACATTCATAATCACAACGGGGTTGTTACCATTGTATCCTCCGATGAAAAATTCGTACCGAAGCTTGGTGATCTGGAAAGTGCAATCAAACCGAACACCAAGGCCGTAATAATCAATTCACCGAATAATCCTTCCGGCGCTGTTTATGACAGCAATTTTATTCAAGCTCTTGGTACACTGTTGGAAAAAAAATCATTGGAATTCGGTACACCGATTTCACTCATCAGCGATGAAGCGTACCGCTACATAGTATATGACGGGATACAATGCCCTCACATATGGACCCATTATAAGCAGAGTATTGTAGTTAACTCTTACTCGAAGGACCTGGCACTACCCGGAGAGCGGATTGGATATATTGCCGTACATCCTGAATTGAAACAGCATGATGAAATACTATCCGGTCTTATATTCTGCAATCGTGTACTGGGATATGTAAATGCGCCTGCCCTGATGCAGAACGTAATACGTTCCCTGCAGGGGATCACGGTATCGATTGATGAATATCGACGTAAGAGAGACTTGATATGTGATAGTCTAACTGGTATTGGTTATAAGCTTATGAAGCCGCAGGGCGCATTTTATATATTCCCTGAATCTCCCTTGAAAGACGATGTTGCCTTTGTAAAAGAACTGTCACAGCATAGAGTACTGGTAGTACCTGGTAGTGGATTCGGTTATCCCGGGCATTTCCGTATCTCATATTGTGTTAAGGATACTACGCTGGAGGGCTCGCTTGAGGGTTTCAGTAAAGTAGCCCAAAAATATAAATAAGGCTAGACAGTAGTCAGTTTATTTTCTGCTTGTGAGATTTTATTTACAGATAGTAGTTCGCAGCAATCGGTTGTCCCTGCCTCTCTTTTAGCTATAGCTTTTTTATAGGAAGAGAGAAAGTATAGAAGATGGTTACGTTATCAATACGATAATTAGAATGAATGCAGGATAGACATGTATTATGAACACAGAAGATCAGATTACTAGCGTGGATAACAATATGCAGGTATTGACTGAAAAAATGAAGGTAGAACCGGTTGCTTCATTTCTCAATATGCGGCTCGTCGAGCTTAAATCCGGCTATGCCAGGGTAACCATGGAGCTCCTGCCTCAGTATCAAAATTTCAACGGATTTATCTTTGGCGGTATTATAACCTCTGTTGCCGACCAGGCATTTGCCTATGCTTCTAATTCTCTTGCTTACCCCAGTGTAGCTACTCAGTTTAATATCCACTTCATCAGCGGTGCCTCAACGGGCGATACGCTTACCGCCGAGTGCCGGGTGGTAAAAAACGGACGGCGGGTTGGTATATCTGAAATAACAGTTACCAACCAGCATGACAAGCTGATTGCCAGGGCTACCGGCACTACTATCCCTATTTCAACAAATAAATAACCGGCTACCTGCCGAGTACTTTTTCGGCCTCATCAGGGTCGGTTACTTTCACTACTATGGTTGCCTTACCAGGACTGGTGTCGAGGTAAGCGTAGAAATACTCGATGTTTATCCCTGCCTTCGTTAAAGGCCTGGCTATTGTCTCAAGGAGTCCGCCCGGGTTATCCGGGATTTCCTGCTTTAAAACGGTAGTCTCTTTTACCGTGAAATCAGCCTCTCTCAATGCCGCAGCTCCTAGGGATGTGTCGGAAAGAATCATACGGACTATCCCGAAATCAGTGGTCTCAGCCACAGAAAGTGCACGTATGTTAACACCCTTCGCCTTTAGCACTTCCAGCATAGCTACCAGCCTGCCCGGCTTGTTTTGTATAAAGACAGAAACCTGTTTTACTTTCATTATATCTTTCTCCTCTGCCAGCGATTAGAGTTCCCGGCGGTCATAAACTCTCTTGGCTTTTCCCACAGTTCGCGGGATGGATTTCGGTTCTACGAGTTTGATAACGGGATTGATACCTAAGGTGCTCTCCATTTCATCCTTCAATCTATTTTCAAGCTCCTCCATTTTACGTGCTTCGTCTGAGAATACATCCTCGGATACTTCGACCTGAATCTCAAGCGTATCCATATGTCGTTTACGGTCGACTACGATTATATAATGTGGTTCGACCCCTTCCACCTCAAGCAATACGCTCTCAATTTGAGATGGGAAGACATTAACTCCACGAATAATCAGCATATCATCTGTTCTACCGGTTATTTTAGACATCCGCACCAGGGTTCTTCCGCACTTGCATGGTTCAGGATTTAACGAGGTAATATCTTTAGTCCTGAAGCGGATAATGGGGAGTGCCTCTTTAGTGAGGGTAGTTAGCACCAGCTCTCCCAATTCTCCATAAGGAAGCTGTTCTCCTGTTTCAGGGTTAATTATCTCAGCTAGGAAGTGGTCCTCAAAGATATGCATACCACACTGATGAGGGCATTCTACTGAGACTCCTGGGCCAACCATTTCGGTAAGTCCGTATATGTCTATCGCTTTTATTGGCAGCTTGGTTTCTATTTCCTGCCTCATCTGTTCGGAACAAGGTTCAGCTCCCAGAACTCCAAGCCTCAGCTTGGATGATTTCAGGTCTACACCCATTTCCAGAGCTGTTTCGGCAATGGTGAGTGAATAGGAAGGAGTACAGGTAATAACCGTGGTTCCCAGGTCTTCCATAAGCATGATTTGCCTTTTTGTATTACCTGCGGCTGTGGGGATGACCGTGGCTCCGAGTCTTTCTCCTCCGTAGTGAAAACCGAGGCCGCCGGTAAAAAGCCCATAGCCATACGCATTCTGCATTACATCATTTTTTGTCATTCCTGCGGATGCTAAAGTTCGGGCCATTACCTCCGCCCACATGTCGATGTCCCCGGCTGTATATGGAGCTACTACAGGTTTTCCTGTGGTACCGCTGGAGGCATGGATGCGGACTACCTGTTCCATTGGTACAGCAAGCAGACCAAATGGATAGTTATCCCGAAAGTCCTGTTTAACGGTAAAAGGCAGCCTGGCAAGATCGGCTAAAGAGCGAATATCGGATGGAGTGATACCTCGCTCCATGAATGCCTGCTGATAAAAAGGAATTTTCTCGTAGACTCTGGAAACCTGCACTTTCAGTCTCTCAAGTTGAAGTTCTTCTAATTCCTTTCTGGACATCGTTTCATATTTGGTATTCCAAATCATCGCATCATACCTCCAAAATTTAATGATACAGAAGAATTTTCTCTAATAAATTTCATTTTACCATGGTATGTAACTACTAACCAACCGATTTACCCAGGTATGCCTGTACGACTCTGTCATTGCCAAGAAGCTCTCTGGCTGTACCTTCGATGGTAATACGGCCTCTTTCCATAACATAGCCCCTGTCGGCAATTTTAAGAGCTGCCCTGGCGTCCTGTTCAATAAGAAGTATGGTAATCCCCTCATCTCTCAATTTAATGAGGAGCTTCAGTATGTCCTTTACTAAAGTGGGAGCCAGTCCAAGAGATGGTTCGTCCAGTAAAATAATCTTCGGTGAGGACATCAATACCTGGCCAATTGCCAGCATCTGCTGTTCCCCCCCACTGAGACTACCCGCCTGTTGTTTCTGACGTTCTTTTAGAACGGGGAATAGATTGAACACCATCTCCAGATTGGACTGGACTGAGGGTTTACGCAGGAACCACCCTACATAGCCCAGGGTATTGAGTGGTTTACGGGAGCACCAGGAATAAGCTCCCAGAAGCAGGTTATCCGCGATTGTCATCGGGCCAAAGATTTGTCTTCCTTCCGGAACATAGGCTAACCCAAGTTCTACCATCTGGTGAGAGGTGAGTCCGGTGAGTTTCTGTTCGTTTAACCATATACTACCACTCTGCAACGGGATAAAGCCGGTTATGGCGTTGAACATTGTGCTTTTACCCGCTCCGTTACTTCCGATTAGAGTAACGATTTCCCCTTCGTTTACCAGTAAAGAAGCCTCTCTTACGGCAGTAACCCGCCCATTAGCCACAGTTACATTTTCAATACGCAGCATTATTCCTCCGCTTCCTCACCGAGATACACTGCAATCACTTTTTTATCTCTTTGAATTTGAGCTGCACTACCTTCTGCAATCTTCTGCCCTCTATCCAGCACGATAACTTTTTCAGCAAGTCCCATTACCAGTGGCATATCATGCTCAACCAGCAGTACAGTGATTCCCATATCTATAATACGGTGTATTAAATCGCTTAAGGCACGTTTTTCAATAGTAGTCAGGCCGGCACCAGGTTCATCGAGTAGTAAAATCTTCGGTTCAGTAGCAAGCGCGCGAGCGATAGCCAGCAATTTCTGACGACCGAGCGGTAAACTCAAGGCTTCCCGGTCTTTCTCCATACCAAGTCCTACCAGGTTGAGATATTTAGTTGCCTCAAGGAAAATTGCCTTTTCCTCACGATGAGCATTGGGAAGAGATAGAGCCGCTTCTAAAATACCATAACGGCTGCGTATATGCTGGCCGGCCATAATATTTTCGAGAACGGTCATATTACCAAAGAGAAGTGCATGTTGAAAGGTTCGAGCGATACCGAGCGACACCCTTTTATGAGCAGGTATACTGTTAATTCTCTTACCCTGGAAGAATATTTCTCCGTCGGTGGCTGAGTAAACACCGGCAATGAGGTTGAATAACGTAGTCTTCCCTGCTCCGTTGGGACCTATAACCGCGGTAATTATACCTTCTTCTATAGTAAGGTCGAGTTTATCCACGGCGACCAGACCTCCGAATGACTTGCTTAGATTTTCAGTTTGTAATATGAATTCGCTCAAATCTTTTCCTTTTCCGCTGCCCTGGCACGCCATAGAACTATTATTTCTTTCAGTTTTACAAATAAACCCTGAGGCATGAATATCATTACCAGCATCAGTATCAATCCGTATACTACAATATCCAGTTCACCGAAATTTAACAGCAGTTCATCACTGAGTATATTAGTAGTGGCTGCACCAAAGATAGCACCCCAGATACTGGCCAGACCTCCTATAACGGCCATCACCACCAGTTTTACCGACGCCAGAAAGTCGAATTGTTGAGGGCTGACAAAACGGAGGTGGTGGACAAAGAGGCTGCCGGCAAGAGAGGCAAAAACAGCACTCAATACAAAAATCTTCACCTTGAACTGGGCGACGTTGATGCCTATAGACTCTGCCGCATCTTCACTGCCGTGAATTGCTCTCAGAGCTCTCCCTGTTCGTGACCGGATAATGTTCTGTGAAATGAAAAGGAGAGCAAGAGTGAAAAACCAGACAAGGTAGTAACGTTTGAATGGAGTATCGAAAACAAATCCGCCGATGGAAAGATAGGGAATGCCGCTCATGCCATCCGGACCGCCGGTAAACTGGCTTAATTGTCGAAAGAGTATCCAGATAATTATGCCAATACCGAGGGTAGCCATGGCGAGATAGTTACCTTTCAGGCGGAAAATCAGGTAACCGATACTATAGGCAAAGGTACCGGTGACTACAGCGGCGATTAACATTGCCAGCCACGGGTCGACATTATATGTCTTGCTCAGTATGGCTGAAAAGTAGGCGCCGATTCCGTAGTATGCAGCCTGCCCCAGAGATACCTGTCCGGTATAGCCCATCAGCAGACAAAGGCCTACGGTCACCATAGTATTCAGGCCGATGAAAATCATAAGGGTATTGTATTTTCCCAGGAACCAGTCGAAAGGAATAAGTATCAATAGTATAGCGATAACCAGGTAGATCCATTTTTCTTTAATCGATTTCAGCATTAGGCTGTCCTCTCCTCTGTTGCCAGCCTGCCGGAACGAATGAGCAATATCAATAATAGTACCACGATAGCAATGGCATCTTTATAGGAAGAGGTAAAGGGTCCCCAGTTTATGCCTACTGCAAGTGATTCGACAATACCGATAGTTATGCCTCCGATAACCGAGACAATAGGACTCTTAAACCCGCCGATAGAAGCAGAGACAAAACCCTTAAGCCCCAGCATAACACCTACATTATAAGAAGTCAGGGCCAGAGGAGCCATAACTATACCGCTGATACCGCCTATTGTGGCAGCCAGGATAAAAGCGCACAGTGCCATAGTTCTGGTGTCAATGCCTACCTTGGCAGCTGCAATCTTGCTTATCGCTGATGCCTTCAATGCATTGCCTATCATGGTGCAGGATAAAAAGAGGTGCAGGATTATTGTAACCACTATAGTAGTACCGATTATCCAGAGTGCCTGGGGTCTTACAATAGCTCCCATTACTACTAATGATTCATCACCGCTGAAAAATGGTGGACGCACTGAATCCACACCGAGGAATTGTCTCACGATGCCACGGATGAAGATAGAGGCTCCGATAGTGATAATTATCAAGCTTACTACCGATGCTTTTCTGGCAGTACGGATGGCCAGTATATACAGTACAGCGCCAATCACTGCTGTAGACAGCACGGCAAGAAGTAAAGCTGGAACAAAGGGGATACCGGCAGCATTAATTAAAGTAAATGAGAGCATTCCACCCAGCATGACAAACTCACCCTGGGCGAAGTTAATAATCTTGGTAACAGCATAGATTATTGTGAAACCCAGCGCTACCAGAGCATAAATACTACCCTGGGTGATGCCGGATATGAGATACTGGAAAAACTGGTCTGGTGACATTCCGCAGAACCTCCTGACCCTATTAGCTCACAGAATAAAGGGGAAAAGTGTTTTCCTTTTCCCCTTTATTCTATCTTTTCAATTAATTAAAGGTAAAGGCTGTGAATAGACTTGTTCTTACGGAGCTAAAGTCCATTTTCCATCTACTATCTCAAACATAGCGAGTGAACCTGGCTGCATTCCCAGGTGATCTTGTGGAGACATAGAGAATACACCGCCTGTGCCGATAAAATTCTGAACTTTCTCGATTTCGTCCCTTAACAAAGCCCTGGATTCAGCGAGGTCCAGACTGTCATCCATATTTTTCAAGGCTTCAGTTATGATGCCGAAGGCATCATAGGCATGTCCGCCGAAAGTACTGATAGTTCCAGCGCCATATCTGGATTCAAAATCTTCTTTATAGGCTACCAGTACCTTCTGCTGAGGGTCACTGGCAGGTACTTGGTCGGCAATTAACAGTTTACCGGCTGGGAAG
>Ga0272441_10015227_pt1 | contig 10791 bp, 10 predicted proteins | sample SSMProp6N_FD_193582 | JGI IMG/M metagenome (GOLD analysis project Ga0272441, IMG submission 193582) | Marine sediment archaeal communities from Little Sippewissett salt marsh, Falmouth, MA, United States - SSM-Prop-6N | ecosystem: Environmental > Aquatic > Marine > Wetlands > Sediment ...
TTTTAAAAATTCTACTATATTCATTTTGATTCCTATCGTTTTTCTTTAACAGTAAAAATAATTCCTTTAATATTCTTTCTCGGAGTTAATACCTCTTTTTTCCTTCTATCAAATTCAAATGAATTAGGATATCTCTGTTCAATGATTGCTTCAATAAAATCTACCATTCCATCAACATAATAATCCGCTAAGTTTTCATATACTTCATATATAATATCAAACTCTACTTTATTTTGCGAGAGTTTTGCAAGATATGAAATTTCACGAATATAAAGATGTTTATCCATTATATCCTTAACAATCTTTATTATTTCATATAAAATCTGATTATCTAATAAAACTGCTTCGTCTTCTCCTTTAGAATATGCTTTTAAAAATTCTGCAGTCGGACTAAGATCGGTCTTTTGCGGATCATCTGACATATTATTAACTTTCTTTTGTATCTTTTTTAATTCTTCAATATCAGTAGTTTCCATTAAATATTTTTTATATCCGTTCATTTGATCCCCTTAGCATCTACATCTTCGAATTTAAAACTAGGAGAATAAAGTTTAACAAGTTTTTCATAACTATCCACTCCTTCTCCTTGAATAGCATAAGAATAGTGCGAATGATCGTTATCCATTCTTAACCTTGTATAGTATAAATTATCTCTATCAAATTCGAAAATAAAATGTGATCTGAAAACATAATAATTATCAGATTTTGGATCATTAACTTTATGTCCTTTAAAAGCACAAATAAATGCGCCGCCGAAATCTCTATTATATCTTTCTTCTATTTCTGATTTCCAAGATTTAGTAGTTCCTAACTTATCCCAACTTATTTCATTAGTAGTTTTAGCACCATAAACTTTATAAAGAGGTAATACAGTTCCTCCAAAAATCATTTCGGCTTGAAGACCTAATATCTCATTTAAAAGATTCTTATTTTTTCTTGCAGAACTAATTAAAAATTTATTAAAAATATAAAGACTAACATAATTATTAAACATCTTTATTAATTCATAATGATTAGGTTTTGTTGCTTCTGTAAATTTTTGTACTTCATCTCCTTGAAAACGAAATACAAAATGTTTTTGTCTAGATGCATTTCTATTAAAATCTTTAAGTCTTTTGTGAATATTATCTAACAAATAATTTGTATCTCTTACAGTAAGTTTATCAAGTGCTCTATCCATATCTGTAGGTTTTCCTTCTGTAAGAAGTGTTTTTCCTTTTATAGAATCTATAACACACTCGACAATAATATTCGTTTCTTTATTACTAATAATATGACCTTCATTTTTTGCATCTGGTCTATTTTTAATAAAATCTGATATATCTTTTTCTGCTCTTATATTGATAGCACGATTCATTGCATTAACAACATTCGAAAAAGCGTCTTTAACTTTATCAACCAATACTTTAATTTTATTCCAAACCTCTTTTGAAACATCCTTTATCTTATTCGTTACTTTTGTTGCTGTTCCTAATATATCAAATTCATTAAGTTCAAAATTTTCTTTCTTTATTGCTCCTTTAAGAATATCTTTAAAATCTTCAATCTCGGCATGTTTCTTCATGTAAGTAGTGACTCTTCCTAGTTGTGCTCCTCCTCTAAATGCCTTTAAAGAAACTTGAATAAATTTAACGTCAGTATTTGGAATAAAACAAACATTATTTTCATTGTTTATTTTACTTGCATTTGACATTGTATCATAAAATTCTTGTGGAGAAACATTAATAATTAAAAAGTCTGTTGTATTATCCTTTGTTCTATCTAAACCTGAAATAACCATTCTTTCTAATTTGTAATATTTTCTAATTCCATTATGAATAATATTAAAAGGTTCTCCTGCATATTGTCTATTCTTTTCAACTTCTCTTTTTCTAAAAATAGTCATTCCTGCCATTAATTGAAAAAATAGTTCTACAGTCAGAATATTGAAAAGATCAAAATTATTAAGAATAGTTTTTACACCCGGTGCCTGATGAAAATCTAAACTTTTAAGTTTTCCTGCTTTTGCAGACAACATATTAGACCATTTTTTAAATAGTCGATTATATTGTTTTATAAAAACTTTATCTTGATATGGATTTTCATCTCTATCTACTGCATCGTTCCACACGCCGTAAAATTCTGATAACATATCATCAGCAGGAAAATACAAACCCATGATCTGAGCAGTTTCTAACATTACATCCCCTCTGAAAAAAGAGGGATCAATTGTATTGTTAAATGCTGAACTATCTTCCTTAAAATAATATTGGGAAAACCTGCGGGTTTTCATTGGCAACTCCTCCATAACGTATTTTTAGCAATTATATGTACTTCTTTCAATTATTTATAAAGAATCTAGACTTATCTCTTTATTAATAAAACTAAAACCTTGATTTTTGTAATATTTCATTCTTTGTTTCCAATGCTTATAAACAAAGTTTTCTCCGATGTTGCCTGTTCTCTTTACCCAACACATCTTATCAACAATATCCCAAAGAATGAGTTTTCTCTTTGATTGATGTTTTCTTAGTCCTCTTCCAAGAGATTGTAAAACTTTAATCTTACTTTTGTAACTTGAAGCAAAAATAACATGATGAAGCTTTTTTATGTTTATTCCGGTAGACGTAGTACCAAAACTTGCTAAAAGAATTGACCCACTTTCTTTTTCCATCAATCCTCTAATTGTTTCTCTTTCGTCGGCGGCTGTTAAACCATAAATTTTATGAATTTTTCGATCAGTATTTTCAGTCAAATAATCATAAATCGAACCAAGATGATTAATTCTTTGACAAAGAATAAGTATATTTTCTTTTTTTGATACATGATCGACAATATATTTGATTGCTTTATTTCGATCTGCATATCCATTTATTTCTCTGATTTCTTCAGGATAAGGTCTTTTCTTATTTCTCTCAACGAAATCTTTTGGATACTTAAGTATCAAATTTGCTATCTTAATTTTAGATAAAACTCCTTTATCTATCAGTTCTTTACTTCTAACTTGATAAATTTTAGGACCGAGATATCCATAAATTGTGAAAATATCGGATTTTTCAGTAGGAAGTGTTCCCGTCATTCCTATTCTATATTCTGCATTAACACATTTTTTAAGTACTGATTGGATAGACATAGATTTTGCTGAATGCGTTTCGTCAACAATAACTGATCCATACTTCTCAAAAAATGATTCAGGCTTTTTATATATCGATTGCCAAGTACTTACTAAAACATTCTTTGAAAAATCAGGTCTTTTTCCATGATAAAGAACTGAAACATAGTTCTGACACGAATCCCATCCATAATCAATAAAATCGTTAAACATTTGATTGACAAGACCAATATTCGGAACAATAATTAATATAGGTTTATCAGTACTTCCAAGTAAGAATCGAATTAATGTATAAATTACTAGACTTTTACCTGAAGCTGTAGCCGATTCTATGATTCCTCTCTTTCTACGAATTGCCTTATATATCGATGTTGCCTGATAATCTCTAGGAAAATATGAAGAATTCTTAAAAATGATTTTATAGAAATTTTGTAAATCTTCTTCAGTAATATCATTCACCATTGTTGATGTATCAAAATCTGCTTGAATATTATATCTAAAATTTTCAGCAAATTTATAAAGCATTGGCATAAGACCAATTGGAATAGTTTGTTCTTTTCTATTGAAAAAAGAAATTGTACCGTCCCAATATCCTGCTTTATAACGGGGATTAAAATAATAGTTAGGAACTTTACAAGAAAAATGTTCTTTTAGTTCTAATGAAGTTTCTAAATTACAATGTATTTTTAAAAATACTTCGTCTAATTTTTCTACGACGATTTTGCTCATTAAGATAATCCGTGCTTAAGTTTCATCAGTTCTATATAATTTTTAATATGAAAACTCATTTTATTTATTGAGTCTAAAACTCGTTCTAAGTACTTTACAACTATTTCTTGATTTTGAATATTAAGTCTTTTTTGATAATAATCATTATTTGAATTAATATAAGTATCAATTTCTCCTTTTGTGTCTAAAGAAAATTGAAAACCAATTCCATCATCAGCAGAAGGATATTTGTATTTGTGATAAAGTTCTCCGTATAGCTTCTCTTTTTCTGCGACCATCCGATTGTATGTTCGTAGTTCTTTCATGTAAATAGCGAGATACTTTTGGTGGAGGGTGCCACTTCTGATAGATTGTTGTTCAATGTTGTCTTGATTTAATTCTAATTCTGATTTAACCTTATTTTTTAGTTTTTCAAAATCTTCAATTTTCATTTAAACTCCTTAAGTTTTATGTTACAATAACTGGAACCGTCAGGTTCCATCGAAACCGTAGGTTTCGATATATTAAGCCAGGTCCGATTCGTAAGTAATTAACTTATTAATTCATCTAGATTCGTTAATTAATTCGTTAATTAATTCTTTAATTAGTTACTTATTAATAATAATAATTAACTACTAAGGAAATCATATATTACACTATTGAATAAAGATATAATAAGCTATATAGTTATTATATATTATCCTCTAGAGGTACTATTATATATATTATAGTACAATATAGTATATATAAGAAAATCGATTCCTCATTTTTTTCAATTCCTATATGTAAATATAATAAAAACTGTTGACAAACGCAAATTTAAATGTTATCTTTTTAAATGATTAAACATCAAGAGTTATTATCAGGAGTATAAACTTGTTTGTAGAATTCAAAGAAATAACATTCAGTAACATTTTATCTTTTGGTGCAAATCCAACAACAATAAATTTTAAAGATGGTTTAAATCTGATTACAGGAATTAATGGTAGTGGAAAATCCGCTATACTTGATGCTCTGTCTTTTTGTTTGTATGGAAAGCCTTATAGAAAAATAAGAATTGAAGAATTGATTAACAGGCGAAACAAAGGAAAACTTAAAGTCAGTTGTAATTTTACAGTAGACGATAATAAGGAATATACAATTGTTCGTGGTCTTAAACCGAATATCATAGAAATATATCAAAACGGAGAAGAACTCGATCTTCTATCATCAAAAAAACTTAATCAAGAAGAAATTGATAATATCATTGGTATTAATTATCAATTATTTAAGCAAGTAATTTCTCTTGCAATTAATTATAACAAACCATTTTTATCTCTTGCATCTATGGAGAAAAGAGATATCATTGAACAAATATTTAATATCAAAATATTTGGACTAATGCTTAGAAATGTAAAAAAAGATAATACTGAATTAAGAACAAAACATGAAATAAACAGAAATTCATTAAAGATAATGGAAGAATCCATTCGATCTAATAAAAAAAGAATATCAGAATTAAATAAACTAAGTAAGAATTTTGAAAGTACAAAAAAGAAAGATATTGTTTCAGTAAATAAAAGAATTGCATCCGACGAAAAAGATAAAGTTAAAAGTGAAAAATTAATATTAAAGAATAAAAAGCGCGTCGATACTCTTTCTGAAAAATTTGAAGACATAAATTCAATTAGAAATAAGAGAGAAATTATTATTTCAAAAATTAATGAACATTCATATGTCATTAAAACAAATAAAAAGAATATAAAATCTCTTGAAAAAAATACTGTATGTCCTTTATGTAATATGGAAATAACACCTGAACATAAAGAAAAAGAAATTAAAAGAATTAATAATTTAATTTCAAAAAGTGAAAATATTTTAGAAGAATTAAATAAAGAAAAAATTAACATCGATGAATTAATTGAAGTTGTTGAAGAAACTAATAAAGAAATTAGAGAACTCAATAATGAAAATAACACACAAGAAAATAAAATAAAAATTGTTGAAGGCCATCTTGAACAACTTTTACAGGACAAGATTGAAATTGAAAATAGAAAACTTGATTTCGATTTAGATTCTATGAAGAAAGAGTTTGAAGAAAAGAAGGAAGAATATAAAACATTATTTAAAACAAATAAATCATTAAGAGAAAAGATAATCAATAATGATGTAATAATAAGTGTTCTTTCTGATAGTGGAATAAAAGCATTTTTATTCAAAAAACTCATTCCTATTTTAAATTCTAAAATAAATGAATATTTAAATTTGTTTGATCTTCATGTTCGTTTAGAATTCGATGAATATATGGAAGAAAAAATTTCTAACATTGAAAATATGAACGAATCAAATTCATATTACACATATTCATCAGGCGAACAAAAGAGAATAGATATTTCTATTTTACTTGCTTTTATTAGTATGACTAAAATTATTAGTAATTGGCAAACAAATCTAATTATATTCGATGAATTACTTGAAGGAGCTATGGATGAAAAAGGACTTGAAAAAATAATCACTAGTTTAAGAGCAATGATAGAAGATAACGATAAGTTATGTTTATATGTTATTAGTCACAGACTTCAAGAACTAGGTGCAACAGATGAAGATGGGAATAATATTTTCAAAAACAAATACAAGATATCGAAAGATACACATAAATTCTCAATTGTAAAATCTGATAAGTAAGGAGGTCTAATGCCAGAATATGTAAACAATAAAAAACTCAGAGAACTATTAATCGATTACAAAGAAACAAGGTCTAGAAAAACTTTTAATGAAATAGGAAAAGCATTTTTATTAATAGCGGAAAACTTTCTTAATAAACCAAGCTTTATTAATTATACAAAAGACCGTAAAGAAGAAATGATTTCAGATGCTACATTCTTTATGGTAAAATATGTAGATAAATTTGATACAACAAGAAAAAATCCGTTTTCATATTTCACAATGGTTGCTAAACATGCATTCCTTCAAAACATAAATGGATATACTCGTCGAGATGGAATGTTTAGATCGATAGATTTTATTGAAAATTTTGAAAAGAAGAGTTATTAAAAGAGAGGAACAATGGGAGAAAAAGTAGGCCTAATAGGCGACTTGCATTTAGGAATAAAAAAGAACTCAAATATTTTTCTTAAAAGTCAAGTCAAATTTTTGATAAAAGAGTTTGTATCATATCTCAAAAATAACAATATTAAAACTGTTATTATGCTTGGAGATATTTTTGATTCTCGACATTCTGTAAATACAAAGATTCAAAATGTTGTATTTGATTTTTTTGACAAATATATGAAAGATTTTAAAGTATATGTCATAAAGGGAAATCATGATATCTATTACAATAGTTCGACAGATGTTAGCTCATTAAAGTTTTTAACAAAGTTTGATAATGTTACAGTAGTCGAGGATATTATAGAAACTGAAATTGCAGGTAAAAAAGTTTGTATGGTTCCTTGGGTTGTAAATATGTCTGATTTTGTTAATAAATTTACTAAACATTCTGAATTATGTTTCGGTCATTTTGATATTACTGGATTCAATATGAACAGAAACAGATTAAGTAAGGATGGAATACCTGCGGACTTTTTCGGATCAAGATGTAAGAAGCTATTTTCAGGACATTTTCATACTAGAAGTCACCAGATAATAAAAGGTTGTGAAATTGTTTATGCAGGATCGCCATATCAATTAACAAGACATGATATTGGAGAAGAAAGAGGATTCGTTGTTTTAGATATGGATGATTATTCATATGAACATATTAATAATAAAAGTTCGATAAAGTATATTTCTTTAAACTTTCCTGAAGAATTTTCTAAAAAAACTATTAAAGGAAATATAATCGATGTCTATATATCTTATAGTGATTCATACAAAGAAGGTAAAATAGAAAACTACTTAAAAAAGATTGAAGAGTATGAACCAGCAGTCTCTCCAAATACAGTTTTGGTTAATGACTCAAGTATGAACAGCAATCTTAACGCTGATGATTATAAAGTTGGTTCAATGATTGATCTTATGAAAGATTATGTTAATTCTTTGGACATAAAAAATAAAGACCAAATATATAACATATTATTAGATTTGTATAGTAATACTAAAGGGGACCTGTAATGGCAAATATTCCAACGTGTGATTTAGAAGGATTTCGTCAACAACTTTATAATCCGAATACTCCTTTCGAAAATAAAAATCAGCCAAGTAAAATAGTCAAGGTTAGAAAAAATCTTGTATTATCATATGTATCAGATAGTACTGGTTGCGGACACATTCGTAATGTGTTTCCTATGAACTATCTTAATTCTGTTTTTGGAAAATCTGGAAGATTTAATATTCTTCTATCTCCAGTAATGATCTTTCAACATGATATTTTAATGAGATCAAGAACTATATTCTTTCAAAGAACTATGAACCCACAACATATCCCACTTATCAATAGGTATAAACAAGAACAAAAGAAATATGGATATAAAATGGTCTATGACATTGATGACTTTATTTGGAGAGGAGATAGACCAGGAGAAGAAATTCCTGCATATAATTTTGGAAGTAAAGGAATTACTGATGATGTTAGAACATCTTCAATTGAAATTATGAAGATGATGGATATAGTTTGTGTCAGTACTAAATTTCTTGGAGATTATATCGCAGAAAAAGGAGTTGATAAAGAAAAAATAAAAGTTGTTCCAAATAGTGTTATAAGACATTTTTGGGGAACACAAAAACCGAAATTAATCACAGAAAAAATTAAAAAACCAAGAGTTATATATTCAGGATCACCTACGCATTATAATAATCAAGAAAAACTAAAGGGAGATTGGGATAACGAATGGTGCGAATGGGTTATTAAGTCTGTTAAAAAGAATAAAATCGATTTTATGTGTATGGGAGGACTTCCTTTCTTTTTCGATTCTATTAAGGATAAAATTAAAATTGTTAATTGGGTGAATAGCTACATGTATCACTTACCAATAAAAGATTTTAATCCTCATTTTGGCGTTGCTCCTCTTGTACAAAATTATTTTAATTATAGTAAGTCTGATATAAAGCACATTGAATATTGTGCGGCCGGCGCTCTTAGTATTGGAACTATATTTACAAATGATATGCCAAGTCCATATGATAATAATTATGTTAAAGTTCCTGACAACGTAACTGTTAAACAATTAGATGAACTTTTTAATGAATATACTGAACCTGAAAAGTATAATGAAATTGTTCAAAAACAATATCAAATGTTAGAAAATGAAGGTAGATGGCTTGAATCTCAAGGATTTGTTAAGAGGCTTGCTGAAATACTTTAAGCCAGCTTGACATTTTATAAAAAAAGAGTTATCTTATTATTCAGAAAGGAAAACATTATGAAAAAAATTCCCTTGAATGCTAAGATACTTTGTCTTACGCATAATGATTTAGACGCAGCTACTGCTACTATTATACTTGCAAACACATATAAAAATATTGAGTTTATTTACAATTCATTTTGGAAAATAGATGCTGTTATGCAGTATGTAGATTATTCAAAATATGATTATGTTTTTGTAATTGATATTCATCCTGAAAAAAGAAGTAATTTATATGTTTCAGATAATATAATTCTTTTAGATCATCATGAAACAGCAAAAGAATATCATAATCCAAAAAAGATGCATTTCGTTGCTGAAAATATGTGTGCGGCTAAACTTACAAAAAAGTTTATTGAAAATATGTATGGTACAAAATTAAGTCATTTGGATAATCTTGTTTATCTAACAAATGATTATGATCTTTATACATTGAATAATCCAAAAAGCAAATTGATGAATGACTTAATGTTTTATTATTATAGACCAATCAAATTTAGAAAAGAATTTATAGACGGTAGAACAAGATTTAATGAAAAAGAAATTAAGTGGCTTCATGAAAGAAGAAAAGAATTTAATAAAAGATGGAAAGAATTAGAAGTATTTGAGTTTAAAAATGTTAATGGTTGTCTTGTAAATGCTAATTATTTCTTAAATGAAATTGCACACAAATTAATGGAAGAAGAAGGATACAATATAGTATTTGTTAGAAATCCCGATAATGAAAGAATAAGTATTAGACAGAATATTGAAGAATTTAATGTTGGTACATATGTTAAATCTCTTGGTATTGGCGGCGGCCATCGTTTCGCTGCAGGCATACAAGCAGATAATATGAATGATCTTCAAAAGAAGATAAAAGAAATTAACGACTTCATATATAAAAATTACGAAGTCGCTAGAATCTAACAAAGGAGTTTGTTATGTTGAAGATTTATTTGGCCGGATATATTCAGGGTCGAGTAATTAATCAGTGTACCGAATGGAGAAAAAAAGTTCGTGAACACTATGATCATTGGAAAAAACAAGAAGGAAATAAAAAGCGTTATCCAATTACATGGCTCGATCCGCTTAATGGTGAAGACTTTGCTGAAATTTCTCCCGATGGGTTAAAGTCTCCTATTCCTCCTCATGCAATTGTTCATATGGATTATAAATGTGTTAATGATGCTGACCTTATTGTTGTCAACATGGATACGTTTGGTGAAGATCGTCCTTTAACAGGAACTATTTGTGAATTAGCATGGGCATGGGATAAAAAAATTCCGATTATAATGATTACGAATGAGAAGAAATATATTAATCATCCTTTCCTTAGCTATTTTGCAAGTTGGATAGTGCCTGATATAGACACATTAATTAATGAAAAAATTATTAATCAGTTCTACAAAAGATGGCATTCTGCACAATATTAAATTAAGTATTAAAAATGCAATTTTTATATACAACATGTTGTATTTTTCTATTCGTTTTAGTCTGTAAAATGTATGAAAAAATTTACTATGTAATATGTTTTCGAACTATAGATAAGATAATAAGAGAGGGCACTCTCCAACACAATAAAAAATTAAACGAAATATTATCAAAGATTAATTAATGTTTAAAAGAATTTTTTACGACTCATATCACAACAAAATTTATCACTGGTATGTGGGCGAAGACGGTAAAAAT
>Ga0272441_10015229_pt1 | contig 10790 bp, 9 predicted proteins | sample SSMProp6N_FD_193582 | JGI IMG/M metagenome (GOLD analysis project Ga0272441, IMG submission 193582) | Marine sediment archaeal communities from Little Sippewissett salt marsh, Falmouth, MA, United States - SSM-Prop-6N | ecosystem: Environmental > Aquatic > Marine > Wetlands > Sediment ...
CAAAGGAGAAATACCCTGGATTGAAACAGGTCACCTCGAGAATCGAGGAGCAGGAAAACACACAGATAGCATACGAGAAATCACTCGAGCTCCTCAAGACCTATCCGAACCTGAAAGCCATCATGGGTAGCGCCATGTCCACACAGCCGGGTGCCGCCCAGGCAATCGAGGAAAAGGGCCTTGTCGGCAAGGTCGCCTCTTTCGGTACCGGTCTTCCCTCGGTAACGGGTGAGTACATCATGAGCGGCGCATCCCAGTCATTCCACTTCTGGGTCCCCGCCGATGCCGGGTATGTAACCGCCTATATTGCGCTTCAGACACTCAAGGGTGTCGAGGTCAAGGAAGGCGACAACCTCGGAAAGCCCGGTTACGAGAGTGTAACCATCCAGTACAACGACGCGGGTATTCCCGTTGTCTACGGCTCCGCATGGGTTGACGTAAACAAGGACAACCTTGACGACTGGAAGAACTCGGACGGAAGCTGGAAGCTGTAAATAATAAGACTTCTATAGTGTAAAACGATTGGAGGAGGCACGCGCCTCCTCCAATCTGATTTTCCTTTTGTATCACCGGGTTTCCGTATTATCTTACAGAAGCCCGTCTGTCTCTATTACCTTACTGAGCGAAAACGATGAATCGGCGCATCGATACTAAATAACGACAGAGAATCCGTTAAAAATGAATGAAAACCTACTCGAGATCAGAAACGTCAGCAAGGCCTACGTAGGCGTCCAGGCGCTCGATAAGGTCGACATGACTATCCGTAAGGGCGAGATTCACTGCCTGGTCGGTGAGAACGGTTCCGGCAAATCCACGCTCATCAAGGTTGTCGCCGGGGTCGTAAGACAGGACGAGGGCGAGATAATCATCAACGAAAAGCTCTACAGGTACCTCCACGCGATCGATTCAATACGCGAGGGCGTTCAGATCATATATCAGGACCTGTCCCTCTTCCCCAACCTCACTTTGGCCGAGAATATCTCTCTCAACCAGGAGATCGAGCGGAGCAGAAAGGTCATCAACTGGAAGGATATAAAAGAAATCGCGCGGCACGCGCTCGATGAGATCGGTGAAGACCTCGACCTGGACGAGCGGGTGGAAAACATATCCGTCGCTTCCAAGCAGCTGGTCGCCATCTCGCGGGCGCTGACCCAGGACGCGAAACTGATTATCATGGACGAGCCCACCTCCTCCCTCACCAGGGACGAGATCTCCCGGTTGTTCAACGTGATTACCGACCTGCAGAAACGGGGTATCAGCACCCTCTTCGTGAGCCACAAGCTCAGCGAGGTTTTCGAGATCGCGGAGCGGGTGAGTATACTGCGGGACGGGAAGATGGTCGGAACATTCAACACCGAGGATCTCGACAACGACAGGCTCGTTTACCTCATGACGGGTAAAAAGGTCGAAAGCACGATCTACAAGTTCGATGAGAAAAAAAAGAAGGCGCCCCTTGTAGAGGTTCGAAATCTATCCAAGAGCCGCAATTTCAAGAACATATCCTTTTCCGTACAGGAAGGGGAGATAGTCGGCATTACGGGCCTGCTCGGTTCCGGCAGGTCGGAGCTCGCCCTCGCTCTCTTCGGCATGTTCCCGGCGGATTCCGGGGAAATCCTCCTGGAGGGAAAGAGTGTATCCATCGAAAACACACAGGATGCCATTAATGCCGGTATCGGGTACCTTCCGGAGGACCGGCTGAACCAGGGACTTTTCATCGAGCACTCCATAACCAGGAACATCATCGTCACCATTCTCGAGAAGCTGCTCAACAAGTTCGGTTTTATCAGCGCGAAGAAGCGGGAAGAACTGGTACATAAATGGGTGAACAGGCTCAAGGTCAAGACACCGAACGTCGAGTCGCCGGCCCAGAGCCTGTCCGGGGGAAACCAGCAGCGTCTGGTGCTCGCGAAGTGGCTCGCCACGAATCCCAGGGTGTTCATCCTCGACGGGCCGACCATCGGTGTGGATATCGCCTCCAAGGCGACTATTCACCAGATCGTCAGGGGCCTGGCTGAAAACGGCATGGGCATCATCATCATCTCCGACGAAATCCCCGAGGTGCTCCAGAACTGCAACCGTGTGCTCGTCATGGCCAAGGGAAAGATTATCCACGAGGTGAAAGACGTTACCAGTGTGACCGAGGATGAGGTATTCAGTATAATGAGCAGGAAGGAAGCCTATGAAGCTGTTTGATGCGGTTAAAACCTACGACTACAGGTCCCTGCTGAAACACAACGAGACTTTTGTGTTCTTCGTACTCCTGGGCTTCTCGATCGTCGTCACCATCATCAATCCCAGCTTTCTGTCCATCGAGAACCTGTTCGATCTCGCCAAGAGCAGCGCAGGCATGGCGATTCTGGCCATCGGTGTTTTTATCGTGCTTCTCTCGGGGGGTATCGACGTGTCGTTTACCGCGGTCGCGATCTCAGCGCAGTATATCGCGGTCAAGACCCTTATCATCCTGGGCATAGACAACCTGGCCCTGGCTTTTCTGATTTCCTGTTCGGTCGGTATCGCGCTTGGATCCATCAACGCCTTTCTCATATCGATCTTCAGGCTGCCGACGCTGATCACGACACTGGGGACGCTGAGTGTCTTCCACGGGGGGCTCCTGGAGTTTGTCGGTTCCACGCCTTTTTACTCGGGCCAGATCCCGGACTGCTTCAAGTCCTTCGGCCTCGCCCAGGTATTTACCCTTGTAAGGGAGGACGGCACCAAGTTCGGCCTGTCCTTATACGTGCTTATTATTCTCGGGATTGTTGTGGTTACCTGGATCATACTGCGATACACCATGCTCGGGAGGGGTATCTACGCGATCGGCGGAAACCGGGAAGCGGCGGAACGCGCGGGATTCAACATCACCCGTATCCAGTTCTTCATCTACTGTTACGTGGGATTTCTGGCCGGCATCATGGCGATCATGCACCTGGCGATGATCCGGTACGCGACGCCGACGCTGTCCATCGTGGGAACGGAGCTCAGTGTTATAGCCGCTGTCGTACTGGGAGGGGCCCGTATTACGGGCGGCTCGGGATCCATACTGGGAACCCTGCTGGGCGTCGCCCTGATCGTGGCCCTGCAGAAGAACCTGGTCCTCATGGGTCTCTCGTCATACTGGCACCAGTTCCTGGTCGGTCTCATCATTATCGTGGGTGTGAGCATTACCTACTACCAGAGCCTGCGGCGCTCTCAGCAGCGCGTGGTCTTTACGGAAGAACTGTAAGGGGGTTTACGTGTTCGGCAGACACTCCAAGATGTGGACACTCTTCATCATGATGGTCGCGTTATCCGCCATCATGTCGGCGGCCCTGCCCGGCAAGTTCCTGCGTCTTCTCAACTTCCAGTCCATGTTCAGCCAGTTTCCGGAGTTCGGTCTGCTCTCCATCGCCATGATGGTCGCCATGATTTCGGGGGGAATAGACCTCTCCGTGGTGGCAATCACCAACCTGACCGGCGTGGTATCCGCTCTCATACTCACGCGTATGATCCCGGCCGGGATGGCGGGTCCCCAGGCTTTTATAATAATGGCCCTTGCGGTTGTGACGGCTATCGTGATTTCCGGTCTCTGCGGACTGCTGAACGGCGTGGTCATATCCAAGTTCGGCGTTCCCCCCATCCTGGCCACACTCGGCACCCAGGGCCTGTTTCTGGGTATCGCCATCGCCATTACGGAGGGGCACGGTATATCCACCTTCCCCGAAAAATTCCTCTTCATCGGCAGCGGCATGGTGGGCGGTATACCCATGCCCTTCATCATATTCGTCGGTGTAGCCGTTCTGATCTTTCTTTTCATGAACAAGACGAAGCTCGGCCTCAGCATATACATGGTGGGCTCCAATCCCACGGTCTCCCGGTTCGCCGGCATTGACAACGACAACGTACTGATAAAAACCTACGTCGTTACGGGGCTCCTCGCGGGCCTGTCCTCGGTGGTCATGATCTCGCGTGTGAATTCCATGCGGCCGGGCTACGGGGCCGCCTACCTCCTGCAGGCGATTCTTGTGGTCATACTCGGCGGGGTGGATCCATACGGCGGCTTCGGGTCTGTGCTCGGCGTGACCATGGGCATCATCATTCTGCAGGTGCTCCAGAGCGGGTTCAACATTCTCTCTTTCAGCCCCTTCTTTAAGAAGTTCATATGGGGCATGATGCTCCTCGTGGTCATGGTGATCAATTTCTTCGTGGCGAAATACCAGCAGCGGGCAAAGAAGCTCGGGACTCAGCCGGTTGAAAGCGTCCCCTCGCCCGGAGAATAATCTTCAATCGGGGACATCCACTTCATAGATAAAGGTGACAGTTCCTTTTGTGACAGTTCCTTCTGTGACAGTTACTAAAGGAACTGTCACAGATTGAGGGGGCTTGCCGGGGCGGTGACCTCTTTTCCCATCCGCTATAGAAATAACCTGTTCAGATTACCGTTAAATAAAATATTCGATATATTTCCATGTAATAAATTGTGGTGATTACATGCAGGACGGGTGTCCGGTATGGAGTAAACGCGGAAACAGGAAACGATAATTCCGGGGATGAATAAAACGAAGGAGCGTTGAATGGCGACTGGAGAGTATTTTCTTGCTTTTGATTTTGGGACCGAGTCGGTAAGGGGGGCGGTATTCGACGCGGAGGGACGAATGTTATGCTCCGAATCCGAGCAGTATACCACTTATTTTCCGCGGCAGGGCTGGGCGGAGCAGGAACCCGATGCATGGTGGGAGGCATTTCTCGCCGTGCTGAAACGAATCATAGATACAAAGAAGGTTCCGGCGGAGCGCATTGCCGCGCTTGCCGTTGATACCACGTCGTGTACCGTGCTCGCGCTGGATAAAAATTTTAAACCCCTGCGAAACGCGCTCCTGTGGATGGACGTTCGCTCGGCCGAACAGGCACAGAGAATAGCGGAAACGGGCATGGGTCCGCTTCGGTACAACGGTTTCGGTAGCGTATCAGCGGAATGGATGCCCTGCAAGGCCCTCTGGATCAAGGAAAACGAACCGGACCTGTGGAAGGACGCTCGTTACATATGCGAGTTTCAGGACTGGATAAATTATAAAATATCGGGCAGGTTTGTGGGGAGTATCAATAACGCCACGGTAAGGTGGTACTACAACAACAGGGAGGGCGGATGGCCGACCGATTTCTATGCGGGAATCGGTCTTGAGGATGTAATCGATAAATTTCCCCCGGAAATCCTCGAGCTCGGCAAACCCATCGGAAAGGTAAGCGGCAAGCTCGCCGATGAAACCGGCCTGTCGCGCGAGACGATCCTCGTCCAGAGCGGAGCCGACGCTTATATCGGTATTCTCGGGCTCGGTGCCGTGGGGCCGGGGCGGCTCGCCTTTATTACGGGGTCCTCGCATCTCATGCTCGGGCACACCGATGAGGGATTTTACAAGGAGGGTATATTCGGCGCTTTTCCGGACGGCGTCGTGCCGGGCCTCTACGTGGTCGAGGGCGCGCAGATATCCTCCGGATCCGTACTCAAGTGGTTCAAGGAAGGTTTTGTGGGTTCCTCCCTCGAGGATGAGGCAAGGCGCGCGGGGCTTTCACTTTACGATTACCTCAGCAGGGAGGCGGCGAAAATAAGGATCGGTTCCGAAGGGCTCGTTCTTCTCAATTACTGGCAGGGCAACAGGAACCCGCTGGTCGATTCCCTTGCCCGCGGTGCCGTATGGGGCTTGACCCTCAAACACACGCCCGTGCACGTATACAGGGCGGTTATGGAGGGGGTCTCATACGGGTCTGAACACATCATGCGCTATTTTCGTGAGGCGGGATTCGTGCCGAAGGAGATTTACGCGTGCGGCGGGGCTACGAAGAGCGATCTCTGGATGCAGATACAGTGCGATGTGCTCGGTGTTCCCATTTTTCTCACCGAAGAACCGAACGCTCCGCTTCTCGGTGACGCGATGCTCGCGTCGATCGGCTGCGGTACCTTCGGCAGTATGGAGGAGGCCGCGGAACGGATGGTCAAGGTGAAGAAAAAGATCGAACCCGATCTCGAAAAAACGAAGGAATACAGGTACTATGTCGACAAATACATAGAAACCTATCCGCTGCTGAAGGACCTCATGCACGAGGTCGTTCGCCATGAAATGGCTCTTCCGTAAAAGATCTGAGGGAGGAAGAACGGAAGTGAGAATATGAAAGCGGTATCCATTCTCTGGGACCTGGACGGTGTCATTCTCGACAACGAAATCGCGCATCTCGAGGTTGAAGTCCGGACTCTGCGTGCGTTCGGTGTTCCCCTTACCATTGAAATTGCCCGCGAATATATGGGTATCCGGCTCGATGAATATTTCAAAAAAATCAGGGAGCGGTTCCGGGTAAGCACCCCGCTCGATGCTCTCGTATCCAGGCATATGGAAACCCTGTACCGCTGCTATGCGGAAACATTTCCCCTGACCCCGCATGTGCGTGAGGTGCTCGAGCTGTTTCATACCCGTTATACGCAGTCCCTGGCCACGAACAGGGAGCGGGTGCTGGCCAGGGCGGCACTGGCGAATCACCGTGTCGAGCACTGTTTCGACGCTTTTGTATTCGGAGATGATGTCGTTCTGGGAAAACCCGACCCCGCAGTTTACCTCAAGGCCGCCTCTCTTCTCGAACAGGAACCCGGGAGCTGTATCGTAATAGAGGATTCGGAAAACGGTCTTGCCGCTGCAAAGCAGGCGGGAATGAAGGTCGTCATCCGGAAGGGCGAGCATAACGAACAAACAGCCTTCAAGGAAGCCGACGCCGTTATCGGGGACATGCGGGACCTCCCCCGTATCGCGGAATCCTTGATTCCCTGAAATGTTTTTCTCCGAGGTCCGCTCATGCCAAACGTCTCTTGCCCGTAGGCTCCCGCGGGATTATTTTATCTTTACAGTAGGTAAAAGGGGCGATACAATCGGTTCTCAATAAAGTCGACTACGTGCCGTAATGAACACTGAGCTCTCCGGCGTCTCTCTCCTGTGAGAGGCTGACGGGGAGCTTTATTCACAGACATTGAAAGAGCGACGGGTTTTTTACCGTCGGTTCTGGCAGGGTTATGGCTCTGGAATCAAGGGACAGAAAACTCGGTATCTATTTCTTCCTGCCTGCGGGCATCATTATAGCCGGAATTATCGTCTATCCGCTTTTATTCTCATTCGTTACCAGTTTTACGACTTACGGGTTCCTCAATCCCTTATTCAACCAGTTTGTATGGCTGCAGAATTACTGGGCCATTTTCACCGACATCTATTTCTGGAACTCGCTTTACGTTATTTTCAAGTTCGTCGTTGTGGTTGTAGCGCTGGAGTTTATCCTTGGATTCACGGTAGCGCTCCTGCTCAGCCGGGATATCAAGCTCAAGGGTGTTTTTTATACGATACTGACCATACCGATGGTTATGGCCCCGGTCGCGGTTGCGCTCATCTGGAGGGTGTTTCTTCATCCCGAGCTCGGTATCGCAAATTATTTTCTCTCGTTCCTGCACCTGCCGCCGGTCAACTGGCTCGGATCGGAGAAGGTCGCTTTCTGGACCGTTGTAATGGTGGATATCTGGCAGCAGGTCTCCTTTATGATTCTCGTGCTTCTGGCGGGGCTCGTTTCGCTCCCGGCCGATCCCTACGAGGCGGCGGCCATAGACGGGGCCAGTCACTTTCAGAGGTTCCTCTATATTACGCTTCCATTGATGAAACCCGTCATAGTCGTGGCGTTGCTGCTCCGGGTTATTTTCGGGTTCCGCACCTTCGACCTCGTCTACATTCTTACACGCGGAGGACCGGGTGTCACGACGGATGTTATGAGTTATTATATATACCGGCGCACCTTCATGGGGCTCAGCGTGGCGGAATCATCCGCAGCGTCATATATACTCCTCCTTGTTACGATGTTCATCGTCGTATTCCTCTACAGGGCGTTGAGAATGGAAAGGGAGGCACAGTCGTGACTACCTCGGAAAAAGGGTCCCGGGGACGTTCTCTGCAGAAGTCGCTCAAGCGTACCAGGATACTGTCTGATACGGTGACCTATATCCTGCTCACTCTGTTTTCGCTCGCAATCCTGCTTCCCGTGCTGTGGATCGTACGGCTCTCCTTTACCACGAAGTATATCGCCTATAAAATCCCGCCGGTCTGGTTTTTCAAACCCATTCTCGACAACTACCGTTCCCTCTTTATTGACTACGGATTCGGGAAGTTTTTCTTCAACAGCCTCATCGTCGCGATCGGGTCCACCGTAATAGCGGTTCCCGTTGCACTCCTTGCCGCCTATGCATTCAACAGGTTCAATACCGGCGGATCAAAGCTTCAGTTCGGTATTCTGGGACTGCAGATGCTGCCTCCCATTGTACTCAGCATTCCCATATTCTTTCTCATGAAGACGCTGAACCTGCTCAATACGCGGGGCGCCCTTATAACGGCATACCTGTCGTTCAACCTTCCCTTCCTCATCTGGATGCTTATGGGTTTCCTCGACGGGATTCCCCGGGAGCTCGAGGAGGCGGCCATGATCGACGGGGCGTCGAGAATACAGGCCGTACTGCGGATCATATTCCCGCTGGCCACGCCCGGAGTCATGGCTTCGGGTGTTCTGAGCTTTATCCTCTGCTGGAATGAATTTCTTTTCGCTCTCATGCTCACGGCGGAAAATACGAGCACGGTCCCCATCGCGCTGGCAGCGATGCAAACGGAGAGGGGAGTAATGCTCGGAACGCTCGCAGCGGCAATGTGTTTCGCAATAATACCGATGCTTATTCTCTCGCTCGCAATACAGAAGTATTTGGTGCGGGGACTCACATTCGGAGCGCTTAAATAAATTTTAAGACACTTAATACGTACAATGGTGAAGGGAGGTGAATAAGAGAAACAAGTACTGAAAAACGTTTTCCGCTGTATGTGTAAATGATGATGAAAAACATTACCTGTAAGGGGGGTACAGAAATGAAAAGAGTAATACGAATCATCGGTGTTATTCTGATCGTCACCGCATCGACTTTCTGTTTCGCGAGTGCGGAGACGATAAACCTGCTCATGGAAGGGGTTCCGGACACCTTCATTATCCAGGATATGCTTCCGGAATTTGAAAAGGAGACGGGTATCAAGGTCGAGTTCGAGGTTGTCAACTATGCCCAGATGCATGCGAAGCTCCTTCCCCAGCTCATCTCAAAGGAAGGTGCGTACGACGCTATCGTCGTTGACAACTACTGGGCGGGTGAATTTCCGGCGGGCGGATGGCTCGAGCCGCTCGACGATCTCGTAAAAAAGACTCCGGAGATCGACCTGGACAACTACGTTCCCTCGATGCTCGAAATGGTTGGATATTACGAGGGAACGCTCTACATGATCCCGTTTTACAACTACACCATGCTTCTCTTCTACCGGGAGGATATGCTGAATGATCCCGCGCTCAAGAAGGAGTACAAGGCCAAGTACGGACGGGACCTGAAGATACCGAACAACCTGAAGGATTACGTGGAATTGTGCGGGTTTATGACCCGGGAAGGGGTGTACGGCGCGTCCATGATGGGGCTCAAGCCCGACCCGATCTGCATGGAGTGGTCCAACTACCTTTTCAGCCTCGGCGGTGATTACTACGACCGGAGCAACTGGCATGCAACGATAGACAATGCCAAGGGGGTGGAGGCGACCAGGCTCTACGTGGAGAATATTACGAAGAACGCACCTCCCGGAGCTCCGGGATACGGGTTCGACGAGGCCATACAGCTCTTTATGCAGGGGAAGGCCTTCTCGATCGTCACCTTCTGGATGTTCTACGTGGATATGCAGGATCCCGAGAAGTCGGAGTTGGCCGGCAAGGTGGGCCTCTCCAAGATGCCCGGCGGCGCGAACCTGAACGGCGGATGGGGATGGGCCATACCCAAGAGCTCTCCGAACAAGGATGCGGCATGGAAGTTCATATCATGGGTCGAATCTCCCGCCATAGCAAAGAAGCGTGCACTCGCGGGCGGCGCGCCGACTCAGAGCGCCGCATTCAAGGACAGGCAGGTCGCCGCGAAGTATCCCTGGTATCCGCAGATCAATGATATTCTCGGCAGTGCCAAGCCCGTGCCCGAGTTTACCTATTCAACGCAGATGATCGAGGTCGTGGGCCGCGAGCTTTCGCTCATGATCGGAGGCAAGGACATAATGAAGGGGCTCGACGTCGCGGCAAAGGAGCTGGACAAGCTGGCAAAGCGCGCAAAAATACAGAAGAAGTAGTATAGGGTAGTCTAGGGTAATCTACAGTAGTCTGCAGTCGATCATTGCTCCTCCTTCGCACGCGATAGGGCTGTGCTCTCACTATGCTCAACGTGTAAGAGCACGTGCGGGGGGGAGGAGCATCTTATTCCTGGGGATGTCCCCTGGGGATTGTTAAGCAGTAACGAGGGATATATTATTGTTTTATACGCTCTTACCCGGTATCGGGTAAGAGCGTAGTATCTTCTAAAGGGGTACCTTTCTGTGTACCCGTATACTAAAATTATTTAAATTAAACTTGACAATACGTATGTGGGTTTGTATAATGCCGTTTACTTACGTAACCGTTTTCGTAAAACGTTTAAGGAGTAACCGGAATATTTCAGCCTATCCGATTGGAAAGGGCACATTATATCAGGAGGTAGAGCATGGCAAAGGAATTTACGGATAACATCGGAGCCCTGCGGAAAAAGCTCGGGGGAGTGACAGAGGCCGATCTGCTAAAGCGAATTGAAGCGGCACCCTTCGGGGAAAAGACGAAGCAGGTGGCGAGAAAGTGGGCTCAGTACGAGTCTTTCGGAGGCGTAGGGTGGGGGATATTCGACGTAACTCCCGTGATGGAGCGCG
>Ga0272441_10015230_pt1 | contig 10788 bp, 6 predicted proteins | sample SSMProp6N_FD_193582 | JGI IMG/M metagenome (GOLD analysis project Ga0272441, IMG submission 193582) | Marine sediment archaeal communities from Little Sippewissett salt marsh, Falmouth, MA, United States - SSM-Prop-6N | ecosystem: Environmental > Aquatic > Marine > Wetlands > Sediment ...
CTTCGACGCGTCGGCCAGGGGGTGGGCGGCCGTCTCTCCGATGTACTCCGGCTGGAAGATGACCGCCTTGCTCGTCGTCTCGCGCAGCCGCTTGGTCGTCCCAGGCGTCACCGTCGAGCGGATGACAATCTGCGGGGCGGTGATCCAGGCCACGCAGCCCTCGACGACCGACGTGTCGCATGCCCCGCCCGGGCCGATGGGTGTCGGCACGCAGAGGAAAACGATGTCGCAGACGTTGATGCGGGCCCGGTCGGCCTCTGTGGCGCTTACATCCAGAATCGCCACGTTGTCGCCGAAGAGGCGGTGCATGCTCTGACCTACAAAACCGTGGCCCACGATTCCAATGCGCACTCTACTCATCGGGCACCTCCCGCGCTGGGGCTTTGACGGGCCCGGACCGCCTGGCGTTCCACTCGCGCCGGTCGAGGATCTGGCCTTCGGGTGTGAGGGCGTGCATCGTGCAGACCTCACCGTCGAGGTGGAACAGGCAATAGTGATGCTTCTTCGCAAAAGCCTTCGAGTGGGGGTTCTGCGGCGAGTCGGGCGGGACGCGGTCCCGCAAGTCCGCCCCAGCACCTCCGGAGACGATGACGGTCACGCCGCCGGGCGGCTCGGACCGCTCATAGAAGTGGTCGTCGGCACAGATCATCGCGGTCGCGCGGTACTTCTCGAGCAAAGGCAGGATGACGGTTCGCGCCTTCACCACGTCGGGGTCGCCCGCTATGCCGTGCTTTCCGGAACTCCAAGGTGGGTAGTGGCTGGCAAGAAAGATGAACTTGGCGTCGGACGCGGACAGAACGCCGTCCAGCCACTGGGTGAGCGCGCTTCCCGCTCGCCAATCCATCCGCCCGTCGAGGCCGATGAGAAGGAGCGGGCCGATCTCTTGGGCCCAGTTCTTCTGGCCACTCGGGGTCACGAACATCCGCAGGAAGACCGGCGAGTTCTCCTCGTGGTTCCCGATAACGGGGTAACAAGGCACCGTGGCAAAGAATGGCTTTGCCGGTTCGAAACACTCCCTTCCCCAGGAGAACTCCAGCCGCCCGTCCTTTACCAGATCGCCGGTATGGATGGAGAACGCGGGTTTCTTGCCGGCCGCCGCGGAGGACACCCGGGCCCAACGATCCGGGTTTGTGCGATTATCTCCGAGCGCGACGAAGACCAATTGGCCTTCCTCCGGCAAGGTGCGAACGGTGTACGGTCCGGCCCGCGGCGCCTCCGCCGCTTCGGACGACTGCGCCACCATCGTGTAGGCGTAGGCCGTGTTCGGTTCGAGACCCTCCGCCCTGAAGCGGTGGTACTCGCCCGCTTCGGAGGTGTAAGTCTTCCCCCCCACATCCAGCCGGACCGCGCATGGTCGAGTCGTGCGACAGGCCACCGTGAAGAACGTCGTTCCCGCGTGGCCGAGGACAGGGCCCCACATGAAATCCAGTTTCGGACCTAGCAAGTCGCTCCGCGCCGATTGAGCCAGAGCCGAGCCGCTCACCGCCACCACGACAACCACGGTCCATACAGCCGCCCGGTCGCAAATCCGCCAGCGTGCCTTTCCCGTGCCTTGCATGCTCAATGCTCTCTCCTTTCAGTGAGGCCGCCTGTGTACCGTAAGTCCGTCCAGAACGAACTGCCTCCACTCCGTCCCAGACAGGTTCGGCTGGCGAAACCGTGGCCCACGATGCCAATTCGCGGCTCGCTCATGGGCTCACTCTCCTTATGTGTTCCTAGCCGGAGCCGACCGCGCCTGCCGGGCAGCAGGCAACGGCAGAGGCGCGCAGCCCCGATCGTCTTCAGGGATCTTACGGAACAGCCAGAAGCCTTTGTCGGCGTGGCCCGGCGCGGTCTCACAGGCCAGGGACTCCCATCGCATGGCGGTCATGGCCGTGGGCGGGGCACACGTACGCCCGATGACAAACAGCGGGCCTCCCCCCTCGGCCGCCTGCTGAAGCCCCTCGGGTCCGCCAACGAGGGGGATGGTCCTGTCCGCGTAAAAGATGACGCTGGCGTTGGCTTCGCCGTAGAAGAACACCGGGGCCTCGGCCGGCACCAGCCGGTTCACCTGGCGGGCGAACTGCCGGCCCAGGCCTGCCTTGTCAAACGGCCCCCCCAGCCCTATCCAGGCCACCGGAAAGGCGACGAGCACGGCGGCAAACAGAACGGCTTGCCCCTCGACAAGCCGCCTCCGCACCGCCAGGACCGCCGCCACAACACCGCCCACCGCCACAGTACCGCCCAGCAGCGCGCCAGCCGCCCTGCAGGGAGCGTGGACGAAGGCCACGTACACAACGGCGCCGATGCCCGCGAGCAGAAACGCGGCGCCGTGCGCCAGAGCGGTGCGCCGGCTGTGCCAGGCCGCCTCCTCCGGTGCCTGTGCAAAAAGGTGTTTCATGGACATGCCCGCGTAGATCGCCGCCACCGGAAGCACCGGAAGAAGATAGTGATCCTGCTTGCCCGCCGAGGTGCTGAAGCCGACCAGCGGCACAAGCAGCCAGGCGCCCAGGAACAGCAGCCATGTGCGGTCGCCGGGGCGGACCACCGCACGCCGGGCGGCTCGCCACAGGCCGTCCAGGAAAAAGTACAGCCAGGGCAGCACGAGAATGGGCAGGCGCAGCAGATAGAAATACACCGGTTCCTCGTGCCCGAGGTCGCCGGTGGCCCGGTCGAGGGACTCCGCACGCCAGACGGAGGCCGCCTCCGGAATCCGCGCCCACACGTACGCCGGCCACGAAAGGGCGATGCCCAGGAAGACCAGCACCGCCAAGGCCAGACCTGCCACCGTCCACCGCCTGGCGCCGTCCGGGGCGCCCTCGCTGGTCGACCGTACCCGCAGCATGACCCCCAAGGCGACCAGCGCCGGGCCGGCAAGGACCAGCAGCGGCACCGGCCCCTTCGCGAGCGCGCCCAAGCCGGCGGCCACCCCGGCCGCGACGAGCCAGCCGAACTGCCGGGGGCCTCGGCGGCGGCAAGCCCTCCACAACGCCGCCGTGGACGCCGTTGTAAAGAACGTGAGCGGCATGTCGGCCATTGCCCGGTGGGCCATCAGCAGGAACCCCACCATGGTACCCAACGCCATCGCTGCCAGCCAGGCGTCGGACCAAGTGCCCTCCTGCCTGACCAGCCACGCCACCAGCAGGACGGTTCCGAGGGCAGCTAGGGCCGACGGCAGGCGGGCCGTCCACTCCGTCACGCTACCGCCCAGTCGGCTCCCTGCCACCACCAGCCAGTAGGGCAAGGGGGGCTTGCGGAGCCGCGGCCCGCCGTTGAAGTTCGGCACCAGGTACGGACTCGGGTGCGACCCGTCCGCCAGGGTCACCGGCCGGTTTTCGGCCATGTTGCGCGCCGTCACGGCCACCAGCGATTCGTGCGAACTCAGGGCCACCTGCCGGCCCAGGCCAACCAGCAGGCTCGCCGCCAGCAGCACGACGAGGAGACATCGGACGAGCGACGGCCGGAGCCCGGGTTGTGCAGAGGCGTCAAGCACCTGGGCGTCCCTCCGTGGCGGGTGGTTCGCCGCCTGCTCGGCTGGCTGCGGCGCGCGGGGCGGGGGTCGGGCCACGGCTGTCAGTCGGTTCGCCCAACTCCACGAGGTACAGGTTGCCCACCTCGCGCGCCATGATTGGCTCGTCGGTCCGGAGGCAGACGCGGCCGAGGTCCTCCGGCCGCAAGGCCGAATGGGGCGTTTCCCCCACTTGCTCCTCGCCAGAACGGGTCCTCGCGGCAATAGGCGCTGCCGCATCGAGTGCCGCATCGGTGATGATCAGCCAGGGGGCCGGCGCGGGCCCGCGGCCCGGCACCAATTCGGACAGCCCCACGGGCTGCCACTGTGACGGGGCCAGATACAGGTGGACACCGGCAAACTCCGCCCCACATAGCACGATGGGCCCACCGTGCGCGATCCGCCGGGCCTCCCGCGTAAAGCGGACGACCCGCTCGCCTTCGAGTTGTTTCGCATGGCTGCTCAGCGTATGCGTGTACAGGAAGATGAGGCCGACGGACCCGAGCACCGCCAAGGCAGCCAGCCGGGCAATCCGCCAGGCCAGGCTGGCATGCACCGCCAGCACCGTGAGGACGATGCCGGCCACGGCCGTCGCGACGACGCCCCACCGCGTAACGGCGTCCAGCGTCCGCGGATCGCGAAAGGCGTCCCGCAGGGTTCCTCCGCCATACGCGCCGGCGGCGTAGGCGGCCGGCACCGCGACCAGCACCACACCCAGGATGACCGGGGCCGAGGCAAAGGCGTGCCTGAGCAGGGACCACCGGCGGCGGCAGGCGAACGGCATGCGAGCCAGGCGGTCCACAGCCCACGCCCCCACGAGAGCCACAGCGGGGTAACACGGCAGGAGGTAATCCGGACGAAAGCCGTGCGCCAGCGCAAACGGCATCAGGACCGCGACGACCCAGGAGGCAGGCACCAACAGGGCTCGGTGCGAGAACCAGTCCCGCCGCCGCGCCAGCAGCAAGGCGCCGACCGCGAATACCGACGCGGGAAACTGGAAATACAACAGTTGAAAGACGGCGGGCACCGTCGGCGAAAGGGGCGGCGCCTCCCCCCCGCCCGTCAGGCGCTGCCACACTTCCTTGTATACCACGTCCTGGAACTCCTGGCCTCCGAAGAGGAACATCGCGGCGATAAGCGGCCCCATCACGGCCAACATGGCTGCCAGCCCCCGGGGCAGATACACGGCCCGGGCGGCCGCCCGCCACCGCCGCAGAACCAAGCGGACGGCCGCGCCGGCCTTCTTTCCGACGCCCTTCAGGCCCCTCGGCATCCGGAACCCGGGGCCGAGGCCGGCCGCCAGGGCAATCGTTCCGCCCACCAGTGCGGCGTTGACCAAGCCCCATCCCTTCGTCATCGCCCCCAGGATCATGGCGGCCCAGAACGCGGTCGCCCATGCCCACCGGCGATGCACGCCCTGGCAGTGCCACAAAAGCCGGTCCGCGCACAGGATCGAGGCCGTCACGCACGCGGCGAACATCATGTCCGTCAGCGCCATGTACGAGACCTTGGTCATATGAAGGGACGTCGCCCAGAGGCACGCCGCCAGTATGCCCACGCGCGGGCTGTACCAGCGCCGGCCCATCCGATACACCATGAAGGCGACGGCGAAGAACGCCAGAACCGTCGGCAGGCGGAGGATGAAGTCGTTGGTGACACCCGTGGCCTTGACAACGGTCGCCCCGGCCCAGATGGCCAGGGGTGGCTTGCGATACAGCCCGCGCGTCGGGCATCGGGGCAGGAACCAGTCGCCGCCCCGGGCCACCGAGATGATGGCCCCGGCGTGGTGCAGTTGCGCGTGGGCCAGCGTCGTGCTTGGACCGTGAGCGACGATGGCCGTCACTGCGGCCGCCACGGCGATCACCGCGGCCGGACCAGCGAAACCGTTATCGCTCGAACGGCGCGGCAAGGGCGCCGGGCGGTCCGTCCGATCCGCTGCCGATGCACGCTGCGGGCTTGGCGTCTCCCGAACCATGGGGCGGACTGTAACATACCGACATGACAGGCGCATGACGGGCCGATGACAGTTTCGTCATCTTGTGTGAAAAACTGGCCGAGGATCAGGGGGCCAGCGGAATGACAAGTGTGAAAAAGCTGCCCTCGCCCAGCCGACCTCGGTAACCGTTGCCTGCCGGTCGGCCGGCGCAAGAGCAGCCGCGCCGCATATCAGCGTGGACATCTTCGGGCGGTTCAGGCCGTGGCCTCCCTCATGCTCTTGCGCGGCTGCTGCCCATCGGCTACGGCGTGCTTGAGCGGGCACGGCTCAGGATAGGCTCCTCGGCCTCCCGAGCGGAGGCCCCATCGAAACGGCCCCGCTGCACCTGGTTCTCGAGCAATTGGGTCGTCACCACAAAGTTCATGGCCATGCCAAGGACCGTTCGCTCCACCACGTGGCGTCTGGGCCTGAAACTGTCGGCACGGTCACGGGCCAGCGTGTGCTTGACCTCTTCAAGACGGCTCGCGACCCGGTGCACCTTGGCCGCGTCGAAATAGCCGAACTCCGCAATCCGTTTGGGATGCAGGAGGTCTCGGATCTCGTCGGTCACATCCTCGCCGACGAACGGCGTGCCGAACGGAGTCAGGAACATCTTCTTCCTCCGCCGTGTGATTCGCCGAGGCAGACGGCCCGCCATCGCTCGCCGCAACAGGTGCTTCGAACTCGTCCACCGCGTCTTGACGGTGGGCGGCACCGTCCCGAGAAACTCCTGGACCGACCGGTCGAGGAACGGATGCCTCCCTTCCACCGAGTTGGCCATCACGGCCCGGTCGCTGTGAGACCCCAACAGGTGGTTTGTCAGAAGGATGCGGCTCGACAGGTAAAGCGTCCGGTTCAGCGGGTCCAATCGCCGCATGCGGTCTTTCGGCAGATCGAGGAACTCCGCATCCGAGAGGCCGCGCTGCCGCTGGAGCATCTCGTCCGAATACACAAGGTCTCTGAGCATCCGAAAGTAGACGAACTTCGCCATGATCGACGGGTAGCACCCGAACACGTCCTGGGCGTACGCCGCGTCCTCCGGCGACGGGAAGAGCATGTTGCGTCGCCCAAGGGTCCACCAGGCGTACGGTCGCACGGCCGCCCGGCCCACCTTCCCCAGCCAGCCGTCGCCCAGCCAGGCCTTGAGCGCGTCCCACCGGAAGTACTCGTACCCGCCGAACGATTCGTCCGATCCCTCGCCCGTCAGCACGACCTTGACGTACTGCGACGCCAGTTTCGACAGGGCCATCAGGGGAACGCCCTCCGTCGACACCAGCGGTGTCTCGCCGTGATAGACGTGCTCCCCGATGTCCCGCGCCAAGTCGTGCTGATGGTACATCAACATGTGCATCCGGATTCCAAGGCAGTCCGAGACCTCCCTGGTCCACGCGCTTTCGTCGAAGCCCGGCTCGGGGAAGCCGATGGAGAACACGCGGCTGGAGAGGTCCGCCTGGTCCGCCACCAGCGCTGCCACGGTCGATGAATCGATGCCTCCGGAAAGATAGAGGCCCACCGGCACGTCCGCCTTCAGTTGACGCCGACAGGCGTGCGTCAGCACGTCGCGCAGTTCGCCGGCCCATTGCCGCTCGGTCTTGCGCGGATAGTCGCCCGCGTCGTTGAACGGAATGTCCCAGTACGTGTGCTGCCTGACGGCCCCGTTCCTGACCTCCAGAAAACATCCCGGCGGCAGTTGGCGAACCCCTCGGAACACCGATTGCGGCGCCGGCACACAGCAGAACGCCGCGACGGCATCGAGCGACCGCCGGTCGATCTCCGCCCGCATGAGGTCCGTGGCGAAGATCGCCTTCATCTCGGAGCCGAATACGAGATAATCCCCGACCTGCGCGTAGAAGAGCGGACAGATGCCCATGCGGTCGCGTGCCAGAAGCAGACGCCCCTCGCCGGCGTCGTAAGCCGCAATGGCGAATTGGCCGTCCAGCCGGTCCAGCGCCTTCGCCCATTCTTCTTCCACCAGGTGCAGCGCCACCTCCGTGTCGCAGTGCGACCGGAACACGTGTCCGCGCCCCTTCAACTGGTTCATCAGGTCGTCATAGCCAAAAATCTCCCCGTTCATCACCAGGTGGAGGCGCCCGCTCTCGTCGGAGACCGGTTGGTGCCCGCTCTCGGGGTCGATGATGGCCAGCCGGCGGACGCCCAGGAATATCCGGTCGTCGCGAAAGACACCCTCGTCGTCCGGCCCGCGGTGACGGATGCTCGTGAGCACCCGCTTGGGGTTGAACGCCGGGAGCCCGGACCCCTTCAAGTTGTAAATTCCTGCTATCCCGCACATAATCTCTCGCCTCTGTCGTGCCGTTCGCCCGGGACGAACGAGAGAAACACCAGCCCCCCCACGCCCCAGGCCAACAGGACAGCCCACGCCGACCGCGCCAACACCTTGGGCCGGACAGCCAGGTAGATGCCAAGGCCCAGGGGCAGCAGCCGGCGGATAGCGGACTCAGGCGTGTGGCGCGGCGACGGCGCCGGGCCGTCCGTCCGGTCCGCCGCCGATGCACGCCGCGAGGCTGGCGTCTGCCGAACCATGGGGCGGACTGTAACGTACCGACATGACAGGCGCATGACGCGCAGATGACAGTTCTGTCATCTTGCAGGAAAAACGGGCGGAGGATCAGGGGGCCAGCGGAATGACAAGTGTGAAATGGCTGCCTTTGCCCGGGTCACTTGTGACTGCGGCGTCGCCGCCGTGAGAGCGGGCGATGGCCCGGACGATGCTCAGCCCCAGTCCCGTCCCGCGGCCGCTGGCGCGCACCGGGTCACCCCGGTAGAACCGCTCGAAGACGTGAGGCAGGCTGTCCGGGGCGATGCCGGGGCCGGTATCGCGTACGCTGAACCGGTACGAGGCGCGGTCGGCCACGCCACTGACGTCCACGCGTCCCCCCGGCTCGGTGAACTTGACGGCGTTGTCGAGGAGGTTCCCGAGTGCACGGAGCAGGCGCTGCCGGTGGCCGTGCAGGGTCGCCGGGTCGGCGCGGACCAACCGCAGGTCCACGCGCTTCTCCTCGGCGGGCCCCTCGTACAGGGACACCACGTCTTTCAGAAGATTCGGGGCATCGACGGATTGCTTCTGGGCGACCGGCCCGCCGCCCTCTTCGCGGGCAAGAAAAAGCAGATCGTCCATGAGGCGAGACAATTGGTCGGCGTGTCCGGCAATCTCGGCCAGTGCGCCACGGGCGTCCGATTCGCTCGGCCGGTCCGATTCCAGAGCCACGTCGGCGGCCGCTCGCAGCCGCGCCACGGGGCCACGCAGTTCGTGGGCGGCGTCGCCGGCAAACCGTTCCAGGCTTTGCACCGACGCCGACAGGCGGTCGAGCATCATGTTCAGCGTGTGAGCCAACTGGTCAAAATCATCGCCGGAACCCGATTCAGGGAGGCGGCGGCTCAGGTCGGAAACCGTGATTCGTCCTGCCTCGGAGGCGATGCGCTGCATGCGTTTCAGCGGCCGCCGGAGGAACCGATACGATGCCACGCCGCCCAGAACGACGACGGCCGCGCCGACACCGCCGAAAACGTACGCATACTTCGCCATCCGTTTCTGAATCTGCGTGAGCGACATGCCGACCTGGCACGCCAGAAAACGTCCGTCCGGCATCGGCACCGCGTACAGGACGCTCAGGCTTTCTGCTTGGCCGACCTCGGGGTGCCGCAGGTGACGGCGGTGTCCCTCCAACACCACCCCCAACGCGTCCGCGGCAGGCAGATATCGGTCGGAGAACGTCAGCGGGACCGTCCATCGCACCTCCCCGGAAGGCTCGAACAGCCGGAAAAACAGGCCGTGCTCGGCCCGGCTTTCGGTTTCGTACCCGATTTGCTTCTTCAGAAGCGCGTCGTCCCAGCCGGACTGGTTGAGGTGGCTTATGAATTCCTTCACGTCACCTTCGAGGACTTCGTCCATTTCGCGTTCCAGGCTTCGCTTGAGGCCGTACCAGAACACCAGGAACACAATCAGAACGGCCACGGCCAGCAGAGCGGTGAAGCCGAGGGTAGTCCGGACGTCGAACCGCCGGAAAACGGCGCCATCAGGCCTTGAGAACATAGCCCACCCCGCGAACCGTGTGAATCAGCCGCACCTTCCGGCCCTCGTCCACCTTCAGCCGCAGACGCCGCACGTGGACGTCCACCACGTTCGTGCCCGGATCGAAATCGTAGTCCCAGACGTGGTTGATGATCATCGTCCTCGTCACTGTCTGATTGGCGTGCCGGAGGAGGTACTCGAGCAGGGCAAACTCCTTGGGCGTGAGGTCGAGTTCCTCGTCGCCTCGGAACACGCAGTGGGCGACAAGGTCCATCCTCAGATCAGCCGCCCGCCACTCGACCTCCGCAGCGTCCGTTCCCCGGCGCAGCAGCGCGCGCAGCCGGGCCTGGAGTTCGGCGAAACTGAACGGCTTGACGAGGTAGTCGTCGGCGCCGGCATCCAGGCCGCGCACACGGTCATCCACACCGTCCCGCGCCGTCAGCATCAGCACCGGCGTGTGGACGCCCTCGGCTCGCATGGCCGAGACGACGGCAAAGCCGTCCTGAAGCGGCAGCATCACGTCCAGCACAACGGCGTCGTAGGGGCCGGCGGTGGCAAGACACAGGCCCTCGTCGCCGTTGAACGCCGCGTCCACGGCGTAGCCTGCGTCCTCAAGTCCGCGCTTCAGGTAACCGACCATCTCGCGGTCATCTTCGACGATGAGTACACGCATGAGTTCCCGTCCGCCACAGTGTGCCTTATGCGTCAGGAAGCAATCGGCGACGAAAACGTCTTGTGATTATTATCCGGACGACACTCACGGCCCGGAGCCGCCAAGGGCAGTCGGCACCGGAGGCCGACAAGCGCCCAAGGCCCTTGCCCGCACGCGGCCTCGCTCCCGTCCCCTCGCCAGCCTTAGACCGGTGATTATAGGCCCGGCCCGCCTCACTCGCAAGAGACGCGGGTGGCGGCGTGACCAAGTTCGCCGGCTCCTGGTCCTTGACCGCCGTCCGGTTCGGGGCCTGACGACCTCCTCCGGCGGCCACCCGCGCCGTGTCGGTAAGGGATAGAGCGGCCGGGTCGAGGGCCTTGGGTTCGGCCTGTGTCAGGTCGGTGTCGGTCGTCACGGTCACGCCGCCTCCGGAATTCCGGCCAAGAATCTCGGCCATGTGCGTAAGTCGCGCCCCGGGCGCCGCTTACGGCCGACAAATATGCATGGAATTCCATGCGGTCGCCTTGCATGGGGCCGATTCTCATGGCTTAATGTCCATAGAACATGGGCATTCGCAAGGAGACGACGATGGCCAGGCAACGACACGAAGCGAACCCGAAGGCGGCCGAGGCGACGTTCGGCAT
>Ga0272441_10015231_pt1 | contig 10787 bp, 3 predicted proteins | sample SSMProp6N_FD_193582 | JGI IMG/M metagenome (GOLD analysis project Ga0272441, IMG submission 193582) | Marine sediment archaeal communities from Little Sippewissett salt marsh, Falmouth, MA, United States - SSM-Prop-6N | ecosystem: Environmental > Aquatic > Marine > Wetlands > Sediment ...
CTGCCGAAGATACGGCGCCCCGACGATGGCAGCTTCTTCCAGAAGATGGCGGACTGGCCCGACTACCGCCGTGGGAACTACTGGACCGACTGCAAGGTGGGCACGCCCGACGACCGGCATATCATGGACCTGCCGGAGCTCGTGGACTGGGTGGGCCAGGCATGCGCCTCGGCCGGGTTGTTCGCGCGAACGGCACAGGGCGACCTCAAGCCGGTCGCCGCAGCCGCGCTGGAAGCGGTGCGCGAACGCTGGGACGTGTGGTTCGACCCGGACACGGGCAAGAAGCCCTGGCGCACTGAGCCCATTGATGTGCACCGCCACGGCTTCCACATCGCCAAGTGGGGACAGGGCTCTCTGCAGCTTCACCTGGCGACGGACGAGGCGGTTTACCTGGAGTTCGCCCGGCTGTGCGCCGACCGCGTCCTTTCGTACCAACGGCGCACCTTCTACCCGGGCGGCTCACGCCCCATGTGTGGGGAGATCTTCACCTGGATGCGCACGCTACCCAATCGCGACTTGCCCGAGGAATACCTCGCCGACTTGATGCTCGAGTTGCCCCGGGATGAAGACTACTGGCGTTGGCGAGCCGCTTTGGTTCGCGGGGCTGAATGGTGGATGAAGCCCACGCGCCAGTTCTGGGCACCCTTCAGCGTCCCACACCTGGAGGCCCCGGCGCAGACCCAGGGCGTCGAGTTCTGGAACGTCCCACTTCAGACGCATCCTGAACGGGGCGCTGTGAGCTACCTGGTGCCCACCGCAGGAAGCCGCCAAGTGACCGACACGGCGCACGGGCTGTACCGTGTCGCACAGGCCCTCAATGATGTCGAGCTCGAGCACCTGGCCCTTCGGCAACTGCAATGGGTGCTGGGCCTGAACCCCTTTGGCGTATCGTACATATGCGACTTCGGCGATGACTGCATCGACCAATTCTACTCCTTCAGTCAGGGCCGGATGCCCGGCGCCGTGTCCACCGGGTTCGGCATCGGCAACGCCGGCATCCCAGGCTGCGTTCGGCCCTACGGCGGGGAGACATGGACGGAGGCCGCCGCAAGGCTGGTGCGCGGCCTGGCAAGCCTTACCCAGCCCGGCAGATTGCGCTTGACCGTGCGCGACGGCGACGCCCCCTGGCAGGGGACCGTGGCAATCCGTTGGTCTCAGACCGGCGAGACAGTGTTCGAGGGCCGCACAGGCAACGACGGCGTACTGCCACAGGTGCAACTCGACGGCGGCCAGAGCTACGAGATCACCTGCGGGCCTCTGACCGTTCCGCTGAATGTGGTGAGTGGGACGGTGGTCGAGAAGACCATCGATCTGGCGCGGGCCATCACAGTGCAGGCCCAGGCCCCCGGGGCCGTCAAGGCCGGGCAGCCCTTCACCGCAAACCTGAAGGTTGCGCAACTGGGCTCCCAGCCGACAGAAGTGGAGCTGTCTGTACACGCGGAGGATGCTGTGGCCGAGCAGACCACTCGGACGGTGACCGTAGGCCCGCGAGAGACCCAGACGGTGCCCTGGACCTTCACCGCCGGTGAGGCCGACCGTCCCTATGTGCTGTGCTTTGCCGCCGATGGTGATCGGCTGTCCTACGTCGACGCCACCGGGGAGATACGGGCAGAATGACCGGCCTTGATAGCGCTGCGTCGCCGTCGGACGTAGCGCTATCAAAAGGCCGTCGGAGAAGCCCATGATGATGATGCCATCCCTGGCGCTGGTGGTGCTCCCGATGATCGCCGCGCCATGGAGTCAATTCCGTCCCAGTCCCTACTTCGGCGAGAGGGTATTGGACCTGTCGGTCGAGCGCGGGGTCCGGGTTCACATCAACGCCCCGGCGCAGGATGGCTTTGGCCAGGGCAAACCGACACGGCTGGTATTGTACGCCCTGCCCAACGGCAACACCATCCAGCAGACCGTGGGCTGCAAGACGGCGGCCCATCTCGACTGGCACTATGATATCCAGCACATTGGCGCCCAGACACGCCTGTTCAGGGCAATGAACGATCAAGAGGACGTCGTGGTCGCCTATCTTCAGGCCGATGGGCTGAGTTGGCCCTCATGGCGGGCGAAACACGCCGCCGAAGGCAATATCTACGGGCAGATCGTGGACGCCGTGCTCAAGCACGTGCCGGGCGCCGTGGTGAAGATCACGCTGACCGGGCACAGCGGCGGCGGCAGCTTCTGCTGGGGCCTTATGGATGAAAGGGACGCCATCCCCGACACCATCGACCGCATCGCCTTCCTGGACTCCAACTACAGCTACAACGCCCCGCAGCACCACCATGGAGACAAGCTCGCGGCCTGGCTAACAGGCGATGAGGCCCGCCACCTGGTCGTTATCGCCTATGATGACCGCGATGTGACATTCAAGGGCAAGCCCATCGTCGGCCCCACGGGCGGGACCTACCGAGCGTCCCACCGGATGCTGTCGCGGCTGGGGGAACAGTTCAGCCTGACCCACGGCGAGAGAGACCTGTTCGATGTGTATGGGTCCGGCGACCGGCGCGTCACATTCTGGATCCATCGCAACCCCCAGCGGAGGATCCTGCACACCGCGCTTGTGGGAGATATGAACGGATACTTGCACGCGCTGACCATTGGCACTCAGTGGCAGGAGCAATGGGGCCGGTTCGGTGGACCACGCGCCTACACGGACTGGCTCCAGCCCGCTCCTTTGCCAAGACGACCGCCACCCTCGGCGGGGATCCCCAACCGCCCGGATCAAGCTGCGGGCGGACGCGACATCATGCGGTCTGTTGCCGACCTGCCGCTGGCCCAGCGAGAGGCGATCATCCTGCGGGAGCTGACCGGCGGGAACCTGCCGTCCTTGCTGCGCACCTTCGCGCCTATCCGCGTCAGCGCTACGGACGCCAAGGGCCGCCCGCACACGATCCAGTATGAGGCCATGCCGGACTACCTGGCGGTGGGTAGAGACAATGACTTTGTCCGGGTCCCGATCACGCCCCAGACCGCGCAAAGGGTTGCCGACCTGTTCGGGTGCACCCTACCGACCCGCAAGATGGTCGACGACATCGAGGCCGGCGCGGTTACCCACGTTTCGCCCAGGCCGATGACGCGAAAGCGCGAGGCCGTCGCGACCTTCATCGAGCACAACGCGATCATTGAGGGCCAACTCGCCGGACGGCCTCGCGGAGGGCTTGTGTGCGGCGTGAAGAAGGATATTGTGTTGAGTAACCGCATCCGTGAGCGCCCCCGCCGCCTGGCCATCTACGGCTGGCGGAAGCTGGACGGCCGGCCCATCCAGCCGCTGACCATTGTCCATGTTGACACGTACGTAGACTACAGCCACGGGGCCAGACTGGTGCGCAGAGCCGCCGTGGTGGATGGCCGGCCCATGGACATCGAGGATGTTCTGACCGACCCGAACTTGTGTGTGCTCTTGAGCGATGAAGGGCCTATCACGACCACGCGATATGACTGAGCCGATCTCCGGGAGCGCGCCACGTCCGTCGCAAGCAGCAAGCGGATTGATGGACACCGCGCGTATTCCCAACACAAGGGGAGTTCCCATGCGTCAAGTGAGTTGCCACTGCGCGATCACCGGCGTGCTGTTGCTGAGTCTGGGGCTGGCGACGCCGACCCAATGCGCTGATGACACCGCCCAGCTCTCCAGGCTTAACGTCGGGCAGTTGCGCCTGTACTACACCGACAATGCGCCTGGGAGCATTCACTACCAGGGCAAGCCGGCCATACCCAGGGTTTACTTCTACACGTCCGTCAAGACCGAGACCGGCCGCATGATCGAGGGGTTCAACTTCTACCGCAATGCGGACGGCAACCTGAGCTTCGCGCAGGAGGCAATCCCAGGCGGACACAGGCTCACATGGCGCAACAAGAAGTACGTGCGCGCTCGGCCCAACGCGGCTCCGCAGGGCCTCGCGGGCGAGGGATCGGTGACACTCACCATCACCCCCACCGAAGTCTCCGTCCGGTACCAGGCCAAGATTGAGCCCAACGAGGGCTTCGGGGAGATCGGCTTGTTCGTGCCGGAGGAGTTCTTCACCGGCACAGGGCAGGCGACTTGCCATGCCCGTCTCGCGGGCGGGAAGACCGCTGAGCTCAAGCTACCTATGCCGGGCAACCAAGGCACGGTGTTGAGGCGCCCGGAGAGCCTGTCCATCGAGGGCCCCGGCGGCGCATATGAGCTGCAGTTCGAGGGACAGGGATTTCCCGGCTCTCAGGGCGTCCTATTCCAGGATTTCCGCCATCGCGACCAGGCGCCGGGATGTTACCGTATTGTGGTGGGCTTCGCCACACAGGGAGGCAATGAACTTGACTATACCTGGCGCATGACCGGCTTCGAGCCCAAGGCCGGCGGCGCGGCCACACTCGATGGGGAGCCAATGCTGCAGGCCGGCGACCTTGCCCGAGTCCCTGCGTTGCAGGCCAACGCAGAGGCCATCTTCGGCGAGGCACAGGCGGTAGAGCCCATCCGGCGCTCCGGTGAGACTGAGCAAGTCAGCCCTCTGAAGGCCGCCATCGACGAGAAGGGCCAGATATCCCTCAGCGAGGGGGATCAGGCCATCATGCGGGGCGAGTACTTCCACCTGTTCGCCCCCGGCACGGGCACTCGTACCGAGAAGCAAGAGGGCAACGTGCACTCGACGTCTGTGTACTACGACGCGCCGAAGGGCGAGCTCACCAAGCGAATCATCGCCGGTCCGGACGATGTCTGGGTGCTATGGAACGTAAAGGCGAAACAGAAAGTGAGGGGCGAGGTGGGCTTCTACTGCCCCCAGGAGGCGCTCCAGGCGCCCTTCATCACCTATCGCTCCATCAACCAATCCACGGTGACCCAGAGCGACGCCCCGGAGCTGTCTTCCTCCTACTGCATCCTGTCGGGCGCTGAGGACGATTTCCGAGAGCTGCAGTGCGGGACCTCGCGTCGCCCTGACTGGATCTTCCAGGACCACCGGGAGAGCAAGCAAGCCTACCGCTTCGTGGCCGTACCCTCACTGGCGGCCGGGGACCGGTGGCAGGCCGTGCTGCACTATGTCCGTAATAGCCCGGAGGCGTACCCGGCCGTGTCCTTCGACCAAGCGCGCGAAGAACGCGGGATACTCTCGACGCTGTTGCCCGACGTGATTGGCGACGGCTTCACCATCGTGCCGGCCCGCAGCGCCAAGTACACCTTTCCCGGACGCCCTCTGCAGATGACGCTGAAGTACCTCGCGGTCGACAACGTCCCACGCACAGTCAAGGCCGACTGCCGTCTGGTGGACATGTGGGGCCGCACGGTGAGTGAGGCGTCGTACGAGTTGGCCAACCAGGGCTCTCAGTTCGCGGCCATTCGCTTCCCCATGGCCGTTGACCTCAATGGCGCCTACCGCCTGGACATCACCTGTCGTTCCGGCGATGTCGTTCAGAGCCGGGAGCTCATCTTTACGGTCATGCCGGACATCCCCGACACAGGCTTCCGGCCAAGCTCGGTATTCGGCGCCGCCATCGGCTCCGGCGAATACCTGGGGACTCTGGCGAAGCGCATCGGACTCAAGTGGAACCGCTGCCACTGCGCCATCGGCGATACACAGGCCGGGACCATCCTGCCCCAGAGGGGCAAGTACACCTGGGAGGCCATCGAGCGGGCGTACGAGTTTCACCAGCGCCACGAGCTCTACGCGTGTCACTCGATCAGCGAGGGCTGGCGCGCCAAGTGGCTGTCCGCCATGTACAAGGAGCGCCCCTTCGAGGAGTACCTGACCGCCTTCGTCAACGAGTACGTCAAGCCCCTCGCCCAGCGCTTCAAAGGACGCATCACGTGCTGGGAAGTGACCAATGAGCCGTATTACCAGTTCCGTGAGTCCCCCGAGAACTGGGTGAAGTTGATGAAGGCCACCTACGAGACGCTCAAGCAGATCGATCCCGACTGCACGGTGGTAGGCACCTGCGGGCCGCCGGGAAGTATGGGCTACTCGTGGTACCGTAGGACCTTCGCCCTGGGCGCACTGGACTACCAGGACGCCGTCTCGTCACACCTGTACCACTTCGGGCCGTGGGTGGGCAGCGGCACAGCCGTGGGCGTGCGCAAGTGGATGCGCGAGATCCGCAAGATCATGAAGGACCACGGCAAAGTCGTCCCGCTGTGGAACTCCGAGACCACGGTTACGCCACCGTCGTCTGTCTACACACACCCATCTCACACGCGCTATGTGCGCTACCACGCCGGCGAGGCCGCCACCGATCCGGTTGAGCAGGCTCAGACCTACTTCAAGGTGTTGGTGATGCACAAGGCCGAGGATGTGAAGTACTCCTTCCACATCTTCCATGGCGGGGTGGAATACACGTCCCACACAGCCGAGTATGACGAGACCCCGCTGGGCTTCCTCGCCAGTCAGGCGGCTCTGGCCAAGTACCTCGAGACAGCCCAGTACATTGCCGATGTGCCGCTGCACGACGATGTCCAGGCTTGCTTGTTCAAGGACGGCGACCGGTTGCTGCTCATTCCCTGGGGACCGATGTTCCTGAAGGGCGACTATGCGCAGGTTAGCCTGCCACTGCCCGCCTCGCGCTTCACCGCCCGCGACGTGTTTGACAACCCCCTGCCCGTGGCGGGGGCTGATGGGACGACAGACCTCATCATCACCTGGGAGGCGTTCTTCCTGCTGGCGGAGGGCATGTCCACCGAGGAGTTCCTGACGGCCTGCAAGCAGTCCGAGACGCGGGTGCACTTCGCCCAGACCGAGGGCGAGACCGTCGCGGGGACGTTCTTCGGGCAGGACGCGCGCCGTGCCCAGCGCTCAGACTGGGTGGGCCTGCACCCGGTGGACCTCACGAGCGTGGTCAACCGGAGCTTCAGCGACGAGACCCCCGGCGACGGAGAGGGCGGCTGGACCGACGAGGGCGAAAACGACATGCGTCTTCTACCCACCGGGGAGTGGCTCATCAACGGCGTCCCCTTCCACATCATCGACCCAGAAACGAACAACGGCAAGTCGTGCATCGTGCTGAAGGGGGGCATTCAGGCAGCGCCTCCCTTCCCCGACAAAATCTCCGTACCCGTGAGCCAAAGGCTGAGCAAGCTGCATCTGCTGCACACCACCACATGGGGCGGTACGGGCTACAAGGCCTTCCGCTACGTGTTGCACTACACCGATGGCTTCACGGAGCAGGTGCCGGTGACCACCGGTCAGAACGTGGCCGATTGGTGGTACCTCGGAGATTTGCCCGGGGCAAAGCCCGCCTGGGAGGGGCCCAACCCGGCCCACGAGAAGGTGCGCATCTGGCACGTCGAGCATGAGATCACGCATCCCAAGGGTGCCCAGGCCATGATGGACCGTGTCGAGATCGTCTCTGAATGCGGGCGCCCAATCCCCGTGATCCTCGCGATCACGGGCGTTTACTCCAACTAGGCTCACAAGGCTTAGTTCGCGTCATCGCGTTGCGGGCCTCGCCCGCACCCGCGCCGGGGGAGCCAGCTCCCCCGGACCCCCGATCGCGACGCGAACGGCGCGTCGCGATCATTCGCGCGCCGATGGCGCGGGGGAGCCATACTAAGTGCCCGCGTCGGCGCGGGCGAAGCCAAGGCGAAGGCCCTCGCGACCAGCGGCGTGCAGCCTGACGCAGGAGACGGCAGCGAGGCGGGCCACTGCCGACGGGGTGACCCAACGGCCCGCCTTGGCACGGAGCGCGGGGGCATCCAGGGAACGCGGACTAAGCCACACGCGCACCAGGGGCCCGGGGCCCACCGGCCCGGCGTCAGCTCTACCATCCACCACAGCCCGCACAGATAGCGAGGAGCCAACATGCCTTCCACAGACTTGTTCGCCAATCCCCCGGCTGAATTCCGGCCGATGCCGTTTTGGTTCTGGAACACCAAGCTGACCGCGGATCACCTGCTGGGCCAGGTGCGCGAGATGCACGAGAAAGGCTGCGGCGGGTTCTTCATCCACGCACGCTTCGGCCTCGAGACCGAGTACCTGGGCGAGGACTGGCTCGCCCTCATCGGCAAGGTGTGCGACCTATCCCGACAGTTGGGCATGCAGGTGTGGCTCTATGATGAGGAGTCATTCCCCAGCGGCCTGGTGGGCGGCAAGATCACAAGCAACCGGGATTGGCGCGCCAAGTTCGTGGATGTCACCGAGCAGCGTGTCTGCGGCCCGGAGACTGTGCGCCTTGCCTTGCCCTCCAGCGAGAGCGACCGCGCCTTTGCCGTGCCCACCGAGAGCTTATCGCAATGGCCCCAGGGTCGCGTCGACTTGACCGGCTCGGTCCGCAACCACGAGTTGGTCTGGGAGGCGCCCGAGGGCGACTGGACTGTCATGGTCTTCTCTCAGTGCACCCTGGACTCGCAGTACATCGTGTTTGGGGTGGACTACACAGACCGGGATGCCATGCAGGCCTTCTTCAACACGACCTTCGATCCATACGTTGAGCACCTCGAGAAGTACTTCGGGCGCCCGATCCAGGGCATCTTCACCGATGAGCCCACGCTGCTGCCATGGCATCATGACTCAAACTGGTACCAGGAGCGAGACCACCGACGCGTGACGTTCTGGAACGCGTCGGTGGAAGGGGCGCTTGCGGACTCCGGGCACGACCCGGCCGATGTGTTGGGCGCCCTGTTTTATGACACGGGCCCGCAGGCCGCGAAGCTGCGCCGCGCCTACTGGGAACAGGTCCTCGAGCTATACGAGGATGTCTTCTTCAGGCCCTATCGCCAGTGGTGCGATGAGCACGGGCTGGAGTTTACCGGCCACCTATTGCTCGAGGAGGGCCTGTACAACAACACGCTGTTCCAGGCCGATCCCACGCGAACCCTACGCCACATGCACCGGCCCGGCACCGATCACCTCGGGTTACAACCGGAGCAGCCGTATGGAGGCGGGCACCTGCATGTGGTGCCCACCAATCTGCAGGGCCTAAAGCTCGTTCCCTCTGTGGCGAGTATCGTGGGGCAAAACCGCGTCATGACAGAGAGCTTCGGCTGCGGCGGCTGGGCCATGACCCTCGAGCAGATGAAGCACATCGTGGATTGGCAGTGGTCGCTGGGGATCAACTTCCTGTGCCCCCATGCCGTGTTCGGCAGCATCGAGGGCTTCCGGAAGACAGATGCCCCTCCGTGTCCCCTGCACAACACCATGTGGGAGCACTACAGCCAGTTGACCGATTACGTGGGGCGCCTGAGCTACTTGTTGTGCCGGGGCAAGCCCGCCCCCAAGGTTGGCCTCGTGTACCCCCTCGAACCGTTCCAGGAGGTCTATGAGGTCGGCCGGGACGGTGGGCGCGCCCGGACGGTCTCCGACACCTTCGATCACCTGTGCGTCGCCCTCATGCGCCTGCACTACAACTACGACATCGTGCCCCGCTGGGCGCTTGAGCAGGCACACACCGACGGCGGCAAGCTGCGCGTCGGGCAGGCACAGTACGAGGCCCTCATATGGCCTTTCGCCCAAGAGGACGACGTGCACGATCGGCTCTCGAAGCAAGTGACGGTCTTCGACGTGGATGAGACCCTCGGGGAATCCCGCGGCGAGGTCATCGACTCCCTGGCCCGGCTGATCTACGACCGCCTGCCCCCCACCGCAGATATCCGCGTAGAGGGCGCCGTATATGGCGCCATCTACACCCTTCAGCGTCATCTGCCGGATGGCGACGTGTACTACTTCGCCAATGTAGGGCAGGACGCCGTGGAAGCCGACATCGCCCTGCCCGGACAGGGACCGTGGCAAGTGTGGGATTGCGAAACAGGAAGCGCCCGGCCGCTCGAGGCGGGCAGTCAGGCCGATGCATCCACCTTCCGGCTGCCCTTCGCCCCCTACAAGACGTGGGTAGTGACCCGCGGCGCCGTGGACGACCCCGAGTTGCCCCAGCAGCCCGTGCTCACTGTGGGCGAGCATCTCAGCCGCCGTATCGAGCTGCCCCAACCTATGCGGCTTGACCTGCTGGGCCACAACTGCCTGCCCCTGAACGAGCTCAGGATGCGTCATAGCAACACCCCGGCCGGGCAACAGTGGCACTACAAGGTGAGCTTCGAGGCGGCCTATATCCCGGACGATCTGGTTCTGGTGTTTGATGACATCGAGTACAGGAACGCGGCCATGCGCGGCCTGGACCTGACCATCCGCCTCAATGACCGCCTGTGGCATAGGCCCGAGATGAAGCCGTACCTGTGGCCCGAGCTGAAGCAGCTCATCATCGCCCCGGACGCTCAGGAGGGCAGCAACGACCTTGAGATCACCATCCAACACAGGGCCTGGCAGGACGAGCCGAAGACCCTTGTCCACACCCCCTGGCTTGCCGGCTCCTTCGCCGTGGCGGATGGGACCATCTCTGCGCCGCCGACATCGGCCGGCATCGGTCCATGGGAGGCCCTGGGCCTGGCCCGCTATAGCGGCGCATGCGACTACTCCACCACAATCACCATGCCCCCGGATTGGTCATCAGGTAAAGCCGTGCTGTGCGCGGAGAATGTCGCCAACATCCTCGAGGTGCTGGTGAACGGCCGGTCCGCCGGGGTGCGCTGCTGGCGTCCCTGGCATATCGATATCGGGGCCCTACTCGAGCCGGGGGACAACAGCATCACGCTACGGGTCACCAACACCATCGCGCCCATGCTCCAGGGCCCGGCGCCATCGGGATTGCTTGGCGAAGCCTGGATCGAGATCTGACACATGCCCGGGCGGACCGCCTATTGCCCGCGGCCCGGTAGCGGCCGGCCGCTGTAAAGGCCATTCGGAGGCCCGTCTGCTGAAGCAACGCTTTCGTGCGCGGGCCGGCCCCGGCCTACCGAGGCGCCGACACAATGCTGTGGGCCGGCACCTCAACGGCCCCCTGTG
>Ga0272441_10015232_pt1 | contig 10787 bp, 10 predicted proteins | sample SSMProp6N_FD_193582 | JGI IMG/M metagenome (GOLD analysis project Ga0272441, IMG submission 193582) | Marine sediment archaeal communities from Little Sippewissett salt marsh, Falmouth, MA, United States - SSM-Prop-6N | ecosystem: Environmental > Aquatic > Marine > Wetlands > Sediment ...
CCAGATTGATGTGGAAAACGCGAAAAGATACGGAATAACCTACGTTGACGAGAAAGGCGAAAAACTCAACCCGCTTATTCTCCATTGTTCCCCAAGCGGCGCTATCGAAAGATGCGTGTACGCCCTACTGGAGAAAGCTTACAGGCTACAGCAGAAAGGCGAGTTGCCCATGCTTCCATTGTGGCTTTCTCCCACCCAAGTGCGGCTGATACCCATCTCAGACGAGTTCACGGGGAAAGTTGAGGAAATTGCTGAGAAAATAGCTGCACAATGCATACGCGTGGACATCGACGACCGTTCTTCTACTTTGCAGAAGAGAGTCCGAGAAGCCGAGCGGGAGTGGGTTCCCTACATCATCGTTGTGGGGCAAAGAGAACTTGAGTCTGGAGTTCTAGCCGTCAGAGACCGGGAAGCCCACGGCAAAGTACAAAAAATGAAGCTGGACGAGCTGATACAGAAAGTATCAGGTGAACTTGAAGGTAAGCCTTTCAAGCCTCTTCCGTTACCGCTGAACCTTTCTAAGCGACCGCAGTTCTTCGGCTGATATATGAAGCATATAGAACACTGCCAAAAAATATATCAAACAATAACTCAATAAGAAACGTTACTACGTGAGGGAATCCTATGGGAAATGAACTGCAGGTTTACATAGACGGAGTTTACTATCCGAAATCACAAGCTAAAGTCTCAGTTTATGATCACGGTCTCCTGTACGGAGACGGCGTTTTTGAGGGAATCCGCGCCTACAACGGAATAGTCTTCAGACTTAAAGAGCACATACGCAGGCTCTATCTTTCTGCCCACGCGTTAAGTTTGAAAATACCCCTAACGGAAGAGGAGATGACGCAGGCAGTGGTGGAGACCCTGCGGAAAAACAGCATGCGGGACGCTTACATCCGTCTGGTGGTTACCCGCGGCGTGGGCGACCTAGGCTTAGACCCGCGGAAGTGCCCTAAAGCCTCAGTTATCATAATAACAGACACTATTTCGATAATGTCCAGCGAAGCCAAAGAAAAAGGCATTTCCACCGCTATCACCTGGATTAGACGGCACCCTGTGGACACAACAACACACGAGATAAAATCGTTGAACTACCTCAACAGCGTGTTAGCCAAGATGGAAGCCACCGCATACGGCGTTGACGAAGCCATAGGCTTAGACAAAACAGGACTCATATCCGAAGGCGTGGGCGAGAACCTTTTCATAGTTAAAGACGGCAAACTCTTCACTCCGCCAAGCAGCACTGGCGCATTAGCCGGCATCACAGCCAAGCTTGCACTAGAATTCGCCAAAAACTTGGGTTACCCCGTCGCTGAAGCCAACATAACTCCGTTCCAACTGTTCACCGCCGACGAAGTGTTCTTCACTGGAACCGCCGCGGAAGTCGTGCCAATCCGCGAAGTGAACAAGCGGAAAATAGGCAACGGAAAACCTGGTCCCGTCACTAAAAAGCTGATGGATGCTTTCGAAAAGGCAATTGTTGACCCCGCGTTCGGAGTGCCAATCTACCCGTAAGTCGAAGCGTAAAAGCTTCGTTTACTTCTTTTTTATGAACTGTTCTACTTCGTTGAATGCTTGCTCTAGCATTTCAACAGGCGGCAGGAACACTCCTCTGACGTGTCCAGCGCCGTAAACAGGGTCAAAGCCTGAACCGTGAACTAGGAGCACACCTGTTTCTTTCAGAAGTTCCACAGCGAACTCCATGTCAGTCTTCCACTTTGAGCCTACCCCGTGGATTTTGGGGAAAAAGTAAAACGCACCTTCAGGTTTTGCGCAGCTTACGCCGTCCATCTCGTTGAGGCGTTTCCACGCGTAGTCTCTTCTAACCCTGAGCTTTTCCACCAGCGTTTTCACGTGGTCTTGTGGTCCCCTCAACGCGGCTATGCCTGCCCTTTGGGCTGGGGTGCTGGCGCAGATTCTTATACGCTGTTCCTTTTCGATGGCGTTCTTCAGTTCCTGCAGTTCACCGTTTAGCGCGTGGAAGTACATGTAGCCGAGTCTCCAGCCAGTCATCAGGTACACTTTCGAGAACCCGTTTAATCCCACCACGGGCAAGTCTTTAGCTAAGTGGGCTGTGCTGACGTAGTCTTCAACATACCTGATTTGATCGTAAATTTCATCTGATATGATGAGCAGGTCGTGTTCTCCTGCTACATCCAGCATTTGCTTGACCGTTTTTCGCCTGTAAAGCGCGCCTGTGGGGTTGTTTGGGTTGTTTATCACGATAGCGCGTGTTTTTTCCGAGATTTTGCTTCGCAAGTCGTCAATGTTCGGTTGCCAGTTGTCTTCTTCAATGGTTTCATAAGAGACTGGCGTTCCCTCGTAAGCTTTCGAGTAAGAGATGTATGGTGAATAGGGGGGTCCTGGAACAAGGATTTCGTCTCCCTTTTCTATCAGGGAGGATATCAGCATTCTGATTCCTTCGGAAACGCCCGACGTTATCAAGACGTTGTCTGCGGAAACGTTTACGTCGTTGACTCGTTTTTCTTTTTCAGAGATGGCTTCTCTTAGTTCTTGGACTCCTTCTGAAGGCGCGTAATTGTTGTTTTCTGACTGAACCGCGTCAATCAGTGCTTGTTTGATGTGCTGGGGCGTGGGGAAGTCAAATGCCACAGGGTCTCCGATGTTTAGGTAAAACATTTTTTTCCCCGTTTTGGTGATTGGGCCTGCGTTGACTATGACGTCGCGTATGGCGTACTCTATAGCCTTTGATCGAGCAGTAACTTTTACTTTCACCATTGTTAAGCCCCTGTGTTAATGCACAGTTGCGCAGTTCAAAAACATAAAGCTTCCGAAGATTTTGCACGTCTGAACCAGAAATGACCTTTACTTTGTTCTTTAAGTGTGTATTGAGTCGTAATTATTCAGTAACCTTTTAGTTCTACGATGCTATAATATGTATACCTGTTAAGTCGGGTGAACATGTATGTTTGGTTGGACTGGTAACTTCCTACGAGTTGACTTAACTCGAAACAAAGCAGTTGCAGAACCGTATGATTCACGTTTAGCTTTAAGCTTCATAGGAGGGAGAGGCTTCACAGCAAAAATCCTGTGGGACGAACTAGCTCCTGGAATAGACCCTTTATCCCCTGAAAACAAGCTTATCTTCGCCGCTGGACCCTTAACCGGGTTAGGCGTACCAAACAGCGGCAAGCTAGTTGTAGCAGCTAAGAGTCCTTTAACGGGCGGATACGGCGACGGAAACCTAGGCACTTCCGCGGGAATCCAAATGCGCCAAGCTGGCTACGACGCCGTCATCATAGAGGGCAAATCGGAAACGCCTGTCGTCCTCCACGTGAAAAACAAGGTAGCTGAGTTTGTAGACGCCACCGACTTCTGGGGCTTAACATCATTCGACACTGAATCTGCCCTAAAGAATATGTACGGAAAAACCACAGGCGTCGTCTCTATTGGCCCTGGAGGAGAGAACCTTGTAAAGTTTGCTGTAGTTATTTCTCAAGAGGGCCGCGCTGGCGGAAGAGCCGGAATGGGCGCTGTAATGGGCTCCAAGAACTTGAAGGCTATAGTTTTCGAAGGCTTCAACGATATTCCAGTTGCCTATCCAGATGACCTGAAGGAGCTGAACGCCGCTGGGTACAGGGAAATCATGACGAAACCCAAGTACACTTTCTGGAAAAAACAGGGAACCATGTCTACTGTGGAATGGTGTCAAGAAAACGGTACCCTGCCCACATTCAATTTCAGTGAGGGCGTTTTCGAAAAAGCCGATAAGATAGGCGGGTTTGCCATGGAAAAAATCAAGGTTGGCAACCGCGGCTGCCCAAACTGCAACATGACATGCGGTAACATCATTCCAACCTCTACCAGAAGCGAGGCTGAAGTTGACTACGAAAACGTCACAATGCTAGGTTCAAACATTGGACTGGGCAACCTCAGGCAGGTCGCGGCTTTAAACCGCCTCGCCGATGAACTTGGGTTAGACACTATTTCGCTTGGGAACGTCATAGGCTTCGCCATAGAAACTTCCCAGAAAAAACGAATCTCTGAAAAGTTCTATTGGGGAAAATACAAGGAAACCCGAGAATTGATCAACGACATTGCTTACAGGCGCGGTTTCGGAAATCTTCTCGCTGAAGGCGTAAGAGCCGCCGCCGCTAAAATAGGTCACGGGTCAGCCGATTGGGCGATGCACATAAAGGGTTTGGAAGTTTCTGCTTACGACTGCCACGCAGCGCCTGCTATGGCGTTGTCTTATGCTACAAGCTCGGTTGGTGCACACCACAAGGAAGCATGGGTGCTTGCTTGGGAAGTCAAGTTTGGACGCAAAGGCTACACGGAAGAGAAAATCAACAAGGTCATAGAGATGCAACGCATTCGCGGCGGCATCTTCGAATCTCTTGGCGTTTGCCGTTTCCCGCATATTTCGCTTGGCTTCGAACTCGAATGGTACACGAAGTACCTGCAAGCTGCAACAGGCAAAGAAATACCGTTCAACGCTTTGATGTACGCCGCCGATAAAACATTGAACTTGGTGCGCGCCTTTTGGATACGCGAGTACGGAAACAAGTGGACAAGGGAAATGGAATCTCCACCCATGAAATGGTTTAAACAGCCCTTAACCAAAGGACCCTTGAAAGGCGCTATGCTTGACCTCATAAAATTCGACACTATGCTGAAGAAGTATTACGCTAAAAGAGGCTGGGACGAAAGAGGAATACCCAAAAGGTCAACACTGCAAAAACTCAGTTTGCCCGAAGTAGCCCGACAACTTGAACAATACGTGGTCCTGACAGACTAGACCCGTTTAGTATGACTTGGCGAAGTACACTATTTCCCCGTCTTTCTTTCCACAGTAGACACAGTTGCCTACTGCTTTTTCTTTCTCGAAAGGTTTTAGCCTTATTGTTGCGCCTGTTTCCTCTTTTATTTTCTCTTCACATTCAGGGTTGCCGCACCACGCCGCTTTTATGAAGCCGCCGTTGTTTCTGAGCGCTTTCTGGAAGCCCTCATAATCCTGCACGGTCGTTGTTTTCTCTTCTAACACAGCTTTAGCCCTAGCGTAAAGGTTGCTTTGGATTTCTTCAAGAAGCTTTTCTGTGGCTTGCACTGCCTCGCCCATTTTAGCAGTGGTTTTCTGGTAGGTGTCGCGTCTCGCCAAGGTCACCTGCTCCTGCTTAAGGTCTCGTGGGCCAATTTCTATTCGAACGGGTACGCCTTTTAGCTCCCACTGGTTGAATTTCCAGCCGGGCGTGTACTCTGCTCGGTCGTCTAAAACGGCTGTGAAGCCTTTTGCCTTGAGTTTTTCAAGTATTTCTTTGGCTTTCTCCAGTATCGCCTCGGAGTCTGCGGCTTTGTAGGTTATGGGCACTATGACTACTTGTGTTGGAGCGACTTTAGGCGGCATGACTAATCCCTTGTCGTCGCCGTGAACCATAACCAACGCGCCTATCAACCGCGTGGATATGCCCCACGAGGTTTGCCAAACTTTATGTTCCTTCTCGTCTTCTCCGATGAATTTGATGTCGAAAACTTTAGCGAAGTTTTGGCCGAGGTTGTGGCTGGTTCCCATCTGTAACGCTTTTCCGTCGGGCATAATTGCCTCCAGTGTGGTTGTGTAGAGGGCTCCAGCGAACTTTTCGCTGTCAGTTTTCACTCCGACAAGCACTGGAATCGCCAAGTAGTTTTCCATCACGTCCCTGTATTCGCCGAGGATGTCCATGACTTCTTTTTCGGCTTCCTCGCTTGTCATGTGTGCGGTGTGGCCTTCTTGCCAAAGGAACTCTCTGGTTCTCAGGAAAGGCTTGGTGGCTTTGGTTTCCCACCTGACAATGTTACACCACTGGTTAATTTTGATGGGTAAGTCACGCCAACTTCTAATCCACTTGGCAAAAGTAGCGTAAATAATCGTTTCAGAAGTCGGTCTAATCGCCAGCTTCTCTTCCAGTTTGGTGCTTCCGCCTTCCGTTACCCAAGCAACCTCTGGAACAAAACCTTCAAAGTGCTCCGACTCTTTTTTCAGAAAACTTTCAGGAATAAACATCGGGAAATACACGTTTCTGTGACCCGTTTCCTTAATTTTCCTGTTGAAAACTTCCTGAATTTTCTCCCAAACAGAGTAAGACTGCTCCCTGAGAATCATGCAGCCTTTTATCGGCGAGTACTCTGCCATCCCCGACTTCAAAACAACTTCAGTGTACCACTCAGAAAAGTTGTCACCTTTCTTTACAGTTACTCCAATGTCCGACATACTCTTTCTCTCAATCTGTTTCACGCTGGCACAATATAACCATAACGCAGAACCCTAACCCAAAAACACCTGAAAACAACGTTGCCGCCACAGAACGCAAAAGACACCCGCATATTTGGGGCCTATTAGGATGCTATTAGTGGTTCATTGCAGAAACCAGCAGAGGGTCTGCCAGCAAAAACGAGGGGGCAGGGTCCGTATTGGCGTTGAAATCGTCCAATAGCATATAGAAAATGGGTTGACTTTTTTGTGGCGGCTAAATTTTTGAGGCTACTTTTTCTTGGTGGTTTGTTGTTTGGTTTTTTGGTGTAGTGCTTTTATGGTTCCTGAGATTGCTGTGACGTGTACTGCTGTTTCTTTGCCTGCTATTGATGTGATTGTGGCTATTGATGCTCGTACCGTGTTTAGTGTGGCTAGGTTTGTGCGTAAAATCGCGGTTTTGTTTTCCAAGTTGTAGTCTATTAGCGATAGGTTTGTTTGGCTTGCGCCGTGTTCTCCGTAAATTTTTGTGACAGCCGCCCAAACTGCGCCGATTACCTCTTTCCCAGTGGGCAAACTATCCGAATCTAACTGCAAAGCTAAGTATCGCCGCTTAACCCGCTTCAACAGTCGCGTCCCTCCCGTACCACGCGAACACCAGGCGCCACAAACCCGCTGCTGAGCTTATCACGGTTACGCTCCACAAGCGCAAATGGGCTCCGCGAAACCGCATCCAACCCAGAAACCTCATCCAAACCAAACAGGAAACCTAACGCAGCCATTTCACGCGGCTTCCGCAACAACAACTCCCCTGAAACACCACTTGAAACAACCACGGGCACACCAAAACTTTTTGCAACAGCGGCTTCTCGGCGCAACCACGAAAGCAACCTGACCCGTGTAGCCCCCTCCAAAACAAGTAGAGGCTTCACATCAACCTCCAAACCCGCCAATCCACCCCGAGCCAACTCCGCTTCAGCGCGGTCAAAAAACCTCCTGCGAAAATCCAACAAGGGAAAACTCAACAAGTCAACACGACGGTCCTTAGCAGCTTGACGCGCAACCGCCTTACTCTCACAAGCCACCGAGACCACCTCAAACCTGCGCCGTAACCGCCTCAACTGGCGCATAAGCTCATCGGCATTACGCGGACGCAAATCCACCCGTGAAACAAAATCTAACCCAACCTCACCACAAACACTCCGCAACCCCGCGACCTCGTCGGCACGCGTTTCAGGCGCAAGAGACACACCAACCAACCCGTAACCGCGCTCCGCAACCTTACGCAGAACCCGCAACGTGCCCGCAGAGTCTTTCACGTTTAAACGCAAATGCAAATCCGCAAAAACCCGCTTCACGGCAGCAACCCCGCATCCCTGCAGAACGTTACAATCTCTTCGAAACTCTTGTTTTTGAAGTGAACCTTGAAACGCACAGGGTCATCACACGAAAACCGGGCTTCACCCTTGAAAGCAAATTGCTTATCAAACCTCAAGTAAAGGTTCCGTTTCTCCATATGCAACCGCAAGTCACTTTCCAACTGTTCCTTATCCAGCGAGGTTAAGCCCGACCCAATCTTACGCAGAACATCTGGCAACGCCTGCTTATCCGTAAGCTTCGCTTCAAAGAAAACAATAGGGTTTCCGTGGTGTCCCGTCAACTGGGTCTTCTTGAAAACCACTTCTTCACCAAGTTCCGCGGGTAACAAGTTGCGAACCGCAGTTAACACTTTTTCAGGGTCTTCCGTAGCGTGAGCAAAAACTCGCACATCAATGTAGCCTATAGGCGGCTTAGAAGACACGACAGCACCGCGTTTTGTTAAGACGGCTTCGCTTTTAGCTTTTTTCTTCAACTGCGGCTCAGTGACCACGGTTTATGCAGTGTACGTTTTTACGCGGTTCTTTTTGCGCCTCTGCGTTTGCTTGGTCTGAACTTTTCTGCGCCAGTGCCTTTCCTTCGTAGACTTCGCACTTTTTTACCTGCGCTTGTTAGGCTTCTGAACACGCGACCGCGATGTTGCTTCTCGGTTATCCAACTCATGTCTTTATCAGTTTTTATCGCCGGATGATTCGGGTCAACCATTATGACTTCAAACCATTTCGAGCGTCCATCTTCGCCTACCCAGTAGCTGTTCAAAACTTCCAAGTTCGGAAACTTTTTGCCTGTGCGTTCTTCAGCTATAAGCCTTAAGCTCTTGCCAGGCTTAAACTTGGCAACTCCCATGCGTTTAGGTCTGCGACCTGATCGCGGCCTTTTCTTCCGCAAGCCGCCTCGCCTCACTTTCGTGCGCGCTACGACGAAGCCTTGCTTGGCTTTATAGCCGAGTTTTCTTGCGCGGTCAATCCGCGTGGGTTTCTCTATTCGAATTACAGTTGGCTGCTTTCGCCACTGAATGAGCCTCTGGCTCATCAACTCGTCCACGTAGGACGCTTCTGGCTTAGCCCATGCTTCAGCCATGTACTTGTACGCCATTTCTTTTTTACACCTTTAATCTACTGCTTACGGTTCAGCCCACACGGGGCCACATCCCAACGGACACAGATGGTCCGCCTGCAATTTTACACTTTAGCACCACGCCTAAAAATAAACCTTTCCAAAACACTGATGTTTTATGCACCTGTATTCCTTCCTTTATGTGAAGGTTGAAACAGAAAGTGCTGCTTGTTCTCGTTAAATCTCCTGCAAAATCATTTGATTCTGGGTGTTGCTGATGAATAAAACTTTTATATATGATGGGTTTCGCATAGTCATATAATTGACTAATGGAGCACGGTGTTATATGGAACCGAGTAAAAAACCGTTGAATGTCCTCATTAAACAGCTACATGGAAACATAGAAGTCGTCCTTAAAAACGGCTGCGAATACAAAGGAAAAATGATCAAATGCGACGGCCACATGAATATACTCCTTGAAGGAGCAACTGAATGCAAAGATGAAAAATTGCTTACAAACTACGGAAACGTTCTGCTCCGAGGAAACAACGTCCTCTACATAATATTAGACGCCACAAAACACTAAACGCGCGCCCCGACTTTTATTCCCCGCGCAACTTCAAGCGTCCTGAACCTTATTTTTCACGCTATCCGCCGTTTTTTTGTAGCAAACGCGTTTATTCACCGCTTTCTGGGGGCTATTATGTTTTGAGAACTGCGCTTTGCAATCTGCGAATGTAAATCTCGATTTAACTGTGGATATTGCCGTTTTCAGAGTTTGACTTATATGCAAGTTGTTTTCTTAATGAGTATACGGAGAGCGCCTAAAACAAACCAGACTGCATCATCTGAAACAGATACAGGTTTTGAAGATGGTCGTAGACCAAATTAGCGTGTCAAAAATAATTGCCGTGTTATCACACCCTCTGCGACGGGAAATACTTACAATTCTGAGCGACAGGGGAGAGTGTTCTTTCACAGACTTACTGAACGTGCTGAAAGTTGACACGGGCAAACTTAGTTTTCACCTTCGCACGCTATCGGTTTTCGTGCAGCAGACGCCGACTGGAAAGTACCAGCTTAGTAGAACAGGCGAAAACGCCGTTAGAGTGATTAATGATGTGGAATCTTGGGCGGAAGTTGCTGATGTGACTCGGAAGGCAACCCAGCTGCCTCTTGCATCTTTTGGTAATAGAACTCTCGCGTTTATAATTGACTTCCTGATTATGTTAGCCATTACCGTAGTGTTTACGTTTCCACAGGTTGTTTCAATTTTTACTTCAATTTCAAATGGAAACGTGTTCACGCCAGAATTGAGTGTGGTGGTATTCATAACGCTTGGTCTTCTTTGGGGTTACTCTACGCTGCTTGAAGGTTTCAACGGCCAAAGTCTTGGCAAACGTTTGACAGGGTTGAAAGCTGTGAGAACTGATGGTAAGAAACTGTCTTATGACCACGCTGCTATACGGAACTTCGGAAAAGCATTCTTGCTGCCTTTTGATGTTCTAGTTGGATTGCGGCTGAAAAACAAGGAATTCGCAAGATACTTCGACAAGTTTGCAGGTACAACCGTTATAAACTTGCGAATTCAGGATTAGTTAACTCGGCTTTCTAAACTTTGCAAATAGTTCTTCGCAATTTTGTATCGGACTTCGCAGTTGACTGAACTCCGTCTCTCAAAAACTCTTATAGATAAAGGAACATATACAGAGGCAATAAAAAAAACAGGCGAGGAAAATACGCTAAGAAAACTTCAAGCATTGAAAACCTGGATTGGCAAGTTCAGTTTCGGCAAAAAACGAGAAAAATGTATTAAACTCGCGCCAGCAGTGGTTGCCGTAATGTTAGTAGCAGGGATTCTCTCTGGGCTAATAATTGTAAACGTCAGCTCGCTATACCAGGCAAGCAGCACAATCTCCAGTGTTGGAACCTTTAAGGCAGTAGGCATCGGAGTTTACTGGGACGAAGAGGCAACACGTAGCGTTGAGGCTTTTGACTGGGGTTCTATGTTACCTGGCGCCGAAAAAAGCTTCACAGTATACATTAGAAACGAAGGAGTTTTACCTTTGACTTTGAGTGTATCCACGTCTAATTGGAACCCAACAGAAGCCGCCGACTACCTGACTTTTACTTGTAGTCACAGCGGTCAAACAATTGATACGCAAAT
>Ga0272441_10015233_pt1 | contig 10784 bp, 7 predicted proteins | sample SSMProp6N_FD_193582 | JGI IMG/M metagenome (GOLD analysis project Ga0272441, IMG submission 193582) | Marine sediment archaeal communities from Little Sippewissett salt marsh, Falmouth, MA, United States - SSM-Prop-6N | ecosystem: Environmental > Aquatic > Marine > Wetlands > Sediment ...
ACATGGGGAAATACGGGATTCCTGCTGTCACCGACATATCGTTCAAGGACGCCGATCCGCGGCAGTACGACGGTATCCTCGTTCCGGGCGGATGGGCACCGGACAAACTGCGGAGGTATCCGGAAGTTCTGGATCTGGTCCGCCATATGGACGCTGAGAAAAAACTGATCGGCGAGATCTGTCACGCCGGATGGGTACTCATATCAGCTGGTGTTCTCGAGGGGCGCAAGGTGACCAGTACGCCGGGAATCAGGGACGACATGATGAATGCCGGCGCCGAGTGGAGCGATACGGCAGTCGTACGGGACGGCCATCTCATATCGAGCCGCCAGCCCCCCGATCTGCCCGCTTATATGCGGACAATGATCGAGTACCTGCGCACGGTATAAGGCGGCCCGAACCGCATTTACTGCTCTGCGGCCGTATGAACAGTTGCCCGCCGGCCTAAAGTCTGAGTGAATAGGACAGCGCGATGCGCCGGAAATACCAGTAGGCTGGATTGTCAGTATCTACCTCGCGGTTGAAGAAGGACTCGTTGCCCACCGTAGCGTCGGTGTAATCCCGCTCACGGGCGAACTGGGCCTGTATGGTGAGCGCATGCCCCTCCTTCAGATCCAGTACTCCGATCAGGGCAACATACACCTTGAGAAAATCCGAACCCCATCCCCCTTCATCCATCGGGGAATCGCTGTAACGGGTAATACGCTGCTCGGTCTGGGTGAGAATGCCGATGGTGTTCAGCTTCTTCAGGGCCGGGGTCTGGTATCCCAGAAAAATGCTCTGCTGCCAGTTCCAGCCGTTGAAGTTCTCTCCGGGATCGGCCTGCCACTGCCAGGCTTCATCTTCTTCAGCTCCCGTGTTGAGTTCATACTCCAGGAAGGGGCGGTAGACTGCGACTACATGGTTCCAGTCACCCGGATAGACCGCGGCAAGATCGAACTGCAGGGCGGTTGCCAGATTGGCCTTCAGGTACACCCCGCCGAATGGAGTTCCTTTGTAGGGATCATCAATGGTGTTCAGGGCCAGGCCGTTCAAGCTGCCTACCGTCCAGCCGCTGCCGGCATACAGCGAAGCCTCGATACCTACCGGCGCCGCCGGGGTGAGGATGGTCGTAACACCGCCGCCCAGAGAAACCGGCGAGATATCACCGGTAATACGCACTTCCAGGTTGTTGCCGCTCGTGAGAGGCCCGCTTCCCTGTAAGAACGGTATCTTTCTGGAGTGGGTAAATTTCACGATGCCTTCATATCCGGATGTGCCCAGGTCCCGGCCGTCATCGACTGATGAAAGGTCCTCGGCGGGAATAGTGTCGAAATCGATCGGAGCGAATCCGGTGGTCTGGTATCCTTTGTGACTGGGGGGATACCAGGCGAAATCCACGCCGACAGAATTGGAGACTTCCGTCTGCGCATAGGCGGAAGTCACAGTCAACAGACCGAAAAGTAAAACTGATATCTTTTTCATAACGGACACCTGCTTCAGAAGCTTATTTTTTTCTATTTTATTTTCATTTCTTCTCGATTACAATACTAACGTGGCAGTACGATTTCTGATTCTGATCCTTACATTTCTGGCTGCAGCGATCCCTCCTCTCCTTCCCGCCCCGCTGGCGTCGACCATCACCTACTTCCCCGGTCCGGTGCCACTCACTGAGGAGGAGATCAAGGAGAACAAGGACAGAAAAATAGTGCGCTTCGATATAGTGGGAGTGGAAAGGGAGAACCAGCACATAATCCGGTCCATAGTCGACTTGCGAGCGGGCGACTATCTCGCATCCCTCGATCTCGGCCGAATGCGGACCCAGCTCGAAACGACGGAGCTCTTTTCCCAGGTTGGACTCTTCTTCCGGCCGAACCGGGAAGGATACATTATAACCCTGCGGCTCAAGGAGAAAAAAGAGTTCATCATCCTTCCCTTTTTCACCCTCTCCAGGAGCGATGTACACGCCGGAGGAGCTCTTTCCGTTATGCCGGACTCCGACACCGAACTGCAGACTCCGGAGACGGAATCCAGCCGGGCCGGCCGTATCAGAGGGATCATCAGGTACAGCAATCCCCATTTTCAGGGACAGTCACAGGATATGGAGGTGATTTTCAAGGGAGATCAATTGCTTCACACCCATGCATGGCCCGACGCGGAGATCATACGCCAGTTCAAGGGTTACTCCGCCAATCTGGACATGGACTGGCGTTTCAGGAGCGACTCCAGATTCAGTCCCTCGGTCATGATCTCCTACAATCTGTTCGAGGTCGACACGGGCTGGAAGGAAGCGGTGAATACTCCGCAGACCGCCGAGCTGGTAAGTACCGGCGTCGAACTGGTGTACAGCGACTACTATCTGCTGCACTACTTCGACGATGGTTTTCAAACTGCCCTCAGACTGAACCAGAAATATCTCCTGCAGGACCGTGAGAACATTTTTTCCTTACATATGACTGCGGACTGGAACGGCAATCCCCTGTTTCAGCATCGGCTGCATGCCGGACTGAGGGGAGGATTCAACCCCGTCTCTCCCGTACTCCTCGAATTCCTGAGAGGTCCCGGCCATTTTCTGCTGCCTGCAACCCGTTCGGTGGACCGGCTGTATTTTTCCGGGACTCTGGAATACGAGATTCCGATGCATTACAACCCGTGGGGGACTCTTACAGCCTTCATCTTCGCCGAATCGGGCCTCTACAGTCCCGTCGAGGAAGAGTACGGACTCTATTACGGACCGGGTATTGGCTTTCACCTGTACATACACGGACTCTCATCACCGGTGATCGGAGCCACCCTCGGCATCAACATAGATACGGGATACATCGCTTCGAGCTTCTATGCCGGAATACAGCTTTGACGGGTGCCGGACCGCTGTAATAAGTAGCAAGAATCGAAACCCGCGCCGGCGGTGTTCCGGAGAATTACAGGTTGAACTGCTCCCAGTGCATCCTCTGCTTCGGGACGCCCATGCGGGACAGACTGTTTCTGACTGCAGCCATCATCGGAGGAGGCCCGCAGATAAAGAACGAAGCCCGCTCCAGCATTTCCTTCGAAACAAGCTTCGCCAGCATTCCTTGGTCGAACACTCCCCGGACTCCTTCCCAGTCCTCGTCTTCATTGGTGAGAACGGGCATAACATCGGCGGCCTCTTTCAACTCGTTCAGATAAATGAACTCGGCCTTCCGGCGGACGCTCCAGAGCAGCAGCGGCGATCTCCCGTCATGCTCACGCTGCAGACCGCGCAGCATACTCAGGAACGGTGTAATGCCGATCCCGCCGGCTATGAACACCAGAGGTCTGTCCTTGGGAATCGATCGGTATGAAAATACTCCGTAGGGTCCGTCGATCCGAACCCGGGCACCCTCCCTGACATCAGGCAGCTTTGCGGTAAAGTCACCCAGGGCTTTGGCGGTGACAGCCGGGTTTTCAGCTGCGGATATGGTAAAGGGGTGTTCCTCGGGACCGGGAAACCGGTCCAGAAAACGGAAAAAGGCAAACTGACCCGGATTGTGATTGATGGCCCTGCCCTTCTCCAGTTCGAATTCGATGGTGGTGACGTTCTCCGCCGGACGGCTTACCTTACCGACCCGATAGATCGGAGAACGGCTCTTCGGCCGAACCAGTTTATGATACATGTAGGCGGCGACACCGATGATAAATATTCCTATGAAGTAGATCCTCAGTCCGGGATAGTACCGCGCCATACTCGACAGCATGATATGCACGAAGAGGATGACGGACAGGAGAAAAGTGAAGTTGTGCAGGACTTTTACATCCTGATACTGCCGCTTCAATTTCCCGTAGAAAAAGGAGCGGAGGGCCCGCGCCGCAGGATTCCTGCCGACACTGCTGCCGAACAGAATCATACTGGCCCCTCCTGCGGCAATGAATCCGACATATGCCACCAAACCGGCCAGCTTCTGAAACGATGTCGGATAATAAAGAAATTTCACTCCAACGTGAATCAGCAGCAGTACGATACTGACCGGCGCCATGATCCGGTGAAATACGAGCAGCCGGTCAAGTCCTATGCCCCTTTCCAGGAACCGTATCCGGGCGCTCAGGACGAGCTGCAGGATCAGCCAGGTGTAGCCCGCCACTCCGATGAAGTAGGATACGCAAAGCAGAGCATCTACACAGAGGCCGGGATCAGTCACCAGAACAGCCGCCGCGGCGACCAGCGGCAGGGCAAAATAGACTACCAATAAAACAACGATCTTACCTTTTCGCATGGACACACTCCTCTGTAATGAAGCATAGGGAATTCCCTCCCCTTTGTCCAAAAAAATTCGTATAATGAGTCTATGAACGGAGCCGCGGCCCAGATCTTCCTTGGTCCCTATCCGTGATTCAGTTTATCCGCACGCTCGGAGACACTACCTGGCCTTCACCCTCTCGAGGGCCCAGAGGGTGTACTTCCGGATCTTCCGGTCCGGGTCCTGCTTCAGCTTCTCGAGTATGGTGTTCCCTTCTTTCGTTCCAAGCTTCTCGAGGGCCTTCGCAACCATTACCCTGACCCCTTCATCCGGGTCCCTGGAAGCCAGAACAATTCCGCGGAAGGCGGCGGCGGTGCCGATGAGTGAAAGCAGTTCAGCTGCCCTTTTTCTCACATCCGCGTCCCGGTGGGAAAGTTTGCGGACGGTGTGTTCGATGAATCCGGTCTCCTCCAGCACACCGGTTATGTAAGGACGCAGCGAGGCGATGTCCTTCCTCAGGAGTTCAACCAGCATCTCTTCGCTCTCCATTCCCATCAGCCTGAAAGCTGAGGTGATCTTCTCCCGCACCTTTTTATCAGCATCCTTGAACTGCTCCATCAGTGCGGCTAGTTCCTGTTTATCGCTTTTTCCCGAAAGGGCGGTAACAACACTTCTTTCGAGTTCAGGGCTGAGCTTGTTCTTCAGGTATTCAACCAGAATGCCTACTGCAGCTGGCTTTGATGAGAGCTGCAGACCTTCCACGGCCGCCAGCTTGACGCTCTCCACCTCGTTTTCATCGGCGCAGAGTTCCTTGAAATAGTCCAGCGTTTCCTTATCGCCGTATTCGGCAAGCGCCCGGGCAACCTGTATTCTGACCAGTTCGACGGGGTCGCGCAGTTTTTCCCTGACTTCCTTTACCGAGCGGCTATCGCCGTACTCCATCAGGGCCCATGCTGCGGAACTGCGGACCTGGGGATCAGCATCACTCAGGGCTTCCCGGATCGGTTTGATGAACTCCTTCTCCTCGGTAGCGGGAATGGAGGCGATCACCGCGGCGCGTACTTTGCCGTCGTCACCCTCGAGTATTTCCAGGATCCGGTCTACAAAATTTTTCTTGTTGTATTTGGCCAGATAGGTGGCGAACTCACGGGCATTCTGCAGGGGAAGAATCGGCAGATTCTCGAGAATCGTCTGCAGGCAGCACGGCAGTCCCAGCATACCAAGTACCTGGAAGGCCGAGATTCTGACGATGTGGGGATAATCGTGACGCTCGGCGGCGATGATATCGATCAGCTCATCAAGGAAAAATGACGGATTGAACTTCACAAGGGCCTCATGCAGTGCCGCACGCTCGGTAAAAGACTGGTCCTTGAGGAGATTCAGCAGCACTGGAACATAGGCTATCGGCTGGGTCCCGGTCAGCAATCCCAGAATGAGATCGACTTTCTTCTGTTCGCCCCGGTGATCGATGAGGTAACGGGCGACATAGTCGGCCACTGCATTGTTGCCCCTGACGCACGCACAGGCGAAGGAAGAGTGGAAAATCTCGTAGTTGTCGGGAGACTCATCCGGATTGAGCCTGGCGGCCTGTCCCACCAGGTGAAATATCAGCTCCGCAGCCCCTTTTTCCTGCAGGATGTCGGCGGCGATCAAGAGAGTAGCCGGATTGGGTTTGTCCCGCAGGCCCGCGAGGAAGTCGATTACATTGACTCTGGCGGCATTATTGAGCAGCTTCCGGTTACGCTGCAGTGCGGTTCTATCGGCGAGATCGACCGACTTGAACAACCTGGTCAGCACGCCGGTTTTATGCAGAAAACGCGCGGCGGGAAGCTGCAGTTCGGCATTGCTGCTGGCAAGGTGCTTCAGTGCAAAATTCCGGTCTGCATCGGACTTCGGATCGAGGAGTTCGAGCAGATGCAGGATCTGAACGGTAGACAGTCCTTTGGCATCGAGACTGTAGCGGTCTTGAAAATCCTGTACGATCCTGCGCTTGGCTGCCTTTCGGACTTCGATGACGAAGTCGTCGATGAGCAGCTGGAGAAGCTCCTTGTACAGCCGATCGGATTCCTTTTTATTGTCCGGCCGGAACTCCTCGATTATGGTGCGTCTGATAAGACCGTGCGGATCGTGAAACGCCTCCCATTGGGCCCGCTTCGATCGTTCATCCCCATCGTAGAGAAGGACCTTCAGGGCCATGTATCGGGAAGCCCACTCAGGATCACCGGCCATCTCACGGATCTGATCGATGCGCCCGGAAAGCACCTCCAGCGCCTTGCGGCCGTCGAACAGTTCACCTTTTCCCGACAGCGCAACCCTCCTGAGGGCCAGCAGATCCTCGTTCTCCTCAAGCCACTTCCTGAAGAAGGCGGCACAGCTGCCCGATTTGAGGGCTGTCATGAATACCGTGAACAGTCCCTTGTCTCCTGCATGCTTCAGAACGAGCAGCGCCCACTTCACTTTGGCGCTGCGCAGGAGCTGATCTATCCACACCTGATCGGCCCCTGTAATTTCCACGATCTTGACGTCCGGATGCTTTTCGGCGGTCCTGTCGATCAGTTTGGACATACGGAGGATATCCTGGGGGGAATAATGGTAACTGCCGAACAATTCCGGCTGATAGGGATGTTCGATCAATTCATGCAGGTGCTTCCGGAAGGAGGCCCTGGATCCGCTTTTCCAGATAAAATATCCGGCGAACACTGCCGCCGCCACTACCGCGATTCCCCACACATATCCCGGAAACATATCAAGCACTTCTCTCACATATTCCATCTGATCCTCCAGTTACCAGTCCGCCTACCGGACACGACCCAAAACATTAAATATATGCAACGGTTCGGACTTCCCTTTCACTTTTACCGGCTTCAGTTCCTTCAGCTTGAAGCTGTCCCCGATCAGGTCCCGCGTATTCTGGGTAATGATGACCTCATCCGGTCCCGCCACGCCCTCGAGCCGGGCGGCTACATTGACGGTATCGCCGATGACCGAATAATCCATGCGCCGGGCGCTTCCCAGGTTGCCGGCAATCAGCGGTCCGGTGTGCATACCGATGCCGATCTTCAGATGGGAGGCTTCGCCTTTGAAAAAGGTCCGTTTCGTGGATCTCACCAGTTCCTGTATCTCCACCGCGCAGCCAACCGCCGCAAGGGCATCCTCTTCTTTGGAATAGATCGGGACCCCCCAGGCGGCCATAATGCAGTCGCCGATGAATTTGTCGATATAACCCCGGTACTTTATCACTATCTCCACGGCCTGGCTGAAGTATTCGTTCAGAACTTCGATGATGACCTCGGGATCCTTCGTCTCCGAGAAGGAGGTGTAGCCCCGTATGTCGGCAAAAAATATGGTGGCTGTCTTTTTATCGCCCCCTGGCTTGACCAGGTCCGGCTTGTCGACGAGGGTCTGCACGATGTCGCTGGAGAGATACCGCGCGAACATGTCCTTGATCGCCCGGCGCTCTTCGACCACCTCTTCCATCTGTTCCCGCAGCTGCCGCTCCCTGGACTGATCGGTGAAGAGCAGGGTGAGCCCCTCTTTGCCTCCCCTTTTACCCCGCAGGGGAGAAATGTTCAGGGAAAAATCCATGTCGCCGTCGTCCCGCTTCATAATCCCTTCCAGACCCAGCCGGATCCGGCTGTCCTCGTCCGACTTCCTGACGGCGTTCAGCACCTTCCTCCCCAGGGACTTTGAGAATGAGGATTCGAGAGACATTCCCAGAAAAGACTCATCCAGCCCCAGCCGTTCTCCGGCCGCCTGGTTGAAATAGTGGATGTTGCCCCTGGCATCGGTGGTAATCAGCAGGTTAGTCATGGAAGAGAAGACATTCTCCTGGTAGCGCTGCAGCTCCTCAACCTGCTTGAACTGCCGCTGCAGTTCCCGGTAGAGTTGAGCGCTTTGAAGTATACCGCCCGCCAGACGAACGAATGAATCGAGAAAATGGAAGCGGTCCTCCCGATAGAATCCGGCGCTTGGCGAGTTCAATATGAGATAACCCAGTTTTGCGGTAGTTGTAAAAATCGGCAGTACGAGAGCGCTCTCCATTCCTCCGCAGAGAAATACCTCCCGGAAATAATCGGGGTTCGGATCATTTATGACGAGGGTCTCGCCGCACTCCTCCATGAACTCAACCAGTTCACCCTTCGGGTCGAGCTTACCGGGAAGAGGGTACCCTCCTCTCTGCGACATCAGGGGTATTCTTGTCCGCCCGCCGCTGTCGTCATAAAGGTACAGTCCGGCAAGGGCGGACTGGGTAATGTCAAAAGTCTGATCAACCAGAATCTGAAGCTGACTGGAAAAATTCTGCTCCCCCGAGAGAAGCGTCCCCGCTCGAACCAATTCGGTAATCGATTGGCTGCTTTCCATAGAATTATCCTCAACTATTAGAATAGGCGGGGACTCTGAAAATCGCAAGCACTTTAATTTTCCCTTGTTTTTTTATCCGGTACGTGTACAATTGCGCCTATGATGTATTCCCTGTTTTTCTACTTTAAATTCTGGCTCTTCATGATTATCACCCTGCCGATGATCCTTCCACTGTGGCTGCTGCGGCTCGGCGGGTTCAGGAAACTCCACGACCGCTACCTGCTCTGGGGTACGAGCGGCTGGGCCAGGTTCGTGATGCATACGACCCCGGCGGATATTACCGTCAAAGGAATGGACAATCTGCCCTCGGGGGGCAATCTGGTCTTCGTAGCCAACCATCAGAGTGCCTACGACATTCCCCTCATAATGGCGGTGATACCGCGCAATCTGGGTTTTATCGCCAAGAAGGAACTGCAGTTCCTCCCGATCGTCAGCGGCTGGATGCGGGCGATGAAATGCATCTTTATCGACCGGTCAAGCCCCCGCAAAGCCAGGACCGGGATCGACACGGCAATCGCCAATCTTCGGAACGGTCACTCGATGGTCGTATTCCCCGAAGGGACCCGCAGCCGGAGCAACCGGATGGGAGAGTTCCACCGCGGAAGTCTTCAGATAGCCTACCGGGCCGGCAGTACGATCGTGCCGCTGACCATCAGGGACTCCTACCGGTTACGGGAAGAGCACGACCAAATCACCCCGGGTGCCGTCGAGCTGACGATACATCCCCCCGTAGAGACCGCCGGGATGACGCGTCAGGAGCTGCAGGGACTGAGCGGAAAATTGAGCCGGCAGATCGCCGGAGCGCTGTGAAGGAGGATATACCAATGTCTGTACTGATGGAATTCTCGATGTTCCCAACCGATAAAGGCGAAAGCGTCAGTCAATATGTCAGTGAAGTGATCCGTATGATCCGGGAAAGCGGTCTGAAGTACCGGCTGACCCCGATGGGAACCGTCATCGAGACCGGCACGATGGAGGAAGCTCTGGAGATGCTGGGGAAGGCCCATACCCTTCTGGACAAGGAGAGCCGGCGCATCTACTGCAGCGCCAAGTTCGACATCCGCAAAGGGGGTTCCGGCCGTCTCGACGGGAAGATTGCCTCCATCGAAGGCAAGATCGGGAAGGTCAGCCATTAGGTATCGTGTTCGGCACCGGTGGTGATCCGCTCGAGGGGAAAGGTGACGACGCACTCGGTCCCCCTCCTGCTGCTGAAACGGATCTCCCCGTCAAGCTGTGTCACCAGCGAGTAGATCAGTTTCATTCCCAATGTCTTCATCTCATCAGACGCGAAATTCTGTGGCAGTCCTGAACCATTGTCACGAATTACCAGGACCAGGGCTTTGGAACTCCGGTGAAGCTTTATCATCAGAGCCGGAGATTGGATCCCTCTGAAGGCGTGTTTGTAGGAGTTCATCACCAGTTCGTTCACTATCAGGCCGAAGGGAACGGAGAAGTCGATTCCGGCGAACAGTTCTTCCAGTTCAAAACTGGCCTCGATTGAACTGTCTTCTGCCATGATATCCAGGATCTGCATGGTCAGATCACGGGTATACTCTCCCAGTTCCACCAGAGCTATATTCTCGGACCCGTAGAGCTTCTCGTGTACGAGGGCCATGGTCTGTATCCGCTTCTGCAACACGTACAGCAGTTCCCTCATGGGTCCGTCTTCCGAGTTCATCAGCTCGAGGTTGAGCAGACTCGAGATGATCTGCATGTTGTTCTTGACCCTGTGGTGCACTTCCTGAAGAAGGACTTCCTTCTCCCGAAGTGAGTGTCGTATCTGCTGTTCGGCCTTTTTTAGACTGGTCTTGTCGATGATGAAGCCGTCCATGATGAATGATCCGTCATCAAACCACTGAGAGATACGGCAGCTGACGCTTATCCAGATGACCGACCGGTCCTTCCTCAGGGCCTGGAACTCGTAATTCTGCAGGGAGTGGTGCTTCCTCAGCTGATCGAGGAGTTCCTGCCTCTCTACCGGACGGTAATAGAGGGTGGCTGCAAGATTGGTATAGTGATCGAGGACCTCTTCCGGTGAACTGCAGCCCAGAATCTCCGCCTGACACTGATTAACCCGGATATAATGCCCCTTCGAACTGCTCTGATAGATACCGATAGGCGCATTTTCGAAGAGTTCCCGGTAGCTTGCCTCGCTCTCGGCCAGCCTGCGTTCCATCTCTTTCCGTTCAGAGATGTCCCGGTAGATTCCGAAGATCCCGATGACCTTGCCGTCGCGCTCAACCGGTG
>Ga0272441_10015234_pt1:0-7500 | contig 10784 bp, 11 predicted proteins | sample SSMProp6N_FD_193582 | JGI IMG/M metagenome (GOLD analysis project Ga0272441, IMG submission 193582) | Marine sediment archaeal communities from Little Sippewissett salt marsh, Falmouth, MA, United States - SSM-Prop-6N | ecosystem: Environmental > Aquatic > Marine > Wetlands > Sediment ...
CACGTCCATTTAGGCAAAATATCTTCATAGAAAAGCAAAAAGCACGGCAACCCCGTGCTTTTTCACTGTATGTATGTGGGTGATAGAGGATTCGAACCTCTGACCTCTACCGTGTATATCGAAACACATCAATCTAAGTCACTATATAATAGAAACTTATGGCGTCACCTCGATTTTTCGTGTAACAGTCGCGTAACAAAAATTTTATCAAAAACGATGAATAACAATCAACAACAAGCACGTACATTTCTCTGGCTATTCATGATTTTTCTGCCATGAATCAGGCCCCAATAGGAGAAACCAACGTGATTTGTAACCCTAAAGGCTACTCTTATGAGTAGGGCAATGGATCCAAACCGCTCAAAAAGCTAGCGGCATAAATTGCTGTGTAAATTGATTTTATATTGATTTTCACTATCAAACCAAAGTATAAATCAGTTGTATGCAAAACAACTGCTTGCGAACTTATAGCATATATGCTATGTTTGATTATGAACTATACAGTCAGCTTCTATAACAGCAGCGTCCAGAAAGAGATTTATGGCTGGCCCACCGGCATTTACGCAAAGTTTCTACGGATAGCCGAACAAATTGAAATCAGTGGACCAAATCTTGGGCTGCCTTATACCCGAGCCTTAGGTGAAGGGTTATTCGAGATTCGGGCAAAAGGGCCAGAAGGAATTGGTCGAGCCTTTTTTTGTTGTGTCGTTAACCGGGAGGTCGTGATCCTCCATGGGTTCATCAAGAAAACACAAAAAACGCCGCTGAAAGAAATACAATTAGCCAGAAAACGGCTTAAGTACATAAAAAAATGAAGGACAAAAATACTTACGAACCTGTACGGTTCAGCCCTCGGAAAGTTGCCGCTGAAAAGTGTGCCCGAGATCCAGAATTCAGGACTGTTTATGAAGCCCTCCACGATGAGTTTGCAGCCCTTGCTGCATTGCTGGAAGCAAGAACAGAAGCAGGCCTTACCCAGGCAGAAGTAGCCCGGAGAATGGGAGTATCACAACCTGTACTGGCACGCATAGAATCAAGCCTGGGCAAACAGGATCACTCCCCTTCGCTGCATACATTACGCAGGTACGCCGAGGCCTGTGGAATGGAATTGCAAATTCGTATGGTCAAAAAAGAGTCGAATGAATCAACAACACCGTAATCTTTTTTTCTAATAACAGCTGGTCCAGTTTGTAGGGCTCACGTCACGTAACAAAAATTTTGTCAAAAACGATTAATAACAATCAACAAAAACAACTGCCGTAACGCGCTCACATTTCTATACAAGAGGCTGTTTCTGCGCTCCATGAAAAACACAGTCAAGACATAAACGTTACCATTCGTAACAGTATACACGACAATATAAGGGTGGCTGGAGAAAACCAACTCTCGAGTACCGGTCACCCGTCCTGTTTTACCGCTTGATGGATATAATGTTAGCTGCTCTGCGACTTTGAGAATAATCCCTCGAACCAGTTTTTTGGCCGCTGTCGGGTTTTCCTGCGCGATATAAGCCTCAATGTCTTTGAGCCGATCTCTGGCCTCCTCAGTCCAGATCACCTTCACTGTCGCCCTCCCACTCCTTGAGCATATCTTCATGAGATATCACCCGTCCTGCCTTCACATCTTCAATCCCCCTCTGTATGCTCTCAATCTGCCATTCATTGAGCTCAAGGTACTGATTGATGGCCTCTTCGATGACAAATGATTTCGACCGCCTCGTGGCTTGCGCCAGTGCCTCGATGCGTTTCTTGGTACTTGATGCGATTCTCAGACTCAGCTGATCCCGACGTTCTTTTTGCTGTGAAGTCAGCATGGCAATTAATCCTGTTTTTTTCTATAGTCATACTGCATTGTATTACAGTGTAATATATAGAAATGGTCATCCTTGACAAAAATGACGATCATGATGCAAGGATGTTCCAATCCGTTCGAGAACAAGTACCTCAGCCATAAGTCACAACGAAACATACGCTTGCAGCCTGTATCCATAATTATTCAGGCTCAAGATCCCTTCTACATAAGAAAACAGGACGAGGTACCTTACACTGAAAGTCATAACCCTGAGAAAAAAACATTGCTGCATATACATAGTAAGCCTGATAGTCTGTCCCCCTTTTCCGGGAAGCAGATCGAAGGATTCTGTTCAGTAAAAAGAAAGAAAAGAGCATTGGTGGAGCAGCAAAAACGTCGTAAAATGTAATGCTTGGAAAATAAGCCTTTTACTGCCTTAAGATATCGATACGTTCCAAACCGCACTGTTTGTATGGCATTCGGAAAGGTATTACAAAACAACAGATTCGGAAACATAATGGCACTGCTATGACCTTACCGGAAAAGGGTTCCGAAAAGTCGTCATCTCCCTATTGGATAGTAATAAGTGCCGTTGCGCTTATCCTTGTCTTAATGGGTAGCGCCATCGAGAAAAAAACGGCCGACAGCTCGTTCGTGCCGAATGGACCGATACAGGATGAACAATCTTTCGGAGACTATGTTGTCAGAATCTACCAGATTAATGATGGTTTTTCGGAAGGTTCTTATGAGATACTCCGCAAAGGTATCCGTGTGCACGCTGCTCACGGATGCAAATTCCGAATTGGGAGTATTGACGAGGATGATAAATCCAATAGCCTTATCACCATCGGGTCGGATATCACCGGAAATGGCAGACCAAATCTCGTAGTGTCGGAGTGGACCGGAGGCGCTCACTGCTGCTTCATGGTTCATGTATTCGAAATCGGGAACCGATTTCGGCACATCGAGACGATCAACGAAGGACATTGCGGTTGTGCTCATTTCGAGAATCTTGATAACGATCCGGCACTTGAATTCCTTATGCACGACTGGACATTCGCCTACTGGAGAACCAGTTTTGCAGGTTCACCAGCACCACAGGTCACACTGAAGTACAAGGGAAAAAAGTACGGAATGGCACATGATCTCATGCGCAAGCCAGGCCTTCCGAACGATGAACTGGTGCAACTGGCAAACGACATCAGAGCATCCGGGAAATGGGAGTATAATCAACCTCCCGTCATGCTGTGGGACAGAATGCTTGACCTGATCTACACCGGAAACATGAATCAGGCATGGACACTTTTCGAGCTATCCTGGCCTGAAGGCATTGGCGGAAAAAAAGATTTCCTGACTGCTTTCAAGTCCCAATTGGCGTTGAGCGACTACTGGAAAGATTTGCAAATACTGAACAGGAAGGAAACACAACAAGACGAGTAAGATATCTTTCCTGGAAAGGTACCCGCTTCTGTGATAGTACGAAGAGAGGCAGAAAAACAGTGAAAATCCATTAATTGAACAAAGGTGCCAAAAAATAATCCCCGCAGGGAATTTCTGGATGAGATCGACGCATATCTCGACGATTGGGATGCTGCGGAAAAGAAATACGTAAAAATCAAAGCGGAATCGGTCAGCGATGCGCTGCAAGCGCTTTTCCCAAAAATCGACGATGCAAGAGAACGGTTCGATCTTGACGAAGTCAACCGTTTATTGGAGGAATTTGAGGAGCAAGATGACAACCTGACGGATGATCTTGCGCCGGTGTTTTACCTGCGCGGACTAAACTATACACTGCAACTCAGGCATGGAGATGCCGAGCTGTACTTTCGGAAAGCCACCTCTCTGGACGACAAAAACTCGTTGTATAAAAATGAGCACGCGATCATACTCAGCAAACTGGGCAGGTACGATGAAGCTGAGCCCATTTTCCGCCGTGCTCTTGAGATCAATGAAGCGCTTTATGGCACCGATCATCGCAGTGTCCCAATCCTGCTCAATAATCTGGCAACGGCGCTGCAAAACCAGGGTAAGTATGCTCAAGCCGAGCCGCTCTTTCGGCGTGCGTTAGAGCTCAGTGAAAAGCAACGTGATCCAGCGCATCCACGTCTCGCCGTCAGCCTGAAAAATCTGGCAGGATTGCTGCTCGATGTCGGCAAACACCAGGAAGCGGAGGCGCTCTATCGGCGAGCGCTCGCTATAGACGATACAGTCTTTGACAGGGAGAACCCCAAGCTGGCAATCGACCTGAACAATCTGGCTGAATCGATGAGGATGCAAGGAAAGCACGATGAGGCTGAGCCACACTATCGACGCTCGCTTGCCATCCATGAACAGCAGTTCGGCCCGGAGCACCCCAAATTCGCCATTAGTCTCAACAATCTGGCTTCGTTACTGCAGGGACTAGGCAAATCCAGCGAAGCCGAGCCACTCTACCGGCGCGCACTTGCTATCACTGAGAAAGCTTATGGAAAAGAACATCCCGAGGTGGTTACCGGACTCAACAATCTGGCTGAATCACTACGCACCCAGAAAAAATACGATGAGGCCGAACAGCTCTATCGGCAAACGCTCGCTCTCTGTGAAAAGCATCTTGGACCAGAGCATTCATTTGTAGCCGGCAGCCTCAACAATCTGGGATTGTTGCTCCATGAAAAGAAAAAGTACACCGAAGCAGAACCTCTTTTCAGACGCGCGCTGTCGATCGATGAAATGGCTTTTGGCAAGGACCACCCCAATGTCGCCTTAGACCTGAACAATCTGGCGCAGTTACTTCAAGAACAGGGCAAATTCCATGATGCTGTTCCACTCTACCAGCAGGCACTGAAAATTCTGGATAGTCGGTTAGGAGAGGCTCATCCACAAACAATAGCGATACTGAAAAACTTTGCTGCTTTTACAAAAACATTTGGTAATGCAAATGATAATAAAAAGTAATCATCAAAGAACATCTTATCATTTTAAAAAATAACATAAGTTAGCATAAAGAAAAGTGTAAAATTAATGAACATATTTTTCGCAATAAAAGAATATATGAGATCGTAAAACAGCCCTTCTAAAAAACAACATCAATGAAGACTAAAAATATACCAATTCCTAAAGAACCCAAGATCTGGATATACTCTATATTTTTGGGGTTATGTGATCTACCCATAGTTAAACAGATTGTTTTGGTAATACGAACTATGTTTATTGACCTTTCTCCAGAGATTCCTGTATCATTAGCAGTACCGGTGAGTAAAAACACCGGCAAAAAGTCTGCCATTTATGGCTTTATCGTTACCTTTTTTTTCTGCTTTATTGTCAACGTTATTGGAGCATTTTTTAACGAGTCATTATTAGGAACACCAAACGATAATAGAATATATTTTTTTCAAGATACAGTTAACATTATTTTGTATCTATTCATATGTCCTTCATATGTTGGACTTAGCTGTTGGCTTATAGTCAGTGTTATCAAAGGATGGAACGAAATCAACTCATATGCACTTGAACTCGGAAATACAAAAAGCAAAGAGATTAGAAAAATTCCATATAAAGCCCCCCTACTTGCCACATTAATCTTTGGGATTGCATTTTTCAGCACCTCAAATTACATTAGTGACATAATGACAGAAATGAATAACACAAATAAATATTATTGGTTTGTGGGATTCTCTGATACTGGAGAAGCATACACTGGGCCACTTTGGGTCTATTACTTCCTTTTAAACTTTACCCTGCTATTAATTACTCTTCTATCAATAACGTTTTTTATGTCAATTTTTTCAGTAGTTATTGATGTCGGAAACAGTTTAGACAAAACACCTCCAAACAATAAGCTTGAATTTTTAATACTGCGCACCAAATTATCCTCATTTACCGAAGCCTATATGCTAGCCAAGCTACTTACAGGATTATATATGATTAATGTATTTCTTTGGGAAAAAACAGCACTAGGAAAAACAGACAATTTAATCATCGCGGCATTATTCATCTCACTCATAGGCGTATTTTTTGTTTCAATTCCGAGATATTTTCTTGAGCTACAATGGCATAAATATAAGTATAGATCAGGAGAAGTAGACGAAAAAAGCGAATCATATGATGATATTCGACCGTTTGAAATAAAACTTATAGCAACAGTTCTCGACACTTTTCTTATTGGCAGTTTTATTTTAACTTTCTTCTGGCCGAGAATAAAAGAATCGTTATTTCAATAACATATTTTATACTTATTGTCGTAGGATTCTGTTATACCTTATCTTTGGTTCATCGAGCACAAGGATATCACGACTTCAGCAGCAAGAGAGTATAAACGACTACAGAAAACACAGCTCTTGGTTATCGATGACATCATGATGTTCCCGCTTAAAAAAGATGTATCGATTGACCTATTCAAGGAAACGCTAATACACTGTTAAGTATACTATATTACAATACTAAAATGTTGCTCTATCAGCAGCAAAAATCCGCCTTCAGATCCAGTAAAACCGCTCGAAGACCTTCGAATACACATCGTAATCCTTCCGCCGAGTCATAAATTACTGCTGCTTACTCCATACTTCTCCAGACCCCCATTTGATTTTTTTACCATCCTCTATCAAAGTTGCTGTGACAGTTGGAAAAGACTCTTTATGTCTACGCGGTACTTCTATCTTATTGGAATTTTCATATACATTCACAACACCCTTTGCATAAGGTTTACTTTTTGTATAAAACATGATACTGCCTGGCATTCCCGACCTAATTGCCGTCCAATTTCTGCCTTTTTCATCGAACCATTTTCCGCTTAGATCAGGGTAATTGCGAACTATTTTATTTTTTTGAGTTGGCTTTTTATTTGATTGCTGCTTAGTTTTGTAAGTTGGCTTTTTATTTGATTGCTGCTTCGTCCATGTTACGCCATTTCCCCATTTGATTTTATCACCATTCTGCATTACAGTTGCAGTGGCAGCAGGAAACAACCCTGTATACACTTTTACAACTGATATCTTGTTGGAATTATTGTATACAATCAAAGTTCCAAACTTATAATCAGGGTTTGTTGGAGGTTTAAATATGACACGTGATGGTCCGTAGTCGTGCTGTGCTGTCCACTTTCTGCCTTTTTCATCAAGCCATACTCCGTCTAAATCAGGGTAATTATGATTTGGTTTTTCATATAATATTTTTTCTTGGGTGTCCGCTTCTAATAGTCTTATAGTATTACGTATTGCATCCATCATAAGACCTGTACTTTTATCATAATCTTTTTGGGTTTGTTCTTGTATTTTAACGATTTCTTTATTGTCAACTTCAACATGCGGCTTTATTTTAGAAGGTGCTGGAGGATATACTTCTAAACGAACATCACCATCTACTTTATCAAGGCCCTTCGGATTACTAACAAAAGTAAAAGGGACAAATTTTGCTCCATTAGGACATTTTGTAGGCGCATAAATGGATTTATAATTAAAACCTTTATCTAACCTAACGCAATAATAATACGGCCGTTTAGCCTCCTCAAATACCATTGTTCCCCAAATGGTTTTATATGTTTTAGATTTCATATTTTGCGGTGTGAGATATACTATATCCCCATTACGATCATTGCCAATAAAGCTTAAATATTGCAGATTTAAATTCTTAAAACAGGGCTCACTAAAACAGTGAATATATTGAAGTTGTTTGCATTCTCCTTTCTTAAGTGTGTACCAACCCTTTACAATGCCATTATTATCTCTTGGCTCC